>Ga0247763_1001017_pt1 | contig 16690 bp, 13 predicted proteins | sample UWRJL141409B4_FD_179926 | JGI IMG/M metagenome (GOLD analysis project Ga0247763, IMG submission 179926) | Plant litter microbial communities from Arlington Agricultural Research Station in Wisconsin, United States - UWRJ-L141-409B-4 | ecosystem: Environmental > Terrestrial > Plant litter >...
CGTTGCCGTTGCCGTTGCCGTTGCCGTTGCCGTTGCCGCCGTCATCCCCGCGCGGCTCGTCGTCGCGATCGGGCTCATCGCCGCCGCGCGGCTCATCGTCACCGACGCCAGGCTCGTCTCCGCGATCGTCGTCGTCGCTTCCCGGTCCGGAGGTGCCCGCTCCCGGTGGGACCGGCGTCGAGCCGACGGGGGGGTTGCTCTCGACGCGCTCGCAGAGGCCGCGCGCCGCGTTACAGATTTCGCCCTCCCCACAGATACGGCGAGGAAGGTCTTGCTCGAAGGCCGTTTGGGTCTCGTTGCAGACGAGCAGCTCGCCGCCGCCCGTGCAGCGGTGCTCGCCCGGCGCACACGCCGGGGCCTGGCATTCTCCACGCGCGGCGTCGCATAGCTCGGCGCTGCCGCAGCTCGCGAAGCCCACGAAGCCGGTGCGATCGAGGCCGCACGCCTGCAGGGTGCCGTCGCCCGTGCAGCGGAACTCGTCTTCCGCGCAGGCCGGTGCGGCGCACTCGGCCGTTCCATTCGAGTCGAGCTCGCACAGAGCAGCCGACAGACACTGGTCGATCACGTCCCAGGCGAGGCGATCGTCGCGGCAGGCCTCGATCGTGCCCGCGTTGCAGCGCGACTCACCCGCCTCGCACGGTGCCTCGCGGCAGGTATCACCGGCCGGGTCGCAATGGGCGTCACTCGCGCAGGTGTCGAGCGCCAGCCAGCCCGTCGCGTCGTCGTTGCAAACCTGAAGGGTTGCGCCATCGCAACGGTGCTCGCCGACGCGGCAAAACGCGGGCAAGCACCTGCCTGCGGGCTCGCTCTCGCACAGCAGGGCGCTGCCGCAGGTCTGCCAGTCGAGCCAGCCGTTGCTGCCGCAGTACGACAGGACGTCACCGCTGCAGCGAAAGGTGCCCTCGTCGCAGACGGGCTGCGCGTCTGGCGCTGGCTCGAGCGCGGGGGAGCTGACGCCCACCGGCGCCTCGCTCGCCGGTGCCTCGGGCGCCGGACCCTCGGGCGCCCGGGAGTCGCTCTCGCCGTCCGGGAGCGCGGCGAGCCGTTCGCGATCGGAGACGTCGACGTCACCGAGCAACGAACCGCAAGAAAGCGCCAACAGCGCTGGCACGCCGGCGAGCCAGTGCACGCGCCTCGTGCGATCGCTCGCGCGTGGACTTTCGATACGGCTCGTCAGCGAGGCAGGGGCGTCGAGGCGAGGGGCCTCGAACGAGGCGAGAAGGTATGCGGAGGTGGCGGTGGGGGCGCGGTTCGTAGCTCGCTTCATCTGCGGCGCCTGGCAAGCAAGAGCTGCGCCGATGGCGCACACCTCATGCGGCTCGAGAGCTGCGTTGCTTTCCGCGTGTGGTGCGCGCTGCGGCCCGCCGAGCGGGCGCCTCGACTCTCAGGGAGCGGGCACGCACGGCGTGCATGTCTGCGCTCACCGAGCGGTCATTGGGGCGCGGAGCCGATCTCGTAACTCAGCCCGAGGGTCGCCCGGCTCGTGACGCGCCACGGTCGAAAGACGCGACCGACGCCCTGTACAGCGAACTCGTCGCGGTCCCACGGGATCAACGCGGACAGCTGCAGGCCGAGGCCGAAGCCGGCGCCGAGCGCCCAGCGGGCCATGGCATCGGCGCGCGCCGCCGACCACCACGAGCCGCCGGAGCGTGCGACGGCGAGCCCCGTGCCGGTGCCCTCGAGCCGACCCATCTCGGCGCCCGCGCAGGCCCCGATCGCGAGCGGGGGCGCCCCGAGCAGCCGCGGAGCGCAGGCGAGCACGCTGCCAGCGAGCAGCTCGATCTCGGCGCCGGGCGAGCGGGGCTCGGCCGCCCCGATCGAAGCACCTCGCGGCGGTAGATAGGTGCCCAGCAGGCGCATATCGAAGGCGCTGAGCCCGACCGACATGCCGAGCGACGCACCGATGCCCGCGCCGGGCAGCGTGCCCGCGTCGGCGACGAGGGCCGCGGAGGCGCCGAAGTTCAGCCCGCTCGCCGTGCGGACCCTCGCCGGAGGGGAGGGGGCGTCGACGCGGTCGGGATCCTGGACCGGGGCGGCGGGCGGTGGTGTTTCCGCCAGGGGCGTCGGGGCCGCGGCGCCTGCCGCCGCCGTCGGTCCGGAGGCGCCCGAGGCGATCGCCAGCGAGACGGCGAGCGCGAGCGTGTCCGTCAACTTCTCGCAGCTCGGCGCGCTGAACGAGCGCGACCGCGAAGGCTGCGGCGAGCCGATGCTCTGCACCTCGAGGCGAGCGGCGTACTCCGCGCTCTCGCGACGGATGTGGATGGTGCAGCGCACGGCGGCGGCGGCCTCGATCGGTTGCCCGAGCGCCCGCTCTGCGCGAAACGAGAGCTCATCGCCGACGTTGCAGACCGACGGCGCCGCGAGCCGCACTTCCGCCGCGCGCGACTGGCTCGACGTCGCCAGAGCGGCGAGGCCGAGCAGCGCTCCCCTCCAATGCCCACCGACGATGCCGGCTCGCATGCGCGGGTTTTGTCAGCAATCGTCGCCTGACGCAACCTGGCGTCGAATATCGTGCGCTCGGGCGGGACGGAGGTGGGTTCGCATCGTCGGGCAGGCGACCAAGGCCCGGACGCCCGCGCCGCGGAAAACCCGCCCCCGCGCGCAGCGCTGCCCCGCGCGCGGAGCAGCTCGACGCGAGGATACGGGCGGCGTCAGGGCCCAGCTTTAACGCTACTGCCAGGACACCTGGAAGCGGACGCTCGCGCTCTCCGTCTCGCCGTCGCCCTCTCGGCGGACCTCGGGTTGGCGTGCACCGGTGCGCTCGACGAGGCGCTCGATGGCGCCCTCGAGCTCCGTGAATACGAGCCGGGACGCGCCCTCCAGGCCATCGAAAGCGACGGCGTAGCGCCGCGGAGCGAGCTGCTGCACGCCGACGCTCGACCCGCGCGCGAACGAAGACCAGACCTTGCCCGCGTGCCGCAGCAACAGGTCGGTCGAGGTGAGGCCGAGCACGAAGCGCAGCAACCCTCGGGTATCGATGTCGGTGGCTGCCTTGCCGATCGCGCGCGCCAGCGGCTCGCCGCCGCGCAGCGCTCGCTGGGCCGCCGCATGCAGCTCGCTGTACTCTGCCATCGGGTAATGACCGACGCGCGAGATGCCGCCGTGGCGTAGGCGCTGGCGCAGCTCGGGCGGGAGCTCGGCCTGCGCGAGGTCGGCGGCTGCGGCCCCGCGGACGTCCGTCAGCGCCTGGAAGAAGGTGTGGAACGCGACCCCCTTCACCTCACAAGTGCCGTCGCCCACGCCTGCAAGTTAGCACGGCGGTTCGCGCGCATCTCGCTGGCCTCGCTCGTGCCACCTCAGGGCGCGGGCGGCGGCGGCGGTCCGGCGTCGCCTTCGTCTGCGTCGGGCCCAGGCGGGGGAATCGGCGGCCCTCCGGGCGCCGGTTGTTCTTCTACCGGCGGCGGCGCCGGCACACAGCGCGCCGCTGCGGGCTCACAGCGCTCTGCCTCACGACAATGAGAATTCTCCGTGCACTCGCCGCAGCGATGTGTCCGCTCGAGGCAAGCGGGCTTGCCGGGCTCGAGGCAGTCGTCGTGCGTGAGGCACTCCACACACTCGTGCTCGGCGGTGCATACCGGGCGTTTCGGCTGGTCGCACTCGTCGTTGACGCTGCACTCGACGCACGAACCCGACGCCGTGTCGCAGACGGGGTGGCGCGGGTCACACTCTTCGCCGCCCGCGCACGGTGCGATGCAACGCCGACGATCGATGTCACAGGTGCCGGCGCTGCAATCCGTGTCGGCGATGCAATCGACGCAGCGATTGTCTTTCGGGTCGCAGACGCGCCCCGCATCGCAATCGCTCGAGCCGACGCACTCGACGCAGCGGCGGCTCGACGGCTCGCAGCTCGGTTTATCGGGGCCGCAGTGCTCGTCATTGGTGCACTCGACGCAATGTCCACCGCGGTCGCATGCCCGGTCGCGCGGGCCGGTGCAGTGGGTGTCATCGAGGCATTGCACGCACAGGTCGAGCGCGAGCGAGCAGTAGCCGGTGGGTTGTCCCACGCAGTCGCCCGCGTCGGCGCAGGCGGGGGCGCAGGTCGAGAGCACTCGGTTGCACACCTGCCCCATCCTGCAGTGCTCGTCGCCGCTGCACTCGACGCACACGTTGCCTTCGCACGCCGGCTTGCCGCGGTCACAGTCGCCGTCGACCAGGCACTCGCGGCAGGCGCCGCCGGCGCAGAAGCTCCGGTCTCCCGGGCACTCGGTGGCGCTGCGACATTCCGGCGCGGAGGCGTCGACGTCGTCGAAGAACTCGAGCGTGCGGCCCTCGTACAGGCTGCAGCACCACATGCCGACGCCGAGCAGAAACCCGCCGCGCGCCGCGCTCAGCGCCGCACGCAGGGTCTTCGAGCGAAGCTTCGCTCGCGGAGACCCGGAGCGCACGACCTTCGAGCTCATGACCGCCTCGAGCTCATGGGGACGCCGGCTCGGCGAGCAGCCGCTCGGCCTCGGCTCGCGCAAAGCCGTGCGGATGATGGTCGAGGTACTCGCGCGCCGCGGCCCGCGCTTCGCGCTCTCTTCCCGAGAGGCTCAGCACGCGGAAGCGCTCGACGCGCGCGTTGTGCGCCAGCTCGGCGTCGGGGTAACGCGCGATGAGCGCGTCGAGGCGGGCGAGCGCGAGGGACGTGAGCCCGCTCTTCTGGGCGAGCTCGGCCGCCTCGAGCAGCTGGTTCTGGGCCGCTAGATCGCTCGCCGGCGTGGCTGCGCGAGTGCGCGCCGCGGACCGCGAGTGAGCGCGCGGCGCCGGCTTGTCAGGCCTCTCTCGCGCCGGCGGCTCGTCGAGCGCCGGCTCGCCCTCGGGCGCAATGGCGGGCCCGGGCACAGGCTCGATCGCGGTGGGGGCGGGGCGCGACGCGGCGTCGTCGCGCGAGCTCCAGCGGTCGCCGGCGCCCAGGAAGCGGCTCTGTTCGCCCCAGCGCACGAGCACGCGGCCTTCGCGCACCCGCACCTCGGTGTGCTGCTCTTGGGCGTCGCCTCCGATGATCTGCACCGAGAACTGCGTGCCGTGCACCTCGACCAAGGCGTCGGGCGTCTCCACCGACACCTTGCCGCGCGCGCCGAGCTTGGGCACCCGCAGAGCGACCGCGCCCGCGCGCAGCCGCACGCGCTCTTCGAACACGTCGGTGGAGGCCCGCTTCCGGCTGATGCGCACCTGGCTCGCCGGCGCCACGCTCACCGCGGTGTCGCTCGTCAACAGCAGCTCGGCGCTCTCCTGAGCGGCCGTCACCAAGAGCGCGCTGTCTGCCAGAGCATTCTCGCCCGGCGCGAGCTGGTCCATGCCGACGGCGTCGCGCACGCTGGCATGGCCCGAGATCAGGCGCACCTCGCTGGCGCTCGCCGCCACCTGCTCCGGATCGCGCGCCGGACCGAGCAACGGAGTGAACCACAGGAGCATGGCGCAGACTCCGCCGACGAGCGCCGCCAGGGCGAGGCCCCAGCCGAAGCGCCGCCGCCGCTCGCGTTGCGCGGAGAGCTGGCGCGACACCTCCACCACGCGGGCGGCGATGCGTTCGCGGCGCGCCCGCTCGGTCGCCTCGTCGAGCACGGGCACGACTCCGCCGCGCAGCTGCCTCAGCGCCTTCTCGGCTCGGTCAGTCATCGCGGCCTCCCGGCGGCGCGGCGCGCTCGAGCCGCTCCATCAGCTCGCGCCGACCGCGCGAAAGCCGCGACTGCGCCGCCACCACGCTGATGCCGAGCAGCGCGGCGATCTCCCCGAGGTCGAGCCCATTCACCTCGTGCAACACCAGCGCCTCGGCCCGCGCCGGGTTCATCTGCGCGAGCTCGCTGCGCACGCGCTCGAGCGCCTGGCGCGCCGCGAGCTGGCTCTCGAGATCGTGGTGGTCTCGCGGCTCGGGCGCGCTGGGCGACGGCTCGGAGCGAAACGCGCGCTGGCGGCGGCGAGAACGCAGGGCGTTGAGCGCCACGTTGCAGCTCACCGCCGAGGCCCACGACGTCAGGCTGCAGCGCTCGTTGTAGCGCTGACCGCGGAGCGTGATGACGATCTGCTCGAACGCGCCCTGCACCAGGTCGTCGTGGTCGGGGCCGCGCTGCCCCATGATGCGCAGGATGGTCCACTCCACGATCCGGATCAGCCGATCGTAGAGCATGAAGCCCGCGCGCGGGTCGCTCTCGGCGAGCGCGGCCAGCAGTTCTCGATCGCTCCAATCCGGCATGTCGTCCGCAGCCGCCGGCTCGGCCGGCAGGGGAGGGACACGAGCGATGCGGCGGATCACCATGGAGACCGTGGGCGTAAGTAACGGCGCGCGCGCAAACCAGGCAGGGGTCGACGATCTTTTTCCAGGCCGTCGCGGGGCGCCCCCGAGCGGTATCGAATCCCGTGACGGTGCAGCATTCCGGCGATTCCAGCGATTTCGGCGCTGCGCGAGGCTGCAGCGCGCTGCCGAAAGCCGAGCGCCGGGGCCCCGTGAGCGGCGCGCACTCGGTTCAGAAACGGTAGCCCGCGCCCAGGCCCAGCACCACTCCGGCCCCGGCGAGCGCGCCGATCCGCTGATTTGCGCTGACGATGGTCGTCGAGCCATCGACCCAGGCGTCGGCGCGCGCGCTCAGCAGCCAAGCGTCCGCGACGGGCCACAGCAGATCGCCCCCGACCGAAACACCGGGCACCCATGCGTTCTGCCGTTCGGTGAGCCCGTCGCGACGCACGGCGATCGTCACGTTCTCGCCGAGCACCTCGACCCGCAGCCGAGCGTCGATGTTCGGCAGCAGGGCAGGCAAGTACAGACCCGCACCCAGGCTCGCGTAGAGCCAGCGCACGTCGAGCTCGGCGTCGCGCGCGACCGCGTAGTCGACGCTGCCGGTCGCGAAGAACGCGGAGGCGATGGGCACCGACAGCCGCAGCTCGGCACCCCAGCGCATCGGGCCCGAGGCGACGCCGCTGCCGCCGAGCCCGCGCACCTCGGCGAGCCATGCGCCACCGCGGCTCTCCGGCGGCGGCGCTAGCTCCGCCGGCGCGACGTCGATGGGCGCGACGGGCTGCTCGGGTGGCTCGGGCGCTGGCCAGAAACGCGGGTCGTCTGCGAGCAGCGCGATCGTGAAGCCCACCGCCCGCCAGCGTTCAGCCTCGGGATCAGCCGCGAGAAAATCGAGCTCGCGCGACACCCAGATCGGCTGCTCGCCTCGCGCCAGGCCCACCTCGATCGAGACGTGCTCGGCGCTGGCCCACGACACCACCGCGACGCCACGCGCACGCTCGTCGCCGAGCCCTCGCGCCGACACGCAGCGCGCGCGCTCGAGCCCCGCGCTGCAAGCGCGCAGCAGCTGCTCTTCGAGCGCGGGCACGGCGGGCCCGGGCGCGATCTGTACTGCGACGATGGGCAACACTCGTGCGGCCTCGACGCGCAGCATACTCCGGAGGTGTGGCCTTGCCCAGGCGGCGCTGCTCGATGCCGTGTGCGGGCTCGCAGAGCGACCGCTCGCGCCGCGGATTTGTTCATGCTGCGAGCGATCGACCCCCGCCCCCGCGCGTGTGTCGCGTTGGTTTGCTGTATCTGGATGGTGCGGCTCGCGGAAGGGCTGCAGCTTCTGGCTGCGACGGTGCGGGTGATGAAGAGCGGCATCACGTCGAGTGCCTGGCGGGCTCATACGCTCGCGCTGCGCGAGCGAGTCACGCGCGCTTCCGATCGCAGCAGCGGATTCGGACTGCAACGCCGCTGCTGACTGCACAGAGTCGCGCGCCATGCTGGCTCTGCTCGCTCGATCGGCGTGGCTCGCGTTCGCGAGCAAGATGGAGCGGGAGACCCGCTATCGCGGCGAAGCCGGCGTCCCGCCGGAGATCCTGCGCGAATGTTCGCTCGTTGTGGCCGCCCGCCCCGAACGGGGGCGCCGTTTGTGCCCTCGGCGGGCTGCACGGCCGCGCGAACGGCACGATCGCGCTCCGGTAGACGGCATTGTGCGCCTGTTTCTGCTAGGTTCACTGTCCTTTCCCTTGGAATGAGGACGAGCTGGCGCGGCATTTGCTGGGTTCCAGCCGCTTGGACATGAACCTGAAGAAGCGTTGGATGAGCTCGCTGGCCCCATTTTCGGGCTGTTTGCTCGCATGGGCGTGCGCCGAAGAGGTGCCGGTGGTGGTGCGGCCCAACGATGGCCCGTCGGGCAGTGGTGGCTCGGGCGTCGGGGGGTTCCTGGTGGAAGATGAGCCCGGCGGCGGCACCGGTGGTGCCGTCGGCGGCGCATCGAGCACGGGTGGCGGAGGAGACAGCTGTGGCCCGCCCGACGACTCGGCCACCTGCGCTGGTGATGTCTTCGAGGGCGAGAGCGTCCCGCTGGACATTTACATCATGTTCGATCAGTCGGGATCGATGTGCGCGTGTCTCGATGCGGGCGCGGGGCAGCTCTGTCTCGAATCAGGCTGCAACACGACGCGGCTCGACGCCGTTCGGCAGGCGATGGAACAGTTCCTGGTCGACCCCAACAGCGCCGGGATCGGCGTCGGTCTAGGCGTCTTCGGCCAGCAGGAGATCGGCGAAACGAGCTGCGCCGTCGAGGCGTTTGGTGAGCCGGCGGTCGGAGTGGGCGCGCTCCCCGATCAGGCGGGCGCGTTGACCGATGCCCTGGGTCTGCTCGCCCCGATCGGGGAGACGCCGACGGGGCCCGCGCTGCGCGGCGCCTGCGCCTACGCGCGCGATTACCGCGCGACCCAGCCCGGGCATCAGATGGTGCTCTTGCTGCTCACCGATGGCAGGCCCGAGGCGCCCACCACCTGCCGCGGCGGCGAGGGAACCTGCTGTCCTTCGCTCGACGATGCGGTCCAGGCTGCCGAAGAGTGTCGCAACGAGACCGGAATCCGCACGTTCGTGCTCGGCGTCGGGCCCCTGCTCGACAACCTGGAGCAGATCGCCGTCGCCGGCGGCACCGAGCAGGCCTACCTCGTCCAGAGCGGCGACGTGGGCACCGAGGTGTTGCGGGCGCTCAATCGCATCCGGAGCAGCGCGGCGATCCCGTGCGAGCTGGCGTTGCCCGAGGCGCCGCTCGGCGAGGCTCTGGCGCTCGACGAGGTGAACCTCGAGTACGAGGGCGCCGAGTGCGCGCGTACGCTGTTCTCGGCTGTTCCCAGCGCCGCCGACTGCGGCGACGATGACGGCTGGTACTACGACGATCCGGCGTCGCCCGGCCGCATTCAGCTCTGCCCCCGCAGCTGCGATCGCGTCTCGGGCCCGGGCGGCAACCTCTACTACTCGGTCGGCTGCGCCACGCGCATCCGCTGAACGCAACGTTCTCGCCGGCGAGCCCTGTTCGCTGGCGAGCCCTGTCCGCTGGCGTGTAAACAGGCGCGCGCAAGGGGCGCGAAAACGACGAGGCCGGCCGCATCCGAGTGGATGCGCCGGCCTCGAGTCGCTCGCGGGGAGACCGCTCTTCAGTCGAGGAACTGGTCGCAGTCCTCGGGCACGTTGCGCGAGATGACCTGCATGATGCAGAGGCTCTCTTCGAACGTATCGGTGAAGTCCTCACGCTCGATCGTCGTCTGCCGCAGCACGCTCAGCCGCGGGTCGAGCAGGTTGAGGTCGTCATCCAGCTCGTCCAACGTCAGCCCCAGCTCGGCGGCTGCCTGCTTCAGGTCGACCTCGACGTTGAAGCGCAGGTACGATTGCGCGACCGGGTCTGAGCCCGTGCTGGGCAACCCCGCGCGCTCGAGCGACGCCAGGTAGTACGCCGAGTCTTCCGCGATGACCTCGGCGAAGTCGGCCGGATCGAGGTACACCTCGTTCACGGCCTCGAAATCTTCGCGCCCGACGCTGCGCCGATTGCCGGTGACGAAGGGGCGGACCTCGTCCGTCACCATGTTGTAGCCCTGAGCGTGGCAGTTCGAACACGACACCGAGGTGCGCGCGACGAAGTCGGCCTGGAAGGTGTCGAGCAACAGGTCCGACTCGGGGACGATGTTGTCGTTCTCGTCTGCGATCAGGAACCCGAGCAGGCCGTTCGGCAGCGAGAAGATGGCCTCGGTGCCGCCCTCGTTGAAGCTGAACGGCTCGGTGAAGATGTTCTCGCCGGCCTGGTCAGAGTTGAAGTCGAAGCTCTGCCAGTAAGCGCCCTGACGACGCCCGAGCCGGTGCCGCTCGACCACGCGGTCTTCGCGCGAGATCGCCGAGCGGGTGGTGCCCGCACGGATGACTTCGCCGTCTTCCAGGTTCTCTTCCACGTCGATGCCGAGGTCGTTCAGGATAAAGTCGTTGAGCGACTGGTTCACGTCGACCCCGATCAGCGCGTAATAGAGGTTGCCGAGGGCCGCGACGTCGAGCATCGCATCGGCGTTCATGACGGGCACGGCGGTCTCCGTGTCCTCACGGACGTCGTCTGCTTCGTCACCCACGAAGGGGATCGCGTAGGGGCTCTCGTCGATGATCGCCTCCCAGCCATCGTTGAAATTGTTCCCGTCGACCTGGATGTCGCGATCCCAGTCGTAGTCGCGAATGTTGATGCGATAGGTGATCCGCTGATCGTCGATGGGCTCGGGCACGCCGATCGTCGCGCGCGTCGACAGCATGTTCACCAGCTTGGCGATGGCGAAGCGATCGCGATCGAGCGCTTCGGAGCAGACGCCGGCGTTGTAGCGGTTGAAGAGCGTGATGTAGCGAGTAAAGGGCCGATCGTCAGCGTCTAGCCCGCGCACGTCTCGCGCGATCGCGGCGTACAGATCGTCGAAGGTCATCAGCTGGCCTTCGCAGGTCTCCGCCGGGCGGTACTCGGGCCAGAACAGGGGGTTGTCGACGAACTCCGCCACCTGCTCGATCTCGCGCTCGCTCGGCCGCGGGCCGTCGTTGCCGAGCGGGGGCATGCTGCCTTCCCGCATGCGACGCACGACGGGAGACCCGGCAGAGTCGAGCGGGACGAGCTTGCCCTGGTTGACGAGCTCGTCGATGTCGTCGATGAAGTTCATGCCCGCGCGGGCTGCGGCGGCGGTGAGCTGGGGGCCATGACACTGCCCGCAGTTCACGCGCAGCACGTTCTCGGCAGCGGCGCGAGCGAGCTCGAGCTCGCTCGTCGAGTCTACCGGCGGGTTTGCCGAATCGTCCGGGGCCTGTTCGACCGGGGTCTCGTCGGGGTTCGTGTCACATTCCGCGAGCAACGGATTGTCTTCACACGTGTCCCGTTCGATCTCCACCGGTGCGTCGTCCTCGGACGGCGTGTCGATGCCGTTCCCGCAAGCCAGCGCGAGCAACGTCACGGTCGCATGCGGCCAGAGACGGGTGGTGGCATTCCATCGGTTTTTCACAGAGGTCTCCTAGTTTGGTCCTGCATCGCGGTCGTTTCCCGATCTTTCCCCGGGGCCGAGCCCGAGCCGCGGTGGCCACGCAGCGTGTGTTGCACGATGCAGGCCGGACCAGGAGCGAGCGCGATGCTCCCTTACTTTTATCAGCTTTTTTGGCGGCGCAAGCACGTCGCGTCGAGGGTCGGGGGTGAGACACGGATGTCCTGCGTCGGAACGACTCAGCACAGGGTGGGAGCGCGCCCCCGGGTGCTGAATTTTCTGGCTGGGGTGCATAAATCAAGCATGCGTGCGTGTTCGAGTACTCGAGACGGACCGGCAGTTTTGTCGATGCGAACGCATGCATCGCACCGCTCGGAAGCCGGCGCTCGAGACGACCAAAGCCCGCGCGCGCCGCGCGCGTTTCGAGGTGCGTTTTGGCGGCAGGGATCGAGCGCAAGGGGGCTGTCGGTCGCTGCTCGGCGGCCGTTAGTGCCGCCCCTCGAAGGGGGTCGTGCTGCCCCCGAGACGAGCCTCACCGAGCTCGCTCGGCTCGGCAGGATGCGTGGATCGCCGAGCAGGCTAGCGGGGCCCGGCAGCGCGGTTTCGTCAGCGCACGCTCTCACTGGCGCGGGCTGGCGACGGGCTCGGCGCGCGTCTCCCACTTGGCGGCGCGAGCCGCGATGATGCGTCCGAGCAGAGCGACGGCGCGCGGGACGAGGCGGAGAAGGATACGGAAGGGGATGATCTTCGGCGAATTCGACATGCGATGGGGGTCCGACGATGAGCTGCTGCGCCGGACCCGGTGCAATCCGCATGCCCGCCCGCGCGGCGGCCGCCTAGCGGTCATTCAGCCTCGAGCGGCCGTTCGTTGCCGTCGACGACGCTCCCGATCCGCGTGGCCAGGGCAGCGTTTTTGCGGCCGCGCAGTCCCGTCCGACGCAACGCAGACTGGGGAGGCGGGCAAGCCCGCGCGCTAACGCGCCCCACTGGTGGCACGACAGGTGCGCCTCGTGTCCGCGGCGACTCGCTCGGCTCACGGCGCGGGAGAGGCCGCAAGCTCTCGATACAGCGCCGTCTCGAACGCCTGGAGCGCCCGGATGGCGCCGTCGTCGTAGAACGGGAGCACCTGCATGAGCAGCGTTGCGGCCACGCCGCGCCGAGGGTCGATCCAGAATTCCGTGTTGAACAGGCCGGCCCACGCCATGCTGCCGACGCTGCGCGACGCGCCGCCCGAGTCGGTTCCGGTGAGCTGGAAGCCGAGCCCGAACTTGTCGCTGCCGGCGCCCAGGGGGAACGGCTGCGTCAGCTGCGGATTGGCGGCCTCTTGCTGCTCGACGAAGATGGATCCGATCTGGTTTTCGCCCATCATGGCGATGGAACGCTCGGTCAGGATGCGCACGCCGTCCAGCTCGCCGCCGTTGAGGAACAGGCGCATGAAGCGCCCGTAGTCCTGCGCGGTGGAGTACAGCCCGCCATCGCCGGTGAAGGGCGGCGAAGGGGTCGCGGGCACGCGGTTCTGTGGCGACTCGAGCAGGCCCCCGTCCGCGCCACGCATGTGCAGCGAGGGCAAGCGCGCCTGCTTGTCGAGCGACACGGCGAACGAGGTGTCGGGCATGTTCAGGGGCCCAAAGATCTCCGTCTGGAAGAACGCCTCGAGCGACTGGCCCGTGATCTGCTCGACGATCAACCCGAGCACGCGCGTGCTCGCGCCGTAGTGCCACCGGGTGCCGGGCTCGTCGAGCAGCGGCAGCTCCCACTCTTCACCCGCGAAGTCTTGCTGCAGGCGGGCCACGCCGGAGTTCGAGAAAGAGTAGCCGATTCCGGAGGTGTGCGAAAACAGGTGGCGCACGGTCACGGCGGTCGCGGCCGGCGTGAGGGTGTACCCGCCCGCTTCATCGAAGGTGGCGACGTTCGGCGCCACGAACTCCGACAGGTACATGCCGACCGGGTCGTCGAGCCCGAGCTGGCCGCGCTCGAACAGAATCATGGCGGCTACCGACGTGACGGGCTTCGTCATCGAGGCGATGTTGAAGATGGCGTTGGTCGGCATGGCCTCGCCGTTCATCGCGTCGAGCTGGCCGGCAGCGCCTTCGAAGAGCACGCCATCCCTGCCGACCACCAGCGCCACGACACCCGGCGCGTCACCCTGCTGCACGGCGGAGTCGAGCACGCCGGCGAGGGTCGTGCTCGACGTCGCCGAGAGGGTCGGCGTGCTCTGGTCCGTGCCGAGCGCCGTCATCGGGGCGCTTGCCTCCGCCGCACCCGGGGGCACGCTCGCCGTCGCTCCAGGCGCGGCTGTGCCCGATCCCGATGGGGTGTCCGCCGGCATGTCGCCCGACGGCCCAGCGCTCGACGGCGACGACTCGGTCGAGCCGGGGGCTTCGGAAGACGGCGGATCGGACGCGTCGCTGCAATGCAGCACGAACCCTGCTGCCACGAGCGCACTGATCCCTCCCCAGAACGCATTTCTCCGCTTCACAGTTCCTCGCCCATTCCCTGCTGTCCCCGCGGCCTCGCGCCGCAGTTCAGGGCGCAAGCTAGCCCGGCCACGCCCCCGGCGAACCGGCGTTCGCGAAAGTGGCTCGAAATTGGACCCAACCTCTTCGTAATTTTCGACAATCCGAGGAAGCTGCCTCGCGAACCGAGGCAGAGTAGGACTCGGCCGCGAGCAGAGCACGACACGGTACGAGGGCAGGGGGGCCCCTCCCGTCGCCCACGGGCGCCGACCGGGTTTGCTCGCGAGGGCTACACGACGATCGCGACGAGGCCAATCCATGACACCCCCCGAGAAGACTGACGCTCTGGAGCTGACCCAGTTCCCGCTAGACGAGCAGGACGCAGCAGCTCTGGGCCCGCTCTACCAGCGCTTCAAATCGTTCTGGGCTGACGCGAGCGAGGAGCCTCGCGCCAAGTTCCATCGCTTCATTGGCGCCACGCCGAGCGCCGACGGGGCCCTATTTCGCCCGACGGACACCCCGGAGCTCCCCGGCATCTGGTGCGAGCCGCCCTCTGCCGCTGCCGAGCGTGCCATCCTCTACCTTCATGGCGGCGCCTACACGCTGGGGAGCGCCGACACCTACCGCGGCTTCGTCAGCCAGATCGCGGCTCGCGCGCAGGCTCGCGCGTTCATTCTGGACTACCCCTTGGCGCCGGAGACCACCGCGCCCGTCGCCCTCGAGCTCGCCCGCGAAGCGCTGGACAGCCTGCTCGCCCGCCATCGCCACGTCGCCGTCGTGGGCGACTCGGCGGGCGGCGGGCTGGCCCTCGCGACGGTCGCTGGAGCGGCGCGAGCCCCGTCGACGCTCGCCGCCGAGCACACCGTCGGGCGCGTCGCCGCCGCGGTCGTGTTCTCACCCTGGACCGACCTGACGCTGAGCGGTCGCAGCTTCGAGGAGAAGGCCTCCAGCGACGTGCTGCTCGAGCCGGCGCTGCTGGCCGACGCGGCGAGGGGGTACATCGGCAATCTGGCGGCAGACGACCCCCGAGTCTCGCCGCTGTTCGGCATACCGAGGGGACTGCCGCCGCTGCTCATCCAGGCGGGCACCGAAGAGCTCCTGCTCGACGATTCGCGCCGCTACGCTCGCGCGGCCAGCGGAGCAGGGGCCGCCGTCAGGCTCGAGCTGTGGCAGGGCCTGCACCACGTGTTTCAGCTCGACGTGGAGACGCTCGCCAGCGCTCGTCGCGCGCTCGACCGCGCCGCAGCGTTCCTCAGCAGCGCTTGGCTGGGGTGATGGAGGCGCGGGTTGTCGTCGTGTCAGTCGCCGGACAGGGTGTCGACGTCAAAGTCGAATGAACGACGCTTGCCCGCGATCGTGACGCGGATGCGCGCCTCGCTGATACGCACGAACGTGGCCGACACGCTCTCGCCGTAGGGCGTGTCGAGCGTGTAGCGACCCGCCTGCGGCACCGGGTCGACCCAGCGCATCTCGACCCCCGCCATCTCGAGCTCCCAGCGACCGGCTTGCCCCCGCCACTGTCGCTCGCCGTCGACGCCGAAGCCCTCCGCCCAGCCCGAGCCGAGCGGGCGCTCTCGGCGATCACCGCTGCCCTCGCCCGTGCGGCCGTCGCCCGCGCGGGTCCACTGCGCTTCGTGCACGATGTGGCGCGTCTGGTCCTCCAGGCTCCAGGTGACGGTGGCGGTGCCGTCGACGCTCACCCGTTCGTTCGCGAGATCGTTCCAGACATGGTCGACGATGACCTGATCGGCGTCGTTCCTCGAGACGTTGATGATGTGCTGGCCGCGATAGCGATGGCCGCGGTACGTGCAGGCCCCGGGCCTCGCCCCGTACTCGACGCTCAGCTGGCCGGGGCTGAGCGCGAGCTCGGCGCAGGGGAGCTCGGCGGCGATGAGCTCGCGCAGCTCTTCGGCGGCGCTCTGCACGCCCTCGCCGATCGTGAAGTCGGCGCTGAGCTCGACGGAACCCGACGTGAGCGCCTGAGCCTGCGACGAGCTCTCGATCTCGTCGAGCGCCTCGCGGGCCTCCTCGCGCGTCAGCGCGCCGCACGCGCAGAGGAACGACGACAGGCACGTGAGCGCGAGCGCTGCCCTGGACCGCATCCCTCTGGGCTACGGCGGGCGCGGGGCAAACCTTCGCGCGCCCGTTTCGATGCGGAAGTCGCGGACGAGACAGCGCGGCTTGTGGCGGCGAAATCCTCGAAATGCGCTCGTGGGCGCGGCTCGGGAGGACGAGGTAGGGGCGTCGGTGATGAACGTCCGAGCCCGTCGTCGGCCGGGGTCGGCCGTCAACCGGCGTCGGGCCGGGCGAGAGCGCGCGTGACGCCTCGCGCGCGCACCGAGCCGTCGAGCGAGCTCGCTTCGCTCAGAAGGCGTGCGCCCAGCCGATCTCGACCTCGAGATACGGGATCCAGCGCGACTCGACGTCGAAGTACTGCAGCCGGCTGTAGTGGGCGGCGACGCCGATGAAGAGCGGCGCACCCCAGCGGCGGAGCACGGCGCCGCCCCCGAGGCGCGTGTCGTGCGAGACAGCGCTGCCGCTGCGCTCGTCGACGAACGTCTGCTGCAGCAAGAGGCCGTAGTCGAGGTAGGGATAGACGCCGTCTTCCGTCGACCACGCCGCGCTGAAGAAGTGCTTGAGCAGCGCGCCGTAGCCGAGCTGCTGCGTCGACGTCGACCCCGGGTAGACGCGATATGCCAGCGCCAGGCCGATGTTGAAGGTGGGCGTGATGTGAAACTCGTACGAGGCGCGCGCGCCGAGGCCGTGGCGTGAGCTCGGCTCGAAGCTGTCGCCGAACAACGCCTGGTAGGTGGGCGCGACCCAGAAGCTGCGGGACGCTGCCTGCTCGTGCGTCGACTGCGCCGCGTTCGTCGCCTGGCCCTCGTGTGCGGCCGGTTGCTCGCTCGCCGCGGGGCGCTCACCTGCCGAGTGATCGTCCGCGCGGGCAGAGCGCGCGCCGCACAGCAGCAGGGCCGCGAGCAGCAGGGCCCTGAGCAGCGGGGGCCTGAGCAGCGGGGCCGCGC
>Ga0247763_1001019_pt1 | contig 16662 bp, 9 predicted proteins | sample UWRJL141409B4_FD_179926 | JGI IMG/M metagenome (GOLD analysis project Ga0247763, IMG submission 179926) | Plant litter microbial communities from Arlington Agricultural Research Station in Wisconsin, United States - UWRJ-L141-409B-4 | ecosystem: Environmental > Terrestrial > Plant litter >...
CGATTTTACAAGGCTTGTACCCCGATGTAATGTCCTTGGAACTCTCTTGCACTTTATTTTTCCCGGCTTTGCTTCGCAGGCTGAAATTCTCGTCAAGAGTATGCGGTTAGCCTACAGTGTGTATCCAATTCCTCTGCAAAAACTAGCACAGGGCACAGACTGGCCCCCCTGCCCAACATGCTCCAGACTCTAGCAATACACACTATACTGATTCAAGCACAGGCTGTTGTATTCATTATTATAGCCCAGAGTGCTATGGTTCAGGAATCCTAAACACCCTTTTTCGGCCTGAGTCTTTTTGTTTTGTTTGACATATCGACGTATCTGTAGGGTCTGGGGAGAGCTTTGTATAAGTGGTATTGGTGTCGGGCAGCTGACAGCCACAACAGCCCCTGATAAGCAAAGAAAAACACAGACAAGAACAAATCACCAAATTTCTAATAATCGCACTCCTACCAGATGCCTCTAAACACAATTGTGATGTTCCCCACTGTTCAAAAGGTGAACCACACCTAGTCCCCCCTACATGCATAACCCCGTTTTTAGAACAACGCGCATCGCTGCGTGTAACCCCACACACGCTCACGGCCAAGCATCATCGGAACTAAACATCATCGGAACCAAACATCCCAGATTCGATTTCGAGCTCCAGATGCCCGCCGACCAGCTTCAGCATACCTCGAGAACAAGCGGGTTCTTGTAACGACAAAATACAAAGTTCCCACGAGTTCAAATTCAAGAGCCCCTAGTAAAATCGTCTGCAAAACCCCCAACCCCTGGGCTGTCGCAATCAAGCCCAAACTTAACTTCGCCTTGCAAAAACCCGCGGAGCGGCAACACTTAGTCCAGGCCCGCCCCATTCCTCACGAGGAGGCAAACAAGTCTGGCCGGGTAGGGTTGGGTTACAAAAATGTCGTTAAATAGCTACGTGAATAGTGATTTAACCCGTCCTTCTGTTTCCCCTCCAGGGTGGATTGATGAACTGACACTGAACCTGAATGCAGAAAAAGTTTGCATCATCACTACTGACGGACGGACATTAGTGGGCACGCTTGCGGCATTTGATAACACGACGAATTTGGTACTTTGCCCCTTCCCCCCATTTTTTGAAACCACGGTCTCAACAAAAGAAGGGTTGCTTACGGACGGTAACAGGTTCTCAGCGGCACGACGGAACGAGTCATTCGGAGCGTTGAGGACGACGAGCCATCGGCAGAGATCTCACACGGCTTGTATATTGTGCGGGGAGAGAATGTGTGCATGGTTGGACTGGTGGACGAGGGGCTGGATGCGAGCATCAACTGGACAGAGGTGAAGGGTGCACCTATCGGAACGACCAAGCATTGAGAGAGTTTGATCTGCATACATATGTGGGATATGGATGGGATGCTGAGGGATTCCCTTAGCTTGAGCGAATAACTACGCCGTCCGGTTACTGACAGTTGGTGAATAAGTCACTCGGGATGACATGGCATGGCATGGATGAGCAAAACTTGGTATCATCACATGGGTGCGGTGGGCCCTCTGATTCTAATGGTATGCTACTGCTTGCAATCCATCTGGCGCTGCTCAGAAGTTTTTGCTGACACAGACAAGAGATTGGGCTGCTCCCATTTACGCGGAGCTACGGGATCTGAGAGGAATTCAGAATACAAACGAGGTGATATCAGAACCTCCTACTGTTTATTCGAAGATCCTCTGGATCAAAAGATCCGAGAAAAGATCGAACCCAGGAGATTCGAGAATTCTGTTGATCCTGTTCCCCTTCTTCACACTGAGCCAGCCCATGGTATCCCCAGGGACTTCGTCAAGCGTGAGGGCATCCATGGAGTCACTTGGATGTGTCTCAAGCCTCGTATCCTTCTCAGCGGGCTTCGCTCTGATGCGTCGATCAACAACGTGCATTCCCCTAGTCCACTGCCCGCACGTTTCGATTCTGATGTCCTCAGGCTTGGATACAGCCTTCCAGGCTGGATTGTCTTGCGACAGCATATACCAGATGCAAAGTGGGTCGTGTAACGATAGGCCAGGTTCGCTCCCATCTCCCAGCATGGAGTCGATCTTGTTGAAGGTACCCATCATGAAGGTGTCGGTCCACTGCGCCAGGGGGCTGCCTGCCTCCTTCAGGGGTTTTATCTTCTCCGCAAAGTAGTTTTTCCTCAACTCGTGTGGCGTCGTAAGGTCGAGTGGAAACAATGTCAGCTTGAGCGGCCGAGAGAGCTTGGTGGGGTAGGGCGGAAGGAAAGATTTGCCGTGAATCACTGGGGGCATCGTTGATGTGGGAGTGGGTGAGGTCAGTGCGAAGACACGAGCAGCAGCCACTGCATCAGCATAGCAGTTGAACTCGGCGCATGGAGTGATATTGCCCTCAAGCGCCACCGCTCCGCCCATCACAACGAGCTCCTTGGCGCGCAAGAAAGTCTCAGGGTCCTCGGCCGCAGCAAGCGCCACGTTTGTCAGGGGGCCAATTGCCACAATGGAGATGGTATCCTCGGGTTCCTCTTTAAGGATGCGGAGGATTTCCTTGTGGGCAAGTTTTTTGCTCGGTATGAAAAAGTGTGAATACGAGGGCGGTTCAGCAGAGCTGGCTGACACATCTCCGTTGTCGCTGAACAGCGATCTCCAAGTGTCGGCAGGGGAAAGGTTGGGGTGCTGCAGTTGTCAGAAACCCACACATGATGGATACAACTGCTGCTTACCACCTCATGCACACCATGCAGTCCGTCAGCGCCGTCTATATCAGTCAGTTGTCATAGTCCGGCATTTCAGCAGGATGACTTGGTCTCACGAAAATGGTCTGCCATTAACAGTTCATCCTCAAGAGGATGTTCGGCCCCAACAGCAACGATGGGCTTGAAGGTACGCAGAGCCCCGTAGGTTTTTTTGCCGGTGGACTCTCGCCAGGCCATTTCTTTCTCCAAGACGTGGAACAAGGCAACAACGTTTCGGAGGCAGCTGGAGATGTATCAGCATGAGGCGTAGGATGCGAAACATTTCGACGTGCCTCTGAATCTCAACGTTTCCGTAGGTCACAGAGATCATGACCACCTCCAACTCATCGGGTGATGCACTGAGTGCCAAAAGTAGAGCCAGGACATCGTCGACACCTAGTGTCAAGGTTAACCAGCAACGCTCTGGGTTAGAATGGAATTTGATAGTCATACCAGGATCTGTGTCAATGATAATGCGATTTTTGGGCGCCATGGTTGCGGGGTTATTCTGGACTGAAACTAGGTAAAATTTGGGGAGCACAGAGTGTTTTGGACGATGAGCTTTGTGTCTTTTGGAGGTGTGCCTAAACCGTTGTTGCCAACCCCTCTCACCCAAGTTGCTGTTGTGGCCGATCCGCCCCTCCTAGCCGAAGCCCCAAAGCTTGATGGGCATAGCAAAGATAAGGCCGGTGGTGTCTGGCCGCTTCCACCCGGTTCCGGTGGGTCGCTCGTGGCTTTGACGCGGTAATTCTCATTACACCAAAGTCCACCCCTGAAGGATTGTTCACGTGGTACCTGCGGACGTGAGGACCCCTCCAAATAACTTTAAATACATACGAAGTAGTCTAAGTGTCAAATTATCAGGGCGTTTGTAAAGAGCTCGATATGGAAGCTCAATGGCTGCTATAAGAAAATTCTAGGGTTTAACGTAAAACTGTAGTGGTCCTAATTTGAATCCAATGCTTAGATATTATGTTTAACGCATTGAATAATGGCTCCCCAGCTGTTGAGATACACTTATCAAGTCCATTGTTAACAATCTTTCAGGGGTTAGATCGTAAGAGTTCACATCCATTGTGGAGGGTGGTTGAGGCTCAATCTACAGAGGGGATGGAAGCAGGGTCTCGTAGTGTAGAAGATCCCTTGGCCTTGTAACTGACACAGGGGTAAGTGGTGAGCGATATTAGTGTTGGCATCCAGCTTTTGTGAAGGAGTTCTCATTTTTTTTCCCTGCCGGGAACGAGTTGCTGACCTTGTCATCCAAACTGGCCCACCAATGATACAAGTTCTTGCCGTACGCGAATCGCCTCAAGTGTTATCTGCCGAAAGTCTCAAGTGGACCAACATTGCATCAACAGAATTTCGGGACCCTGAATCTTCAGAACATCGATTCCTGGCCCAAATCTTCTGGAAGCCCCTGGAGCAATCACGTGAAAGGCCCGTGCCAAGACAGTCTAGCAGGGGTAAACCTGTGCACAGGTTCCGGCACCTTTCTCCGGTGCGATCGACTGGGGGGGCGACAGCCGAAAGTTGCAGAGAGAACACCTTTCACCTGTGCTCACTAAATAACTTCACGGTGAAGACAGGAGCGTCTTTCCCAGCCACTTTTCTCTCACCACTATCGGCCTTCAATACTCTCTTTAAACTGGTTCGATAAGCTTCCGCCAGCAGCCCTAGGTGCGAAACGGCGTTGACTTATCTTTGCCGCGCTCCTATCTGGCCTTGGAATTCTCGCGTAATATTTAATTGGGGGGAAGCTTGCTTTTGCAATTGCCTCCCATCCGCGAAAACTTTCAGCTTTTTCGGCCGAGCCGTTTCTCTAACCTGCTTATCCACTTCGTCTTGACGCGACGCTCGACTGTTCGCACTAGTCGCTGAACAAAAGTCGCTCGCCCCCATCGATCCCTTTGCGGTGATATTGACACCTATTATCGCCCCCAGCGGTCTACATCTGTCAACTTCATCATGGGTCTCTCGCTTTCTACGCTCGGTGGCTGGACCTTCCTTTCCTGCATCTTCGGCTACTACATTTATCGAGGTTTCGCAGAGCGATCGAAACGCGACGCTGCGCGTGCCGCCGCTCAGCGACAACGATTGGAAGAGAGGCAAGGCCAGCAAAATCGCAAAGAGTCAAAAGAAAAGGCCAAGCGCCAACGAGGAGAAGCCTACAGCAAAGATGTTGATGAATCAGCTAAAGCAGCCCAATCAAAGCAGCGTGCCCCCAAGGCGTCTTCGAATCCCACACACACACCCGATTATAGCTCCGACGAGGGCGTTGACAATCGCGAATTTGCTCGCCAACTAGCCAGCGTCAAACAGGGTACCAATCTTAGTGCGCCCAAGAAGGACGAGAAGCGTCAAAAGTCTGTCAAGCAGTCGCGCGCCCGTGCAATTGAGGAGCCTGTCGAGGAGCGCAAAGCTTCTGCCCCATCCTCGACGGCTGGCGCCGATGCTGACGATGATGAGTCGCCTATCGCCTCGCCCGAAGTAACTGCTGCGGACGCTGCCGGCGTCTCAGACATGCTGGAACCCAAGTCGGCCGGGCCTTCAATCCTTCGTCTCACCGACACTGACAAGGTCAAACAAAAGGAGAAGAAGGCCAAGGCGCTCGAGAAGACCGAGACCAAGAAGCAGCGCCAGAACCGCCAGAAGGCCGAGGCCGCCAAGGTAGCGCGCGAGGAGGCCGAAAAGCAGAGGCAGGTTGCCCTGGAAGCCCAGAGAAGATTGGCCCGTATCTCCGAGGGTCGAGCCGCCAAAGATGGCTCTGCTTTCATGGCCTCTCAAGTTGCGCAGTCTGCTTGGAAGGGCAATGGAGTGAACACCAGCTCCAACAGCAGCCTCGCCAATGGCGATTTCGTTCCCGTCCAACCTCTGGATACTTTTGATACCAGCAGCCACACCGACGTCTCTGTTTCCAAGGCTGTCCCTGCAGCAACTGGCAGCAACGATGGCTGGCTGGCCGTGGTGCCCTCCGAAGAGGAACAGATTGAAGCTTTCCGCAAAGAGGACGAGGATCAGGCGTGGAGTACTGTGACTACCAAGAAGCCCAAGAAGGGAGCGAAGAAGGAGTCCGCCACTGACAACTCGGCGTCGGAGTCGGGAACCGTCGCTCAGCCACGTCCCATTATCAGCAAGTCCCACAAGGCCAATGTCAACGGTAACGGCAAGCCAGCGAAGCCCATTTCTCAGCAATCGGCTTTTGCCGCACTGAGCACGAACGACGAGCCGGACGTTGAAAACGAATGGGATGTCTAGCTGACAAGCGCCCTTGTCTAATCTGAACCTAGACTTTTTGGGCTGTCTTGGTTGCATCTTGTTGCCTTCCATTTGGCTTGGTATGTGGATTCATGGATGGCACCCTCGACGTGTACGATCCCATCAGCGCTCTGTTTATTACCTCTACTCCCGTCATATACACAACATCGGGCTCTCTATCGGCTGGGCAAGGAGTTCTACGTTTGTACATTAGGGATAAAAGCCGCAGCCGTTGATTTTAACTTACTATTTTGTGTTTTTCGTTTTTCATGTTGCAAGGCTCGGCCCTACGCCTGGCAAAGTACAGCTTGGACGAGACAAGAGCGAGCGATGATGAGGTCAGAACCATCTGCGTTGTAAGGTAGTGTAGCGTCAAGGACACAATGGTCTGAAGAGAAATCCATCCAGTAAAGAGAATGGAGTGGCCCGTAGTGTTTGTCCACGGAAAATGATGCGGAACTAGACAGTATCTTGTGGAACGTAATGACACATATGAGTCCTCGAATGTACTGTACTCGTTATCATCGCCACACGGCAGCGCAAAGCATTGGATACGCAGCACAGGCCCACTCACGAGTTACCACACCTCCTGCCATGCCGTGTTTCATGCGCGCACACAGGCGACTTGTCACTTGGGTTCGGAAGCAGTCAATCGCTGGTTTTTGTGGACGGGATCCGAGGGACGGGAAAATGGGTAGTGGAGGTGTTTAGTAGAGGTGTTAAGGGGTCAGACGGCACAGACGGAATCTACCCCGAGTCTACTGCATCAACAACCTACTGCAAGGTGTCGCGGTTCCAACCTGCGGATGGAAGTTCTCACCTCCTTCTCAGGTCGGGGCAAAAGGAGAATGTAGTACTATGTAACGCGGATGTCTCTCCGCGCACCACGTTGGCTTGCTTTGCAGATGCTCCGCCTCTGGACGGAGTATCAGCATAAGACTTTTAAAGAAATGTGCGCTCTTTCGGCATCATAGCTTTGCATGTGTTGAAGGTGTGCCTGTAAGTGGTGAAGCGCTACGTTGCCAAGCCTCTACCCCTCCCCGCGTTCGCTTCGAAGTCCGGCTCGCCTTGCCCACGTCGGCGGATTGGAATTCAGGGCCCCCGGTCGGGGTGATGATCGTGTAAATTGCTCTGACCCTGCCGACTGCCTTAACCTTGCAGGTGCAGGAGCAGTCGAACTGTTTGCCCTGTTCTCATTCCTTGCTCGTCTTGGGGTCCCGTTTGCGTTCTTTGGGCATTTTAGTTTTGTTTCCTCTTGATGCTTCCCTTTCCCCCGCGCGCCATATCGGGTGATGGTCAAACTCTCTTTTCTCTTCAGTTTGCCGTCGCATCATTTATTTTCGTTCATGGTTTGGCCTCCTGGGAAACACCGTACTCCGCTCCCCTCAACCCTCGATCCCTACTAGGTTGCGGCAGACAATCGCAGATCTTCGGAGCCAAGCAAAGCGTTTGTCAACCACAACCACTACGACACTCGACACTGTTTGTCCACGACGCCCGAAACCTTAATTTGGAACCTCCTTGGACGTCAGCGACGCCCTGTTGACTTGGATATGCTGTTTGTGCCTCTCAGAACCCCTCAGACTCTCTCCGAACCACGATATCGACTTATCCTCAACCTTCCAGAGCACTCAATCCTACCAGCGAACTGACGATCGAGAACCGACTGCCGAGTTCTCCACGCAACGGGGTTGTCGGTGAATTTCTCGGTCTTCCCGCCTCAGCTTATGGTCAAAGGTTGCACCGTATGCCGAATGATCCGGCCGGTATTGTCAGCTACACTCCCTACGAGCCATAGCGGACCACTCGCTGTCTACGGGCAACGATTGCATGTCGACGATATAGAAAGCTGTGGGAAAGTGGGAATATAGGCCACAAGCTAGTGTACCGCGGGGGCCAACCGAGCCGCAAAGTCCCAACGCTCAGCATGTCATTCTGCGTCGCCGTTCAGTCGGCCATCTTCTATTACGCAGCGTGTACGCCATGTAACCAATTCCTAAACCGCCGGAAGGCGAAGGTAAAGGCGAGGAAAGAGAGCGATGAAAAGGCCAGAGTTATCTCGGAGCAGCCACATCTTTACCAGCACCCAGACCCCTTCCACACCAATCCATTCTGGTCCGAGGAGATACGGATAGGCCCAAGTCTGCCACCGAAAAAGGGCAGAGGAAGCGACAATTCGAGGAAGACAGCAAGCCGTGACCTTACCAGCGAGGGAACAGGAAGCACCATCGCCGTTACACCGCCCACGGCTGCTACGACTAATCCCCAGCCAGTCGGGTCTCCGAACCCAGCACATGCGCCAGGGATATGTAGCTCTCCAACCATTGTCCCAGAAGAAGATGCTGCTAGCGCCATATTGAGCAAGACAGCGTCAGTATCTACGGTCGATGGGTGGAACTTTAAGCGATACCAGCGCGAGGATGAAGAGTTGTGGGGCTACGAGTTCTCTAAGACAGGCCAGAAGCTCATGGACGCCATCAAGCAAGCAGGGACGACGGCCGGGAGATACGTAGAGTCGAAGCTGGGCATCGAAAAGCAAGTAACAGAGGAGGACCGGTACAACTTTTACTTCTCACCTAGAAATCCACCTGTCAACGACTACCACCCACCTATCGTTAGCAGCAAGCCTATTCACCGAGATACGCTCCGGTGGATGTTGCAGCCACCGCCGCCGGCGAAGGTGATGGAGGGCAAGATCCCTGTCAGCAGGACCGCGAGTGTCATGAGCATTGGGTCCAGGAGAACGGCAACCTCGGAAGTGATTTCTATGGGAAGGCTTGTCGGAGAACGAGCCCTAGAAGCCAAGATTCGCAATGGGGAGGTACCTGGTGACGAGGAGCGTGATTTTTGTTCTACCTCAACACTGCACAAAGTTCGTACGAGAAAGACTACGACGTCGACAACACGAACAGGGAGTCGACGAACCACTAGGAGTTTTAGCATGTCAACGGAGTCCGAGGACTCTGACGACGAGAGTTATCAGAGGAGAAGCCGACGACCAAGCCGCCGCCCTGTGGTCACTCCTGATATCGACTCTGACGAGTCGGGGAACGAGCACATGGCGAGAAGCTTAGAGTCGCTGGGGGGAAATGGCCATCCAAGCCACGCAGCGCAAAAGCCGAGGTTACCTACTATCCTGAGCTCCGAAACAACTGTCACGGTATCAGACGCCGCACAAGTCAGTCGGGAGCGGTCCTCAGCGCCCTTGGTACCCCCGGCATCCACCCTCAGCAACATAACAAATATCAGTCCCACTACCTGCGAAAAACTCGCCCCAGCAAAAGGGACTGCCTAAGAATACGCCATCCTGAGATGACCAAAACCAAACTCAAAAACACATGCACACACACTTCACCCGTCCTATCTGTTCTTTTATTCTTTACTTCACAGCGTTGCTTTAGCTCCTCGTCTGATACTCAATTGTTTCGCCAGCGCTAGCCTCGCCTTTTTGCATTTGCGCCGGGTTTTCGGGTTGGCTTATGTGACATTTATTGAGCCGGTTCGGTGTTTGGGTTTCTCGGCAGCAGGCGCTGAAGATTGCATTCAACGGAAGGGGGTTTTGGACTGGGATAGGTTGTCTTGAATTGCCTGGTCTGATATGGTTCGTTGTTTCTCTCTGTTTTCTCTCTGTTTTGTATGTACTTTTCCACCTATCGTAGGACAGGAACCGGAGGTGGGCATGGGGTAGTCACTTGCCGACACGATCATGAAGCCGACTGACTTGAATGGCAAATCAAGACTGTATGGAATTCATTTCTTTATTTGGGGTATTCCATGTCAAGTTGCAAGCATTCTATATAACGCCATACTTGCAGTCTTCGACACTCAAAGATGCAACCCTTCCTCATCATCTCCTAACCCGCGTAACTGATCCTCCATCCTCCTCCGCAACTCCTCATCCGTAAGGGAACCCCCCGTTGGTGCCGTCGCTGTCGTTGCCAGAGCCCTCTGCCCCGCCACCTCATCCATATGCACCTCCCCGCCCCGTATCACCCCTGTCGTAAAAGTCCCATCCCGCCATGGATTCCTCCCCTCTTCTTCTTCAGAATGTCCATTAACCCCATTCACCCCATTTGCTGTTGTGGTCGTACTGGGAAGAGTAACACCGGCATCCGGCGCCGCCCCCTGCGACGCCTTCTCGGCCTCCTCCTTGCTCTGGAATTCCGCCCAGCTGAACCCACGGGCCTCAACTTCTTCCCGCAGGAGGCGGATGCGCTCTTGCATGCGAGAGATTACAAGCTCGTTTTCGCGGATCGCGTCGATGCAGTCCTGATCAGGGGCTTCTCGTTGTTGCGTTTCTGAGGAGGTTGGTGGAAAGGAAGGGGAGATGGCGGTCGCAAGGCCTTCAGCAAAAGGGCGGAGTTGCTCATTGGAGTAGTCGAGGTGGGCGATACTGTTGCGGAGCTCGAGGACTTTGAGGTGCAGGGAGGAAAGCGACAAGTCTTTGATGGCAGCGGCGAAGCGGGTAGGGCTGATGGGGAGTGCGTCGGCGGACATTTTTTTCGTTTTTATTTTTTCGTGTGTTCGTGCTTTGCTGTGAGACGGTGGTTTTGTCTTGTCCTTCTATGGACAAGATGTTGGGAACCTGGAAGCTGGGGTGAGTTTAGGTTGATTGAGGGGTTGAGTTGAAGCTATTGAACTTGATCCCACCTGCTATGCCCCGCTTCAGGTGATAAACAGCTGGTATTGCGCACGGGCCATATACACAGTCAGTCTCGTGAAGAAAGTCTATACTAAAAGGTTGTTCGCATGACAGAGAGGCAACAACAAATGGAGCAGAACATTTTCCAGATAAACTGAGGTTACCTCGTTGTGGCAGACAAGGCCAAGCGATAATTACTCGTTGGGGTTGAAAACGACCCTTTACCTCCGCTTTACAACAAGTATACCTAGTCAGCGAGCTGATTTGGTTCTCGCCATACTTAACCCTGAAAATGTAGATCCAGGCCTAGGTATAATAAATACAAACTACGTAATCCCAACTGCACCAGTGGACCAAATTAATAGCTATAGCGAACGCAGAGATGGAAGACACAGAAGGGTCGTTTTTAGCTCCAAGAAAGTTTCAAGGGGTTGAGCAGGGACAGATAAGATAAGATCGCCGTCACAAATGGATGGGAATGGGGCCCGACAAACCGCGGCCAGCCGGGACCTGATCCAATTCCCCCAAAAATCTACAGATCAGCTTCGCCAGTCGGTACACACCCTACCCTCACTAGCTCAGTTTATGGATACCTGGGCTGCGCGAGCGGGCGCGATATACTCGCGAGCGCTGCGACAATGACGAGCTGCTGTTCCCTCGGCGTCAACGCCTTCCGAATGAGCGTCCAGACCACGATCAGACAGCTTTCGAAACCATGCACTGCGAGGCGACAACTCACACCACCGATGCACAGCAGTCGGTGTTTCTCAGCATGGACAGTAACAGACCGGCAGTGTGGTCTCGGGGAGGATATGAGGGCCCTCAATCGGATCTCCTGCGCGAAGTCCAGCATGCGAACTGTCTCCCGTGCCCAGATCCGCACCTTCAGGGCACAAGGCCATGTCGTCATCACCAACTATATCGATCTTCCCCCAGACTATACCGACGCAGTGGGTCTTCCCTACAGGAGATATAACCTTGAGCCAGTCGAGGTTGTCAAGCTCTTCGGCTCCAAGGTGAAGACCCCTGCCGCCGAAAAGCTTCTCCGCATCCTCCACGGGCGCCGCGTCGCCGGGACCCTAGATGACCCCACGTTACAGGTCAATACAGCCATGTACTCTGTGAAGGAAAAGAAGATTGCCCTTGCCTATCTACGAAGAGCTGTTCCCGTCGATGAGATCACCAATGCTGGATTGAGAGCCGAAGACGAGCTCGCTGCGCTGGAGGGTAAGGAAGGTGAAGACAATGACAATAAAACACCAGGGTTGCTGAGCGAGCGGTTTAACCCTTATAAGAAGGTCACGGGTAAACCAGAAGTTTATGCAAAGGGTGTATTTGATGCCATCCGCGCCAAGAACACGGCGAAGTGGAAGGAGGGGCTCAGAAAGCAGCAGGAGGAGGAAGAAAGGAGAAAAAAAAAAGAAGAGGAGGCGGCGGCATTATTAGGAGGGGAGGTCCAGACGGTTGGCGAACGGCGCCCAAGTGTTTCCGAGGTCCGCACCCCGAGTCCCTCGATGCAGACGTGGATAGACAAGGCACAATCGAACTTGGAGGAGCCACCAGAGATGAAGAAATGGGAGCGCATACTGCCTTCAGCGGTGGCTGTGGCCGTTTTTTCCGGCATTCTAGTGTTGTGGGCTGTGTCCTACTCGCCGCCCCGTCGCGCCGACCGGCTCTGGCCCGATATACCTCCTGCGGCGGCGACGGTTGGCGCATTGATACTGGCAAACCTGGCCGTCTACGCGGCATGGAGAGCGCCGCCACTGTGGGGAATTCTCAACCGATACTTCTTGTTGGTGCCGGCAACGCCGCGTGTCATCAGCTTGTTCGGGGCAAGCTTATCACATCAAAAATTTACCCACCTCCTAGCAAACATGGTTGTCCTCTGGCTAGTGGGCACGCGGCTTCATGACGAGATTGGGAGAGGAGATTTCCTCGCCGTCTACCTTGGCAGCGGCGCCGTGGGGTTTTTGGGCTCGCTGATGCACATCGTGCTGATGAACAGGCTGCATCTCACGTCGCTGGGGGCATCGGGAGGCGTCTACGGAGTCATGGGGGCCTACTTTTGGATGCACCGGTTCGAAGGCTTCAAGCTGTTTGGCCTGCCACCGGAACCGTACAACGGGGTACCGGGCATGGGGTTTCTCGGTCTCTTGGTAGGTATCAACGTTGCTGCGATGTTTTCGCGACACGCCAGCGTGGACATTGCCTCGCATCTGGTAGCTATGGTGGTGGGCATCGCTGCCAGCCGTGTGCTGAAAGAGCGGGGAGAGGCTCGGCGCAAGGCGAAGGAGGAGAAGCTGAAGTCGGGTGGTATCCTTGCCAAGAGTGTCGAGAAGCAATCGGGGAGGGATAGACGTTGATTCCAACTCTTTCACTCTGTGTACATTACATTACTATAACATTACTATACATGAGACTGAATGCACACAATCTGGGATTGTGTTTGTACACTGCCAGTGCATACACAAAATAACCACCTGTCTACTTCGTACATGCAATACGATAGCAGACTGATACGTATTGTGCAATGCAGAAGCGGGACGGCGTGGTAGCCATGCTCCCAGCGGGCTACAGCTTATGCAGCACGGAGTCACTGCTGCAGGTGTGAGATTGATATGACATGTTTACCTGATTTGGTGCAACAGTAAACCCGAGGCCGGGCTCCTCCATCCTAAATGAAGTCTCACGCAGGCTTCCTATTCCTTGGTTTCACAGAGGCATTATATCGTTTCCTATGCCTCGGGATTTTTCACACATGCGCTGGCTCGAAGAGAAAACTATTGTTTATCGCCGAGTTCGCTTCCAGGAAAAGCTAAAAGCCTGCATGCCGACTAGCCGGGGGGGTATCCCGGACTGTCTCCCCGCAGGGATCAGCTGCCAAGAGGTTCAAGCGTAGGAACGCTGACGCAAGAGCGCGGAATGCGCAGGGTTTTCCTTGGAGCTGTCTTGGGGATTTCTTGGAGGAGGCCCAGCTTGGAAGAAGAGGGTGAAAGATGGCAGGCCTCCGATTTTCCCCTACTCAGATTTCGGGAAAGGGATAAAATGATCAAATTCCCCTCGGGGAAAACACATCAGGTGAGGTAACGTAGCTTTTTCAATAGCTCAATGAGGAAGCTCTGCGAACAGTCACGTCCTCTGTCCTGTCTCTCCCCGCCGACCCCCTGCCAACCCCAAAAGCTGCCCACCACTTCGGTTCTCTCACCGTGGCTTGGCGCCGCTTTTAATCTACGCTAGCCTCTCAGCTTGCCTCGTCCGTTGTTGTGAGACGGGACCCGAATGAGGGCGCGCAAAGCACATCCTTGTTCACTTCTGCGTCGACGTAATTTCCCCTGAGAGGGGTGCTTTTCTTTTCCTTGGCTCTTCTTCTTCCCTTCGTCGTCATTCCCTCTTGTTCTTGCGATACCTACCCACCTGAGCGAGGTGTGAGGTGACTGAGGTAGTCGGTCACTGTATTTCCTGCAAGCAAACATGGTTGGGCGCGATCCAGATGCGGACCTGTTCCGCGACGACGACGGCGACCACATCGAGTCCTCAGCGAGTCCCAGCCAGCGCAATCCATACGCCTCAGCGACGCGATGGCGGCATCAAGAATCGTCGGCCTTTGCAAAGCACGCGCGGGCGCAGCAACCCCAGGCGCGTGATGCCGACTCGCGAGGGCGCGTGGGTGATCTCGCCGACTTCCTCAACTCATCGCGCATCTCCCCGCCGGCCGGTGAATCCAGCAGCCGCCCCACCACACCACGATTCAAACCCGTCATGGCCGGTGCAGCCGAGGCACGCCAAAATGTGCACGGCGACGAACCCGAAACTGACACCGACATTGTCCCCCACGGCCCACCGCCCGACGGCAAAGACATTGCCGTGGGCCCCCTCATCAACTACCGCCGCATGGAGGGCACCACCTGGGTCGGCAGCGTCCTCGTCGTCACCCGCGGCGGTGGCAAGACGCAGTCGTTTGTGCCCACGCTACATTTGCGCCGCGCCGATGCAAAGGACGAGGGCAGTGAATCTGAAGGCGTCTGTCTCTACTCGGATCCGCGCAATACCTTTTGGCGCTTCAACCTGAGCGTGCCCATGGGACCCGTCCAGGAGCGTTGGGAGTACGAATTGCCTGGACTGCGGTTCACCAGCAAGACGAAGCCACGTGTCAATAGCTTTTGGGTTCCCGCCGTGACCGAGTCGATGCGCATCATGTTCTTCTCGTGCAACGGATTTAGCGTTGGGACCGACGAGGAGGCCTACTGTGGCGCTGTGTTGTGGAAAGACGTGATGCGCAGGCATGAGGATGCGCCTTTCCATGTCATGTGAGTTTGTGAATGGAGGTAGTGGTTGAAGTTGAAGGGGCCGTCAGCTTACACGCCCGTGCCTGCAGGCTTGGCGGTGGTGATCAGATCTACTGCGACTCTATCCGCGTGTCGGGCCCGCTCCGCGCGTGGACCGATATTGGTAACCCCAAGAAGCGGAGGGAGTACCCGTTCCCGGAGAGTCTGCGTGCAGAGTGCGATAATTGGTATTTGAAAAACTACATCCGATGGTGAGTTTCGTGTCTTGGAAGAAAAAGAAAAAAGGGGAGGGGGGATAGGTACTGATAAACACGCTCACAGGTATGGCACGGAACCGTTTGCTGCGGCCAATGGCCAGATTCCACAGATGAATATTTGGGACGATCACGATGTAGGCGTTTTGAGAGTCTGTGGTGGAATAGGTGTTGACCGTGCTTGGGCAGATTATCGACGGCTTTGGGTCTTACGTCAATGAGTTTATGAAATGCGATGTGAGTTTTCTCCTCCCCCATTGTGGTGGGAAAGAGAGTGGAAGCTTTGGACTGACATCATACAGGTCTTTAGGGGAATCGGCGGCGTGGCTCACAAATATTACATGCTTTTCCAGCATCATCTTCCGCCACCTCCGTCGACATACACGTCGGGTGGGTTTTTGGTGTTCAGCTTGTGGCAGAGAATCGGGCTAATGCGCCAAAGATGGCAACCGCCGCGCTTCGACCTCCTCGCGCTCTTCCAATGAAGTAACAGAGACCGTCGATCCTAATCAGCTTATCAACGCCTACGTACACCCCCGCATGGCAGAGTCCAACTACATTGTCGGCTCAAAACACGGTGTACGCTTGCCATCCTCCTAAATCCGACCATGACTGACCGGCTCCAGCCGTATGTAGCAGAGCATTCTCACAACATGTTCGCAAGGTTAGGAGCTAGAATCGCGTTCTTGGGTATTGATGCCCGTACAGAGGTATGGAAGCCACTCGGATTTTAGCTGAACTCTATTCTAACGCGGAGAAGCGCACGAGACACCAAGTCAACTACCCCGAAACATATGATCAGATATTTTCGCGTCTGCGACAAGAGTTGTCAGACGCTGCAAGCATGGGAAATTCTATCAAGCACTTGATTGTCATGCTTGGTATTCCCATTGCGTACCCTCGTCTTACTTGGTTGGAGAACATCTTCTCCAGCCCAGTATTAGGTCCCATCAAGTTTATGAATAGGAGAATGGGCCTGGGTGGTAGCTTTTTCAACTCATTTGACGGCAGCGTAGATCTTCTCGACGACCTTGACGATCATTACACGGCCAGAACGCATAAAAAGGAGCGAAACCAGCTGATTCGGAGACTGCAGAGCATATGCTCTGAGTTCTCAGTGCGCATAACCATTCTCGGTGGCGACGTCCATCTGGCGGCAATGGGGCGGTTCTACTCCAAGCCTAAGCTGCATATCCCTGTCGAGAACGACTACCGCTACATGGCCAACGTCGTCTCGTCCGCCATCGTCAACAAGCCACCTCCTGGTGCTGTCGCCAATCTATTGTCACGCCGAAACAAGATCCACCATCTCGGCCACGACACCGACGAGACTCTCTTCAAGCTTTTCGACCGGGACCCCGGCGGCGAGCCCAAGACTGCCTCCCACAACCAAGTCACCATGCCTTCACGCAACTTCGCCATCATCACTGAAAACTCCCCCAACAACGCGCAGAATGGCGAAGCCCACCCAGGTACTCTTCTATCCCCCCGCCTCGCTCCCCCCCCTCCCCCCG
>Ga0247763_1001021_pt1 | contig 16656 bp, 19 predicted proteins | sample UWRJL141409B4_FD_179926 | JGI IMG/M metagenome (GOLD analysis project Ga0247763, IMG submission 179926) | Plant litter microbial communities from Arlington Agricultural Research Station in Wisconsin, United States - UWRJ-L141-409B-4 | ecosystem: Environmental > Terrestrial > Plant litter >...
AGTAACCATGTTCACCAACCCCATCGCCGTATAGAGCCAAAAACACGCATGATACGCATCCAACAACGACCACCCCTCCCTCTCCTTCAACGCATCGATAATCCTCCCTGCTGCCGCCGTGCCCACCGAGCTACCCAAACTTGCCATGGTGACATACCAAACCAACACATCCGGTCGTGTTTCCGGCCTGGTCAGTTCCGCCACGGTAGACTCCTCAATCGCGCGAAACGGTCCGAAATCTCCTCCCGTCGCACTTATCACCCCGACTACGGCCGCCAGAAGCAAAACCCAGTAATTCTCACACAGCGCAAACGTCGTGCCGCTCGCCACCATCAACACTGACCCGGCGAACAGCGTGCGTCGTCGGCCCACGCGATCGGCGATTTGGGTGAGAAGAAGGGAGAGGATAACATCGCCAAAGAGGGTAAGGGTCATGAACAACCCGATGCGGGAATCGGGAAACCCTAGCTCGGCAAAAAAGAGAGCAAGTACGAGTGCGCTGGCGCCGTACGCGAACATGCGACTGCTCCGGGAGAGGATTATCAGCCACGCGTCGCGGCCGGTGGTGTATACGGAGGTGAGGCCCGTTTCGCGGGCGAGAGCGTTAAGCATTTTCCCTTTCTTCTTGTAGTCAATTCAATCCCCTAGAATGAACGACAGTACAAGAATTAGGGATGGTGATAGTTATAAGAGATAAAGTGAGGTTGAAGAATTGTTCAAGACAAAGAATTTTCAGACCCGGCCAACCCGGTTCCCGGATGGGATTTCCTTTCGGCACCGGTGTCGGCGAACTAAGTTTACAGAGGTACCCCACCATCGCCCTGGAGCCCTGGGAAGCTGGAACCAGACGGTAGATAGATAGTCGGCGGAGATGACGAGTTTATTCCGACCGACAGCCTTTTTTTTTTCTGAAATAATCTTTCCCTTTTGGACTACAACCTCAAAGAATAAGAAGAAAAGGCTGTCTGGCTACGAAGGAGAGATCTGCAGGCATGCATGCGCCAGTGGCGGTGTCGCTGCTCAGCTTCGAATTTTTGAACCCAGGCCAGGCAAATTTACATTGACTGCACGTAGCCTGTTCATCCCATCCCATCCCTTCCAGAGAGCCAAAAATTGCAGTGATTATCATTTTCTGATCTTTTTCCATCATGTAATAAACACATGTCCAGGCTCGCATCTAGATAATTGATCAGGATGATCCCCTGCATCCTTCAATGCCCCCCAGCGCCACCAATGATGGACAAGATCTTGATTCCTTCTTCTTCTTCTTGTCTCTCGTATGGCCTTGGGTTTTGCTAAATTTATTGCCGTAGCTCTCTCGTTGGAGCGTTTCTCCTCTGCCTTTCCTGGTCATACATGTAGGGAGAGAGGTTCAGCAAGCGCAAAGAACTCTGTCATCCGCATTCCGCTTGTTATTCATCAATCACTACATCAAGCTTATCAGCGATGTTATAAGGGTTTATACGATTAATTAGTAGCTGGCTGAACACGCACTAATCTTAATAAAGCAAACAAGGCATATAACAAACATGAACAGGTAGAGAAAGAAATCGTCAACCATCCCATGACAAGGGCACCACCCCATTGAAAAGAAGAAGACCTGCGAGATCCGTCGTCGTCATAATAATAATAGTGGCAATGAATGACAATCTTTTCATTTTTACTCCTCCTACGGACGATTAGTAAAAACTCGGAAAACATCTTTTTCCAGCACATCTCCAATTTATCCATACAGAAACGTCTCTCTTCTACGTCCTAAATCAACACATGCAAGAGGTGATACGTAGGTTCACGCTCGGGAACAATTCGATGGCCAGAACGCGATGGAGAGTGTCAGGTTAGATAGCACTACATCAGTCAGCCCTTGCCAGGAAAGTGGCCAGATGCTAATGCCAATCTTCTGAGCTGATCAAGGCTATGGTTGTTATCTGGATAGAGACTGAACAAATTCGATTAACTGTCTGCTCCACAACGTACTCGGGTATATGATGAGATGAGAAGAACATCGGCCCATCAGTTTGGCCCTTCTATCTTTTTCAAAAACGTCCAGCGAAAGAGCGATCTTCGCTACCTCCGGAAATGCCTATTCTCTTTTCCCTTGCGCTTTTCATCCCGCATGGTCCGTTGGTACATGGGCTCCTCTTCCGTCATGAGCGGTCGCGATGTCCATTGTTCCGGTACAGCAGTCGCATCGTCTGATGTCTTGGTTCCGGCTGGCGCGTAAACGTTATCGTACGGTGCAACGTATGCCTATGGCTTCATTAGTCTTGTACGAATCACGCGCCTCCGGTCGAGTCTCACATTATGTTCTCGTGGCCCGTCCCCGCTCCCTGGAGGCCGATATGTACTCGGTCCTGCCAGACCGTGCCACGGATATTCATTCATCAACCGGGTCGTGTACGGCTCATAATACGGTATCTCGGGTCCCATTTGCGTGACACCGCTGTCCGGTCCATTGCCGTACCCACTGTCGTCGCCCAAGCTGACGCCTTGGAACTGGCTGATAAAGTCATCGGGAAACTCGGCACCCATGTGTTGATAATCCGATTCGTTCACATCTGCATATTCTGCGTATTCCGTCGCCTCTTCCCAGGCGCCGTCCAGCATCGCAAGCTGGTTTTCTGCTGTTGGGCGCATTTTAGGTCGCATCTCTGCCATCTTTCGAATGCTTGCGTACTCGGGCATGGCCGATATCTTCCTGAGCCAGGAGTGGATGTGTGGTGCGCTAAAGTGCGCACAAGTATCTCGAAACCCATCCGTGTTGCGCACCCACACAACTGTCGCAAACAGTGACCAAATATCCACCTTTGTCGTCTGCACTTGTCGATGATACACCTCGGGTGCCATAAACGGCTCTGTTCCTGCCACTGTCCTTGCAATATTCGGGTCGTTTGACAAGCCAAAATCGCCCAGGCAAAAGTGATAATTCCCCGTTTCTGACGTTTCCCAGAGAATGTTTTCGGGCTTGATGTCCCGGTGAACGATTTGATGAGATGCTATGCATTGCAGCGCGAGAAGCATCTGCCGTAACACTATGTCGGCAATTTCTTCATCCCCGCGCTTGTCCGGCATGTCAACCAGCGTTTTTAGGTTCCCCGACATTAGAGGCATGAAAATTTCACCCCAATTGTCGTTCTTGCCGCCCCCAGCCGAGTCGAAAATCTGTAAAATGTGTTGCTGGACCCGCATCAGTCAGCGCACCCAACGAGAGAGCAGACCATGTCAAACTTACATGCTGGATCGATCTATCCTTGTTGATTCTAAAAAGGTTGGCCACCTCCCGAGTGGCAAACTCGAGGTTCTTTCCCGTCAGGTTGTGAAACTTCTTTACCGCCATCCATGTCCCCGTTGTAATGTCGATACACGCCCAGACGGCGCCATAAGCTCCCCCTCCTATCCTTTCTCCCTCAATGTACTTCTTGGTGCTTGCTTTCCGCGGGCCCACTGTAAAAGGCTGATCTGAATCCAAGCTGTAGAGCCCGACCGACTGCCAGCGCAGCTCAAACTGATAATGTCTGTCGCGCCCAAACGCAACGCGCGAGTTGATGCCGCGGGCGACGACAACCGATCGACTGCTAGCGCGGAACTTGACCGTCACCGAAACGCTGTGGCTGTTGCTCCCCGCAAACGTTTCCGTGTTGCTGTGCTCGGAATAGTCCCAGAGAAGCACGGCGCCCGTACTCGGCACAATCTGGAACGCGGCCTGAAGCTGCGAAATCTGGGGCGAAGATCCCTTGGGGGGCCGTTCGTTGGGGAGATAGATATCGGTATCACGACTGCCCAGCGTGCAGTGCTCTCGGTCTTGATCGAAAACGACCCACAAACCGTTTGTGTGCTCGTCGACTGGGTAGCGAAAATAATCGTTCTTAGTATGTTCCGTCGCCTTTTTCGATGCTGTGTTGAGAGGCACGAGAAAGAAGGACGGGAACTCTTGCTCTTGAGCTCCTGAGCCGTATGTTTCGTCCATTGCCGATTGTTGAAGTCGGCCTCGATCGACGGCGGGGTGCGGGGCCAATGTGCGTGAGACGGGGTCGGGTTCAACGCTATAAAGTCGGCATCTTTGCTTTCTTTCCTCTATTTATTTTTTTTACCTTTCCGTAGCGTGAACCTGTCGGCGCCGGGGCAAGAAAAAGGGAGCGACTGGGCCGTTCGAGTCAAGATTGGAGACTTGGAGAAAAGTCGTGATCGGAAAAAACTGGACGGGAAGACACCAACACAGACAACACTGCACAAATGCGCTAACCGAAGCTCACATGGCATGGAATTGGGTGGGCAGGCCGCAAAAAAAAAGGCACATACCCCCTTGTTCCAGGCGGCGGACTCCATCCTCCCCAGCGTCGGGGGCAGACTTGAACGATAAGACCCAATGGGAGCCCCTCATTGGCAGCGGCAGCCAGAGCGAGCCGGCATGACTACTGTGTGCTACCATTTTAGGCGGAGCAAATCGTGGAATGGGCCGGGAGACTGGGCAAGGCTCTGTGGCTGCCGCCAGGTGCTGCATATGTCGCTCGACAGCAGTTATGACCAATGGAAAGAGACCATCAGCTTTCAGGCCTCAAGCTGCCATGTGGTTGGGCTCCAAGAGTGCAGAGACGGTCATCGGATCCGGTAATTGGAAATTCCCTGCCTTGCGCGCCAACAATGCAATGCCACCTGAAGACAAAAAGCATCCGATCGGAGCCGAATTTGTCTCTAGGACTTCCTGACTCAGGGGTTGGTTGGTTTGGTTGGTCGCAAATTCCAATGTGAAAGAAGCGGTGGTGGCGTTTTCCCCCACCATCAAATTCTCCGCAAATCAAGTGGCCATGAGGTCGACCGGGCAAAGTGTAATATGACCTTAATCTCGACTGCCACGGGTAGATACAGCTCCCGGTTTTCGCAGCGCGGCAAGTGCGGGCGAGCGTGTGCACAAGGTGCGGGATCACGAGGGGGGAGTTATCGGAGCGGGATGACGAAGCCGCTCCCCACCCGGGACCTTTCCCCTGTGAATTTCCACTTCCCTCAGCGGGAGGTTGAGTGACCATCCTTCTCCTCAGGAGGGGTCAGAGCCTCGTCTCAATGGTGTAAGACGTATATAAATGTGGGAACGTTGGGCATCAGTGGCGTGTTGAAAAGTCTTGAACTGCTACTTTCCTCCATTCGTGTTTGAGAGATGTTGTTGTCGCCGGCACGGCCACATCTACCTTGACGGCCCGCATCGGCGATGTTCACGGGGGGTCGGGGGAGTTTGATCGGTACCCCACCTCACTAAGCACCCCACTGGCCCACTGACGCGCCCCGCGGGGGGGGGAGGCCAAGCCACCAAAAAAAGTCCCATGTCATCATGATAGCCTCGGCAATTTTCGTCACACACACACACACACTCCTGATCCATCCCATTGGAATGCATGCAGTTCGCCATTGTCGCGAGACACAGCAGCAAGCAGACCGAAAATAATCTGTTTCTTTGACCAACACGCGGCGGCGAAACAATTTCCGTCTCAGCCAGCTCAGCCCAGCGATACTCGATTTTCCAACTCCCCAAACCAGCAACCCGGGCCGCCGCTGCTGCCAACCCAGCAAACAAGCCAACAATGTACCACCGAATCCTCTCCCGGCTAGCCCACACTCCCGCGCGTGCGCATACGCGTCTACGTACGGGCATGCGTACGGGAATGGACATGGGCAAAGGCACACGCGTCGCCTTAATCCCTCTCCGAAGAAATTCGTCTTCTTTCCTGCAAAATCAACCCTCCCCACCCCGTCTCCCGGCTGACCAACAAGCGGAATTCGAACGACTCCAGCGCGCTGCCGAAGCGAAGCTTTCTTCTCACAATAATAATACGGTGATAACCCCGTCGGTGGATCCACTGGCGACATCGAGACATGTTACTTTCCCTACCCCTTCTCCCACCTCTTCCTCTTCTCCCTCCCAGACGGGGACACAGACGGAGACAGAGACAGTAAAACTAGGAGGAGGAGAAGGAACAGAGGGAACAATATCAGCGGGGACTTTTTCGGGGGGAATTCGGCAGGGCGCGCCTCCCGAGTTTTCCGGAGACAAGAATCCCAAAACGGGTGAGGTCGGGGGACCCAAGAATGAGCCGCTACGGTGGGGCAGCGAGGGGGATTGGAGTTATAATGGGAGGGTTACAGACTTTTGAGAGACCAAAAGAATCTTTCTCTCTCTCTCTCTCTCTCTCTCTCTCTCTCGCTCTCGTCCCTTGAGCTGGGACGGGACGGACATGAGGATGGCAAGTGTAGATGGGCTGGGATGACCTACCCCTGTGATGTGGTAGTTGAAGCGAGTAGAGTGATTTTGGGGTGGGTCCATTGATGATCCCAGAACATATCTTAAGCTGGGTGCTAGGATCTAGCACGAGGACAGACTGGCGTAGACGTGTTCCAGCCAAGGACATACTGTATGAAATATGTAATAAACTAGGAGGCTGTAGAGATACCAAGGCTATTTCTGTGGGACTGAGACCTGGCTTGTTGGTGGCGCCTGACATGTCCAACCGCAGCAGGTCTTGTGCGTAAATGTATTCACTTGTTGGATAACTATTCCAAGCTTAGTCCCAGTAGTTTCTCGCCCTGGGGGTCTCTCAAGTGTTGAAGGACCTGTTCCGTATCTCAAGAGCCAGAAGCAAGACCGGACAAGCCTGTTCCCCACAGCGAGTCCTTCCAACGCAGATACATGGCCCCAGATTTCCCTTTTGGTCTCGCAAGAATGCCCTGGGTTAGCCAGGACATGCCGATCACGCGCAAAGACCCCAAGTCAAGCGCTAAAGCTCTGCCACTACGAATATCATTAATGAGTAACAGGGAAAGCCAATAACCCACTAGTCCAATCAGCCTACACTGCTCCGGCACTTTCCACTAGTAAGGCCTCCTTCTCGGTCAGCCCATTCTCAGTTTCCTTCTCCATTTCCTGCTTGACTTGTTTCTTTACTTCATCCTCGACCTCGCTTTCTCTTGGCTCACCAGCCGCCTCTTCACCCACAGTGCCACTCGAACTATTGGTCTCGCCACTCTTCTCGCCCTCTTCAGGTGCCTTGCCGTTGACATCAGATGTCTTCCCGTTGTTAACAAGGTTTTCCTTATCCCACCAACCACCCGAAATACCACCTGTGGTCTTTTCTCCCGCTTTCTGCACTCCATTCTCTCGTACCTCCAATACGTTTCTTCGGCCGCCTGCCCAGGCGGGACCCGACTCACTTTCCCGCAAGGCTTTGTAGATCCGCTCTCGCCGGGCCTTACCCCGTAATCGGTCTTGTGGGGCTCCTCCGTTTGTTACCCACCGAACCCCAATGATCATGAAGCTGATGCCGTCATGTACGGCCCGTTGACGCGATTCCTCCCCGTCACCGATGAGGCCACCGAATTCCCGACTTTTGATACCAAATCGGATGGTAGACACGTATTTTTGCAGCTTCGGAAGGATGAGGAGCGTGACGTGAAGAGCTTGGTTCTCGGGAACTTCCATCGGCCCGTTCTTCGGTGGCGCTGTCAAGACGACCTCGTGGGCGCCTTCATGACTTGTTGGGATGCCGTTGATGCCAACATCCTCGGGTAGGTTCACGTCTGAGACATGATAATCTTCCTCTAACCCCAGGAGATCCACATCCACATCCTCGGACCATTCACCGCGAATCCACCCCGCGTGTATGCAAGCCGCAATCACATCTGAATCGTCAGTGTAGACATCAGTCCCCCATAGAGCCCTCCGGTAAGTGATTTCTTCTCGTGATTCTCGCGTTAAATGTTCCTTGCCAATCTTCATGGTCAAGGTGCAGTTCTCCTTGCCCTCAATCAGACTCCAAGGCAGTGGGATTGGAGTGGACCTAAATCCACGCCCAGACCGCACATCATGCAGTCGTGCAGGTTTTAGTTTCGATTTGTACAAGACATCGCCGAGATAATGTCGAGGGCGGTCGGCCACACTGTCAAGCACCGCCTTTGACTTGATAACACGCCTGGGCTTGGGAATGATGATGGGCGGGGGAGTTGGTGGCGCTGGCGGGGCTTTTGACGCCGGGGCCGATCGAGGGACTGAGTGGTGGTGTGTCATGGGGAAGTCTTTGCTAGAACCAGCGGTCGGAGACGGAATGGGTGTTCCACCCTTCACGCTCTTGAATGGTGTACTTCCAGAAATCGCCGGGGACTGTTCAAGATTGTGGTGATGAGGATGGTGGTGATGGCTGGCAAGATATTAGTTAGCCGAATAGAGAGTGAGTGGGGTGGGAAACCCAAGAGAAAAACATACTGATGGTGATGATGCGAATGAGTTTTTGCCTTCTTGATACGACCGCCTACAGGAGTGAGCCTTCCGGTACTCTCCTCGTCGCCTCTGCCATCGTCGTCCTTGTTCTTTCTTCGCTTGCCCCGCTGACCGGCTTTAGTCAAGGGTTCGCTGGCTGGTGGCTCTTGATGAGCACCGTCCGAGTCTTCACGTCGCATCAAGCTCGCGCCAACATACGGAAGCTGCGCCCCTAAGGGAACAGGGCTGGACATGTTGCCGACGCCTGTGCCAATGCCCGAAAACATCCGACCAAACTCACTCTTGATGCCAGGCTCACCCGCAGGGCCAGTGAGTTGAGGTTGGGCGCCTTGCACAGCTTGTGGGAGGGGCGAAATCCGGCCTTTCCGGTTGATCTCTTGAATGTTCAGCAAGTTGGAACTTCGCTGGTTGTTGTGCGGTGTGGCAATATCATCCATGCTACGATTCCTGGGCGACCCGTACATGCCTGGAGCTGGGCCATAAGCCAGAGAAGGGGGCGGTACGACAGGGACCTCCTCTCGTGTTCGGGGGAGAGGTGCTTGTGGAAGTGGCTCGCGACGGTCATGGGGCATCGTGTTTATCCTTGGCCGGTCAGGGGAATCGTACTGCGGCCCATGACCCGCGGAAGGTGGTGGAATGTTGTGTTGATGAGGAACTTGATGCGGATTGTAAGAAGGGGGAGGTCGGTCAACCACGGGCGGGCCATAGGCTGGGTGTCCGCTATAGTGTGGTCCTGAAGCAGGCGGGTATTCGGGATGTCGAGGATGCGTTGCCGGATCGTAGGCTCCAGGCCTCGCAGGATCGTATCCAGGTCGCGACCATTGTGGCTGAGGTTGACCCTGAGGCTGTTGTTGTTGTTGTTGTTGTGGTGGTGGTGCTGGTGCTGGTGCTGGTGGTTGCTCCCTCGGGTCTGGGTGGGGAGGCATGCCATAATGCTGTGCCCGCTGCATTTCCATCACACGTGCGTATTCAGCGAGTGAATGTGGTTTTCCCTCACCACCAGACATGCTTATTTCGCGACGCTCTCGTTCGCGCAGTTCTATTTCCCGCGCCTGACGCTCGCGTTCTTGGCGATCCCGTTCTTGACGATCACGCTCGTGCCGCTCTCTCTCTTCTCTTTCCCGATCTATCCTATCCATCATGAATCGGTCCTCGAATTTGATAATCCGGATTGGTCGCTCTGGGTTGTATTCTCCGCTATGTCTCATCTCCTCCCTGTGCCCGTACATGTCTGTTGGTGGTCTATTCATCTCCATCGAACGCGGCGGGACGCTGGGGAAGGCCTTTGGCTGGCTATTAGGTCGAGGAGGTGCTACCGGGCCCATGCGTGCTTGCTCCCTTGCCTGATCAGTAGCTGTCATGGGTGGTCCTCTGGGAGGGTAAGCCTGCGGTGTTCCGTATCGCTGAACCTCGGGTGTCGCGTATGCCCCAGACGGCGAAGGCACCGTGTTGTTCGCTCGAGAGTCTCGGGCGTCGTATATTCGGTGACGCTCGGGTGTTTGCGGTCGGCGGTACTGATACTCAGGCGGGCCGGCTGAGTGCATACGGGGAGAGGCATGAACCGGCTGACTGTACGATGGCGGATCCGATACGTTCGGCGGCGGCGGAGCAGGAGCATACTGAGCAGGAGGAGGCGGTTCTCTAGCAGGCGGCGGACCTCCCAGCATAGACGAGATGGACATGCTGCTGCCAGAAGTGTTCGTTCGCGGCAGCGACTCGAGAGCTGGGAGCTCGCGCCCTCGCGGGAAAGCTGTTGGCGGCCCAACCGAGACTGGCAGAGGCCTGGGGGGTGGCAGGCCGTATGGCCCGCCAATCTGATGAGCGCCAGGCCCGTTGCCCTGCGGAGGGTGCTGCTGGGGTGGCGAGGATGGTGGAGGCATGCCACGATTCATCGGCGGCCCCGAGGTAATCGAAGATGTGCTCTGGTGTCGCGAGTGCGTCGGAGGCGGGATCGAGCCGGGCTCGGGAGGATACTGTCGAGACTGAGGATAGTAGGGCGTTGGGTCGGAAGGCTTTCGCGAGTGCAGGTCAGAGTAGGGTGGGTTTGACGAAGGATGGGGCGCAGCATTTGAGTATGACTGTTGAGAAGATGACTGGGTCGGTGGGAAGTTTGGGCGACCAAAGGGCGATGCAGCGTTCCGAGAAAACGGAAGCTGAGGAGGTGGCTGCTGTCTTGGGTCCATGGTGTTCGAAGCGGTCGCGACGAACGAGGATTGCCGAGTTTTCTCGCGCCCAAGACTCGACCTCTCGGCGAGGTGCTGTCTCTCGCGCACAGCGACAGGGTCGGCAAAATTCGATAGGAGCGCTTCAAGAAGCCGGGATGAAGTGGCGGACGGCGGTCTTGAAGCACAACGGTTGGCTTGTCGTTGCGTTGCGAGAAGTAAATTTTGAGTTTTGCGTCGAGCGCCTCTGGTTCCCGCTGGGCTCGTTTGCGGAATGGATGGCCGCTGCGTGACCACCCAACCGGACGTGCAGCCTTACCATCCGGCCCCTGAAAAGTCGTTAGCGCGGGACATTCCCTGCATTGTTTGATGGAGACAACCTCGGCCGCTTTTATTTCGTGGACACTTGCGAAAAGTTAAACAACAACTCAGCCTGTCCATTCTATTATTTAAAGGTTTTCCATCTAGACGCAAGCCCGAAATGCCCCGCACAACTGCACCTGCAACTGCTTCCTCGCGATTTGGTCCCTTGCTAACAACATCTCAGTGGCTTGAGGGTAGCTTCCTCACTGCTGCACCACCCTTGACCAGCTTTTGGTGGCCCGAGCTGCCCAGTCAGGGACCCACGCTGATGATTGGCCGGTGGAGCGGGATGAAAGAGGAGGCGAAGAAAAAGCCGACTGGGGCAGGGATGTGGGTTGGCGCTAGCGCAGTTTGGCAAAGCCGGGGGGGTTCCCTGATGACGAGATAGCTGGTTGATTGCGACACCGGCCGCCCATTTTATTTTTTTTCGTGACTCCGATCATGGAACGTTTGGCATTTTGACGGAGATTGGAACCAAACGGGTCGCGTCAAACAACTACCTTAGCTTGGCGCGCAAACTCCGCCAGCGCACACGTCGGTCAGAAGCGACGGACTTTGTGGAATCGGTCACATGCAGCAAGCAGAACAACAAAAATGGGGCAGCCGAGTTTGGCGACGCGCAGCCAGCAACAAAAGTGCTTAGAGGCACGTCATAATTGCTTTTGCAGGGGTGCCCCAGTTTTTTCAGATCTCGAATCAGCAGCTCCATTCCAACTCGGGAAGGCATTCTCCGCAACAACAAAGCTGCAGAAATGGAGCACATCCGGATTCCCCACGTATGCCCTGCTTCCATCATTTCACGGCAAACTTGAGGGTGTAGGGCCAGTGGCATTTTCAACATGGAATTGCTCAAAAACTATTAAAGGGCAATCGAGTCGTGATTTCGGCCTCTCTCAAGGTCAGGTCTTTGTCTCCACCAATGAGTACACTAGGTCATTTCTTGGTGCCAGAGCTCCGATTGCATCACGTGGGACTTGACGGCGACGACAACTATTTTGAGCACTTTCTCATCCATATTGAGACTCGAAGGATCATCAAAACTACTAATTCACAAGAGGCCCAGAACATCACAGCATCTGTCGTCGCAGAGCACATGGTCTCTGAAGACAGTCATCCCGGCGGCCCGATTCTCTATTCCGAGTCTCCGTTGTCTTCATGTGTGACCCCTTTTCCATGAAACCAAGAGTCAACTCGCTGCCAGCAGGACGGTAAAGGAGAGATGCAGTATGGCAAGATATTAACTCCAGCCTTCTCACTGTCCCGGCTTTCAGAGGCTGAATGCTCGTCAAGCTACACCGACCTACCTATCAGGTATGGCCACGCCACTTTTCATCCAAGCGGCCTTTTGGTTGCCACGGGAAGTAACATGGGATCGCGCGCCTCACGTGGAACGTGGAACATGGAACGTGGAACCGGAGAAGCAAGAGAGCGGCCCGCCCGTCCCACAAGTTCACAACCGACGGGGTGCGTGATACAATATTCGCTTCTCTTCATCTGTGGAACATAATTGTGCCCTTGTCGCTCTTTTTTTTTTTCTTTTTTCCGATATCATCTTACACGGCGCCTGCTTACATATTTATTACATGGAATTATTAGCACAAGTATAGATGTCAAAGGTCGCACCACATTCCCACATGAACACCAAAAAAACCACACATGTGATCTCCCTACAACAACATTGACGATATTCCCGCAGCCAGCGCCACACTCGTCAGCGGCAGCCACCAGCCCGTCTTCAGCCTCGACGAGCCGTTTCCAATGCCATTACCACTATCAGCCCCAGCCGCTCCCCCATTATTCGCTGTGGCCCGCACACAAGTAAGATGCGACCTGGTATCTCCCGCGGGTCCATTCGCTCCCTGTCCTTGAGAGCCCTTGAATGTCCATGACAAAACAACCGGGAACACCCAAGTCTTTATCTCGTCGAGGGCAGCCTCGTCGCCTTTATCTAGCGGGCGCGTGGAAGCTGCGAAGAATGCTGCCCCATTGTTGGCCATCCCGGAGATTGCTAGAGAACAGTATTAGCCATCCAACCATCTCATGATATCTCATCTCATCTCATCTCGCCACTACTTGGAATGACATCCCATCTCGTCTCATCTCATCACAAGATCTCAACATCAACACCTCACCATCTAACATCCGCAAGGTTTGACAAAAAGGGGGAAGAGGGGGGGAGGAAAATAGCCAGGTAGGTAGGTAAGGTAATGTAAGATAGGATACTTACTCCTCGGTAAATTCACCGCCCTCGTAACTCCATCCGTACCATTCGCAAACCCAGCCGCACAGCTCCGCGGCATAGTTTGGTTTTGGCAGAAACCCGCCGTGTTAAACCCGGTTTCCATTTCGGAGATGCATTCTGAAGATAAATATCCCGAGCAGGAAGAGCTGGGTCCTCCGGAAATTGATGAAGGCGCCGTGTCGAGTGCGGCCTGGGAGAGGCCCAGTGTCCAGATGGCGGAACAGACTGACCAGCTGTTCGTATCTTGTGGTGATGATAAGCTAGCTGGCGGGGAAAGAGATAGCTGAGCGGTGTGAAAGACCTTGGGGCCATCACTACCACCACTATTACTAGACGGGATGGCGACATTGCTGGCGATGGCAACTCCAAGACGCCATCCATCGACACGAAAGTTTTGCGTGTTGCCGTCCCCAGTAGGTTTAGAGGTGGTGATATCATACCCCGGTACGGGAAACGAATCTTGCACTGCCGGGTTTGCAGTCACTCTCCGAAAATCTTCAGCCGAATATTCGTAGGGAAAGACATTGTCAATGAGATACCCCTGTTGAGAAAAAGGGTTCGGCTTCGCCTCCGCCTGTACGAATGCTAACAATGCAAAGAATAATAATAACCCTTTACGTGTATCGAGATGAACTCCATTTCGTTTTTGCCGGATCTTCATCCTGTTGAGATAAACAATTTGTGGACGTGGACGTGGACGTGGGTGTGTAAGTGCAGCGCGTACGTGGATGCGTCGTATAAGTGAGCAAGGTACTAGAGTAAACGTCTTGGCTTGGCATGCAATCCAATGCCATCGAATATAGCCGCGAAAAAAAAAGGTGTCAGAGGTCGATCTCCTATTAGTATTATTTATTTATTTTACTACCTAGGTGTACTTCAACTCCTATATCCCCTGTGCTGAACTGGCACATACGTCAATTCCGATCCGGTGTTATGTGTTGCGTGTGTCTTGTGTGCAGCAGTTCCAAAACCTGGATGACACGAATGATACAGATGATCGATCACATCAAAGATCAAGGCCCAGAGAGTACGCTGCGGCAATGGAATGCATTGCGGTCGGGCCTCTGGTTCTGCATCTCACTGCACGCACTGGGACGGGCCGCATAATCCGCATAATCCGCGCTATGATCCTCCCCCCCTCCCCTTCCCTTCTCCCCTCTGTAATATGTAAGGCTGCACACCCGACGATCCGGGTAGTTGGGTTCCAGTTGAGAACTGGGGGATCAGCAGAATATTTTGGAGAGGGGTTGCAAAGAATGGGTACTCCCGAAACATTAATGCCCACTACCAAACATCTACGCCAAGACTTGAAATTTGGATGAGGCGTAAGGTGACTCGATCTTGGCAGGTGTTTGGCTGCGTTGCGAATGTTCGTCCTAACATCTGTTCGCAATCCTGCTGGGTCCAACAAAAGTCAACACGGTGCCCCGGATACTCATGTGAGATCTTCTATAGGCTCTTTATTCCAAGAAAGCAGTGTTGCGACAATCTAGCTGACAACAAAAAGCGATCGCATCCGCAACAGATGAAAAGTGACGCATCACATATATCAGCAATCAACTCGCCTCAATCCGACGACACCAGTCACGTCCTTGCCGCACCTGCCAATCACAAAGCCATACTTCCATCACCATGCCCAAGAACCCGGCTATACAGATGCCGCCGCTATCGCTGACGGACGTTGCCCCCAGACTAAACTCCCGATCCTCAACAGGAACGCGCTCCATAATCTCAGCGAACGTGTTGACGTAGACGGCCCCGCCGAGTAGACCCTCCCAGAAAATGATGAGGAATACCAGGTAAACGGATGGGATAAAGTTCAGTAGCGCATGAAGCGTAAGGAGCACAAGGTTTCCAACTTGAAGCAGCGATGGAAGGTATAACTGATGGATGCGGTAGAAGGGGGTCGATGAACGGGATATGAAGACGCCAAGCTGATAGAGGAAGCCGTAGAACGGGTAGAACGACCGGAACTCCGAGAAGGGCGACTCGTCGAGTGGAAACAACAGCGTCGGGGCAACACCTTGATTGATGGTGTATTCGGCAATGTAAACCAGGAGTAGCGGCAACATGAAGGGAACGAAGAGAGATCTTGCGCGACGGAGATTGGCGACAAAGGAAGTCTTGGCCGACCCAGCGTGGTGGGAGTAAGCCGTGGCGGCTACGGCTGGACCTGGAGCAAGCAAGCTCGACGAGGCGACATCGTTGGGGATATCGGCAAAGTCTTCCCCTTGGTTCTCAAGGAAATCTTGATCGGGGACGGGCTCGTAGTCTATCTGTCCCCCTTTGAGAGGACCATGGGGCAGTATGCTGAAGAAGCTCACCAGCATGCTAAGCGGTAAACAGGCTGACACTAACAGGCTGGTCTTGACGGTCAAGCCGACCCAGTCGGTCATGACTACGTACAGACCCGCCCCGATCAACCCGGCGCCTCCTGTCCCGCTTCCCCACGCCGCCAAACTCATGTGTCCATAGTAATGCGTCAAGCCCAGAAAGCTAAGCTCACCACCACCACTGCTCAGACTTGCCAGCACAACACCAATCAGCTTGACCGAGACGGACTGGGTCGGGGGTGTCAAGGCCACGAGGCCCATGCCAGCGGAGGAAAGCAGGACAAATGTCAGCACTCGAGTGCTGTACGGAATGCGGTGAATAAAGTAGGGGGCGACAAGTTTCGTTAGGAAGCTCGGCATGACATCGGCGAGGAGGACGACGCCTTTGGGGACATTTCCAACGAGATCTTGAGCGGCCGAGAGGATGATTACGTATATAACGTTATTGATCAGACCTACAAGTGAGTTGAAGCCAAAAGTATTAGCAGAATTGCGCCGCCCCGTTGAAGTCCCGTCGGCATACATACCAAACAGCCAAAAGGCGACGAGGACCGATGTGTCGGCGCTCTTGAGAAATGCGCCAAGCCGCGCCCGGTACAAGGCCCATGACGACGACGGCGAGCCGGGGATCGGCAGGAACCCTGACGCAGACGGAGACCTATTCATATTCTTAAAAGTATATTCCTACCTCCGGCGCGGAGCAAGAGGCCGACGAGCGCAGGTCGAGGCATTGAGGATGTGATCAATTGAAGTACAAAGTATTGGAGGATGACGTTGCTTGTGGGAACCGGCGGCAGGCAACTGTTAAACCGCCGCGCATGACCCCGGCACATGGGCCCCTGCCCCTGTAACCCTCCATGCCAAGCACACGACCGTTGCGGGATTCAAACCCGAGTGCAGGCTTGGCGAGAACAGCGTTCTCTTTGTAAACACCATTTCCGGTAAATAATAAAACGCTGCCTGACAAGGGCTCGTATTCTACTGGATAGGGTCGCCCTTAAGTAAGGTATCAAGAGTAATTACAGGGAATTTTATACTTTAAAACCTAAGCGCATCGATAGACTACCTTAACGGGGGGTACTTGTGATATTTTGGCAGGGATAAAGGGGGAGTCTGCAAGTCGCACCGCAACATCACGACCAAGATCAAGGGAATATAAAAAGTAATAACGAGGGGAAAAAAAAGGTATGGCATATTTTCGGGTACCGGGAATCGAACCCCGGGTCTACTGGCCCACGCTGGAAAAGGCAAACGCTAGAAAATGCAAACGCTGAGAAAATCAAGGGCCAGTCATGC
>Ga0247763_1001025_pt1 | contig 16631 bp, 19 predicted proteins | sample UWRJL141409B4_FD_179926 | JGI IMG/M metagenome (GOLD analysis project Ga0247763, IMG submission 179926) | Plant litter microbial communities from Arlington Agricultural Research Station in Wisconsin, United States - UWRJ-L141-409B-4 | ecosystem: Environmental > Terrestrial > Plant litter >...
ATGTTTTTAATAATCGGTGAGGACGCATGGGAACCGTATCCGCCGAGACGCGAAATGAACCACTGCGATGCAACTTCACGTGCAGATAGGCAGTTCCCCAAGATCTGGGCGGTGGAGATCAGGATTTGGCTCCAGTGTTTTCCAAGTTCAAGGAAGGCGCGATGGAGGCATGGCACATGACCAGAGCAACTGCGCGAGAAGATTGGCCATGCAGACTTCAGAGCCGCCCAATTTTCTCCATTTCTGCAAAATCCTTTTGTCTTTTTTCTGCCGTTCCCCCATCCTTTTGGCGACACAAAAGCCGTGACGGCTCATTTCGTAGCCTCGCATGTTGAAACCCTTGGTGGGAAGGTGTGCACATTGCTCGTACTCACATTTGCGATGATGCTAACTGTTGTGCCTAGAATCCGTTATCTTGCCATCTTCCCCCCTCTAATTGATCAAACTACCTTCTACATTATCACGCACATGGGGCATCCGCGCGAACCGCTCTTAGCCTCATTTTCCAGCGGAGCCTGATCGATGCTCGTAATTTTTGAGTAGAAACGCTCGTTCTCGGCATCCTCCTCCCGAATTGCCCTCTCCCGAGCCTTTTTCTGGTCTTCAGCAGTTACAAGGTCAGTTCTCTGGTTAAACCCTCCTGTATTTTGTCTCTTGTTGACTCACTTGCTGTTAAGGGCGGCCCTCTCGCCAAGACTAAAAGTGCTGGCCTGCCGTCGTCCAGCGGTTGATAAGCCGAATCTTCATCAGCACCGAACAACACATCGGCCACGCCCACGCGGTCCTCCCACACATTGAACTTCATGGCCTTCTTCGGAAGGCTCTCTTGGCCTTTGTATACCGCACCGCCTGTCTTCCAGGTTTTGTATTCAAGCCATATCGTCCCAATGGTGAACACCTCTCCGCCTGCGCCGACGAAGGAAAACATATCGCCTTCGTTGATATGCTCTTTCGTATATCCGAGCTGGAGGATCCTTGCGTAGGAGATGAGTGGCCCAACATGGTTTCCGGTGTCGAAGAAGACCTCAGCTTGAACCAAAGTCTTCCCCGCGAATGGCTGCAGATATATCGGCCGTCTGTGCTGGGACACAATATCACTTGGCAATGCCTCCTTGACTTTCTCCCAGGCGGAGAAGACTTCCAGGTCCCAAAGATCGGGAAACTGCTCTTTCACGGTGCCCCAGTCGCGTTCCTTGTCGTACTCATGGAAGGCTGCTAACAGTTTCTTGTACCGCTTATTCGGGTCTACGGGTGGACGCGATAGTGCCTATGAGCTCGTCAGTTCTTGGACAGGTTTCATTGCCATGGGAGTGAGGTTCAGGGGCCTACTTGTGTCAGCTGGTCATATGCTTCTCCGAGTTCTTGCCCCTTCTGCTTATTTTCCGACTGCTGGGTTTCAAGTTCCCGCTCCAAGTATTTGGTCAGGTATTTCGCATCACCGAGCCGCTTGCCCTGCTCCGTAACAGTTTTCACCAGTTCACCGCGCTCCTTGGCCAAGTTCTGGTTCTCTATTATCAGATTTTTCCGGACCTTCACCAGCTCCGTCGTTTGTTGAGTTTCCGACTGAAGGCTTTGTTCAAGCTCAGAAATCTGGCGCTTATCGTGCTCCGATGCCTCCTTTATTCGCACAATCGTTTCGTTCAAATCGGAAACTCTGCTGCTGAGCTCAGAAATCTTCTGTGAGTCTCTTTCCAAATCCTTCTCGGAAGTTTCTTTTCTTTTGGAGATTTCCTCTTTCAGATCGGCATTCTGTGATTTGAGCGCAGAAACTTGTCGTAAAGCCGTTTCTAGTGCTCTGGCTCTGTCTGACACCTCTGCCTGCAGTTCAGAAATGCGTGCATTCAGCACCGAAATCTCCTGTTCTGAAGCTTCCCTCAAGTCAGTCATCTGCAGATTTAGCTCGGAAGCTCTGCGCATTTCCTTCTCGGACGAATTCTGGCTTCTAGCCAGCTCTGCCTCCAGGTCGGATATTCTCAGGTTCAGCTGCTCAATATTGGGAATTTCTCCGTTGCGGTTCTCGTTTAATCTCGTTTCTGTCTCGTTTGGGACCTGGATGTATCCTTCCTGCTTTGTTTCAACTGGTGCTCTAGCTCGCCAATCTTTGTGTTTGCGCCACGTACATGTACTTGATGTGAGTCGTTGGGCACCGGCTGTGGGTTACTAGATTCGCTCTCGCTCTCGCTCTTGCTTTCGACCGGTGGCGATTGAGCCTGGGATTCATTGGTATTAGCGACCTTGCGCTCTTTCCTTTGCTGTAGAGATTCATCTTCTTTCTTTCCCCATCCAGACTCTCCAGCAGGCTTGGTGTCATCTTTCGTAGGAACAAAGTTGGGCCGCCAAGTGACGACTCCAGGAATGACTCCAGGGGCAGTACCCGAGCCAATGTATTTCGTGCTAGTCATGCTCGAAGATGCTTCCCAAACATAACTCCCTGCGTGAATGAAAAGAAAGGGTGTTGGAATGGAGACGTGTTTTTCGAATAATTCCAACATGGAATCCTCCCCCTTACTCCCGACCAACCAGGTCAGGGCGCTGCAAGTCGGCCCAGCGGCCTAACTGCAGGGCCACATACCCCAATTAGACAGTGGACATACAGCTGTGCAAGCACCCAGTGATGCATTTTCTGCCAATCGCTCCCCCCGACAAGGAATAGTCTACAAATGCACAATGACTTGGCCCAATAGGTGTCCTAGGTGTCCACCGTAGCCAGTGGATATGTGAGACAAGAAAATGGCGCCAAGCGCGGTGGCAGTATTCTCAAAACAAAAGGATTCCATTGCCGCAGCTTTTTTCTTGGCTGTAAGTTCCTACATCAAAGTTCGACCCTCTCTTTTCTTTTCTTCCTTCTAGTCGTGTAAAAATGGCATCTCCAGCGCCAGCAATAAATGACAACCAGCCAGAAGGGTACGAGATGCTGGCCCGATTTCTGGCGGGTTCAGAGAATGCCGTCTTTCATTGTTTCAAGTCTCTGTACACTGAGAATCTGCTGTATCAACAGGCCGAGATTGTGCATTTGTCTGGGGAACTTGGCACGCTGAGAAACAAGGATCGGTCGTCTACTGATGACCTAGAGAAGATGTTTCATCGCAACTGGGCCGCTCTGCGCAGTTCGTCGACTACAGGAGAGAGTGGGAATAGCCATGGAAGTCAAGGGGGGAATATGCAGCTGCAAAAAATCAAGGAGTTACAGACTGCGTTGGATCGGTATTGTAAGATGACAATTCATCCCCTCCCTCTCTCTACCTTGGCTCCTTTCTGCCCCAACGTAAATCGGTTACTTAACTGAGACTCGCCTGGCAGACGACTCGCTCATTCGCTTCCAAAAGATCCTCGCCATGGGCCAGCCCCACCGCCGGACGATGAGGAACATATTCAGCTGGATGTCAGGACCGGCGCCTGAATTCGGAAATGTCCGCATCATCAGCCACGACCGAGATATTTTTCGGAATCAAAATCCCGAACCGCTGGTCTCGCTCCTCCCCGAGCCGGATTCGCTGACCGCGTGGGTTCGATATCATCTCATCCAGCTGTATCACGATGTTCTCGGCTGGCGCATTTTAGTTACGTATATTCCATTCGTGAAAAGGGAAATAGAGTCAATTAACATGAGCAGAGCAGGCTCCAAGCTCCATCCCCAACCTCCCCGGCGTGCCTATTTACCAAGACAAACGCATCGACCAGTTCATGAGACTTGTCACAGTAACGCTAGCCTGCGGTCTACCTGTTGCCTCGATTTTCGTGCTGCATTTCATCGTCAACCAAACCGTACGGCTGGCCATTGTGCTGGCCATGTCGGTGGCTTTTGCGCTGTGCATGGCGTTGATGACGACGGCGAAGACGCATGAGATTTTTGGGGCCACCTCTACGTATGTTCTTGCTCTTTCAATTGAAACATTTGGTTTTTTTTTTTTTTTTTTATGAAAAGGAAGAAGATGGGAATACTCTAGCCTGTGCCTTGAATTACTGTGCTAACTTGCTGTGTCTGGGATGCTTTAGCTTCGCTGCTGTGCTGGTTGTCTTTGTCAGCACCGACGGTCCGATCAGCTCAGAGTGATTGACCAGACGGGGAAGATGGTCCAAGGTTCAATATCAGGGTTAAGTTTTACATACCTATTGGAAATGTCTAGCTGTGTGATTATTAGCTACAGAAATGTGTTTTGGGGGCTAAACTGAGCGATGCTGTGTTAATACACATTCATCACAACGGATTGCCTTGCTTTCTCCATTCCTTTGACCAAAAGGACAAGAGAAAGAAAGAGACGTATAAGTTACGTATTTTGACTTTCCAAAAAATACCGCATAAAATCTCCTCAATTAGAGGAGCGTGAGTTGATCATCCTGAAAACGGAAGCAAAATGGCCAAGTTGTGCCCAGGCGGTTGCCCTTGATACGGCCTATCTCCAGAGAGACCTGATTCGCCTTACTCGGATGATTCGGCACATGCAACTTGGTCCATAATCTTTTCCTTTTCGGCCTGGAAGCAAGGAGGGAAGGAAATCTCGGTCTGGCCATAGCCCGCAGCTCAATGCAGTCCAGTCTTGATTGGACCGCGGTCATTCACGGAGTTTAGATATCTACTTACGCAGTGGTATTTAATATCCAACCCGACAGAATCCATGAACCAGTTCTGTCCTAGGGCATAAAATGCCATTTACTTTGCCTTGATTAATAACCATTTCCATGCCGTACATACCGTGCATGCCGTACATGCCGTAGTTCTACATCTGAAACCGGGATCGCCACTCCATCATCCAATCAGCTGTTATTATCCAGACTCCTTATGAACCCCCAAGATACCCCAAGACGTCCAAGCCGGGGTTTGTTGCCGCATTTTACCGCTTTTGGGAACGAACGCCACTTCGGATATGCATGGAGGCTGTCTGTCTATATTGCGGCTCTCAATAATGCCGTCTTTTTAACTGGAGAGATCGATTCATTTTGGGCCATGTCAAGCCATGTCGGACTCACCATGACGGTGACGGAGGCACGAGAGTTCCGCAGGAGTTGGGGTCCACAGGGCAATACTGGAGAGATTCTGCAGCCGTGATTCAGTTCATGTCATTCCGTAGACTAGACTTGCGTGCTCGTTCAATGAGATATGCTCTGGAGATATAAACCGGCCGTGGACGTCATCCCAATCCTAGATTTGACCAGCAGCCGACCTATCTCATCTTTTGTTTGCCCCTGATAAACACCGAGATAAAAATGCGTCTCGTCACGCTCCTCGCGGCTGTTTCCGCCGCCGGAGTCGTCTCCGCCACTCCCACCCCTCCTCACCACCGCTGGATACGACAAGAAAACAACACATCCCCCTCCGACTACCCAAACCCTTTTTCCGGAAAATCCCACTTTGTGAACCCCGCCTACTCTTCCAAGCTAGACCAGACGCACGCGTCCTTTGTCACAAAAGGCGACGAGGCCAACGCAGTGCGCGTTCGCAAGATTCAGCAAAAAGTCGGAACCTTTGTCTGGGTTTCCCGAATTGCCGATCTCTCCAACATTGATGCCGCTATCCGCACTGCTCGCGAAGCTCAGTCCAAGAATGGAGAACGACAGATTGTAGGGCTGGTTCTATATAACCTCCCCGATCGCGATTGCAGCGCTGGTGAATCCGCCGGCGAACTCAAAACCTCGCAAGATGGCTTGAAGAGGTACAAAGAGGAGTATATCGCGCCGTATGCGTCGCGCGTTGCCGCCGCTACGGATCTCGATTTCGCAATTGTGCTGGAACCGGACTCTCTCGCCAACTTGGTTACGAACATGGAGATTCCGGGCTGTGCGGCCGCCGCCCCGACATACCGCGAGGGAATCGCGCATGCGATCCGTTCGCTCCAGTTCCCACATGTGCATCTCTATCTCGACGCTGCGCATGGCGGGTGGCTCGGCTGGGATCCGAACATGCCTTTAGCAGCGAAAGTATTTTCCGAAGTTTTGGCGCTGGCAACGAGGAACGGTACCGATAAGAACGTGCGAATCCGCGGGTTTGCGACAAACGTGTCGAATTATAACCCCTTCCACGCGTTGGTGCGGGAAAATTACACGGAATTCAGCAAGAGTTGGGATGAGTCGAACTACGCGACTTCGCTAGGTGGGTATCTGGAGGAGGAGGGATTACCCGCGAGGTTTATCATCGATCAGGGACGCGTGGCGTTGCCCGGAGCGAGAAAGGAATGGGGCGAGTGGTGTAATGTCCAAGCCGGGTTTGGTCCAGTTCCGGGCACGAGTAACAATAATACCGTGGTGGATAGCTTGGTTTGGATTAAACCCGGCGGGGAGAGCGACGGGCGCTGTGGGTTCCCGAACTCGCCGGCGGCAGGACAGTGGCATGATGAGTATGTGCAGATGTTGGTGAAGAATGCGCATAGCTCGATTGATAGTGTGACGTTGTAGGGGCTAAATCATTAGAACTAGCGTTTCGTAAACAAGTCAAATTTTGTACCATTGTTTGATGCATTGTCAACATGAAAGCAAGCAGTCGAAATATCAAGGGCCCAGGTAGACTTCACGATATGCACTCATGTCAATTCTCAAGTCAGGACTCTATTGGGAAATGTTTAGGTAGCTGGCTCAGGATGCCATATCAACTTCTACAAAGTATGCACGTTAGTAGGCAGCCCTCCAACATGAAATCCTACCTGTCTCAACATTACATCAGTCTTTCTCCGTCCTCAATGCAACACCAAGTCGAGAGCCTGTCCCAGCATCATGGCAACGGGACCATCCTCACACATCCCTCTGGCAAATCCCGTTCGCCATCCGAGGTAACGTACAAATTGGTAGGTAAGCTTATCAAAGTGCTGACTGGGCACGGCCCCTTCCCATGCCAGCTTTTCCCATTCGTACTTTCGTATCTTCAAGTAAAAATCTCTGTCCCTGGTAGGAAATAATACGAGTATTCCTCGAATCCTTTTTCTTGGCAAAACCGCCTACGCGAATCACGCTGTGCACACTTTGTGCACCTTGCATGCTTTTGTGTCGGGACTCATCCTCGGAAAAAAAAGTCCTCGCATTTAAAACTAATCTGATCCTTCCCAACCAGCCAGGAACATTTTGGACCTATATAGGTTTTTCCCTTCACCTCACCTTGACTCACCTCGACTCACGGTGCGACTTTATCCACCCGCCACCGCCAACCAGGGCGAAATTGGAAAGTCCAAACAGCTCGACAAGACAACACCGGGTTCACGTCAACGGTTCACGTAAACGCCACAGCCATGTCAACAACGCCGGTTCAGATACCCGGATTGGTTTCCGGAACAACCGCCAATCCCATGACCATCGGGATAGTTGTCGTGGTTCTCGGTCTCCTGATCCGCTTCATTGCCAGCCCGCGATTGGACCCCTGCGAACCGCCCGTGTTGAAGCCGAGAATCCCGCTTGTTGGTCATATCATCGGTCTTTTCCGTCATCAGGCGAGCTACTATTCAATGTTGCAGTGAGTTCGATACGACGAAGAGGGGGGAGAGGGGTTAGAGCTAACAAAGAAAAGCCAAAACGCTTCACGCCAAAGCATCGTCACGCTCCCCATGCTTAATGGGAAAATGTACGTGGCTTGGGAACCTACCATCATCCAGGCTGCTCTCAAGAGCAAGAACCTATCAACGAACCCGCTCATCAAGACGGTCACCGGACCTCTCACCTCATTGAGTCCGATTGGCCACGGAATTTTGACTGGCGAACATGGCGACGAAGTAGTCGACAAGATGATTGCAATCATGGCCCCCGCTCTCCGAGGAGAGAGTCTGCAGCCCACGGTCAAGGTCGCATTGGATATTATCGGCGATAAACTCAGCGATATCGCTGTTGGGGGAATCCAGGAAGATATTCCCGATCTGTGGGCGTGGATCCAAAAACTCACGACTGACGCGACCTCGACGGCTCTATACGGCGACGAGAACCCCTTTGCCAAGCACCCCGGACTGGACCAGGCGCTTTGGGATTTCGAGGCCAACATGCTCAAGCTTGCCGTCAACGTGTTGCCTGGGGTTATTGCGCCGACCGGTGTGCGTGCCCGTTCTGCGCTGATAAACGCCCTGGAACCGTTCTACAAGAACAAGTTGGATGCGGGTCCTACAGCGTCAGAAATCTGTCGCAAACGTGGGGATGGACTCCGTGAAGGTGGCATTCCCGACGGGGATGTTGCCAGGATCGAGATGCTGCTACCGTTTGCGGCTTTCACTAATTCGGTGCCGACGCTGTTCTGGTTCATCAGCTATGTTGTGACGAGGCCGGGGTTGGTGACACAGTTGCGCAGTGAGATTGAGAAAAATCTCATAACCCGTCGTGAAGGAGATGAAGTGACGCTTTACGTCGGCCCATCCATTGAGGAGCGTTGTCCGCTTCTCTGGGCTTGCTATCGCGAGACGCTGCGTCTGGCCGTCCACCAAGTCTTCACGCGCACAGTCTTGAAAGACACAACCGTTGCTGATGGTAACGGGCAAGAATATCTCCTCAAGGAAGGTACGGTACTCCAGATGCCCATTCGAGTAGTACACAACTACGACCAATACTGGGGCGACGACGTGACCGAGTTCAACCCGAAGCGATTCCTCAACGCGAGCCGAAAGTCAGCCGAAGAACCGGGGAGCGTCAAGGCTATTCGACAAGCCTGGCTACCGTTTGGGTCGGGAACTCATTTGTGTCCGGGACGACATTTCGCCCATGCCGAGCTCATGTCTGTCGTAGCGCCCGTCGTCTTGGCCTACGACGCTGAGCCGTTGGGTGGCAGGGCTTGGAAGCTCCCCAGCAGGGCTGTGGGTTCGCTGATCGATGCTGTAACGAAGCCGGCTGAGGGGACAAAGGAATTTGGTATCAAACTCAAGAGACGTCAGGGGTGGGAGTCGGTGCGTTGGAAGTTGGAGGTATGAGTTCAAGTTTGAATGCCCGGCCCGACCCGGTGATCAGCGGCCGAGTATGGTGGACCCGGATGCCGGATAATTGAGACGGCGTCGATATTAGGCTTCAAATAATTATCCCGGCCCTTTTTATTGATCGTTTTCACCGTCCTGCATTACCGAGAGTCAGTCTCAGATTCCTTCCAGTGGTTTTGCATCTCCGAGAACCTTCCTGGGGACTCCTTTCTGGGCAACTCATCATGCTCAATGTTTTGACAATCGCCATGTTGTCGTTTGCGACATTGGTTGCAAATGTAACTGCAAATACCACAGGCTCAGCTACAAAGGCCACGTGGACGTTCCGAGGATTCGACGACGAGAACTGCGAGAGCGAATTCGTGTCCGTCAACGGCACTGAAGAGAGAACTTGCGCCGACGCACCAAGACGATTGCAGTCATACCGATTCTCGGCGACAACGGACCCAGAAACCAACGAGACGTTTTCCGTACGCCTGTACGAGGGGGAGGAATGTTTTTACCTTTCCAACATTGACGACGTGACTCGTGGATCATGTCAGGCTTTTCCGTTTCGGAGTTTCAATGTCTTTTCTTTTGTGGAGTAATCACGAGCAAGGGATGCTGCGTTGGATGGGGGATCTTGTTAGGAGACATCTTTTTCTGGAAATTTCGCGGGTCTGTGTTTGCTTCAAGCTTGTGTGCTTGTGTCTGCTTGCCTGACAGGCCGAGAGGGGAGGGGGAGTTGCTCGCTCCTTCCCTTCATGCCTTCCACTTCCAGCCAGGCCAAAAACAGAGTGGAGACCTGAGATCAGACGATGTCTTAACGTTTTCACCCAACATTTGTCGGGCGCCTTGAAAAGCGGGCAGCCTAGTCAGTCTCAACAACCCAGCTGATTCTCGGCACCTGCCCAAACAGGCCAGGAGTTACCGACAAGACAGAACTCCGATTTGGAAGCCTCGCAGCAGATCTTTGGATAACAGATTGCCCAATTTGGAGTCCCCTTGACAGTGTGCTGATGTGGGCGGATCCGTAGCTTCACAGATCGTAACAACTACAGCTGGCAAAACGGGCCTAGCTCATTCAACGTTTTAGCGTCTTCAACATGCTCCTTGTTCAGATGAACCATGGGGGCGTCGATTCGGGTTCTTATAAATTGCGCAGGTCCATTCAAACCCACTGCTGCACATTTCCTAGCTTGAATCACCACACCCATCTCAGCGTCCCACGAGACACCCAGCATTATGGAGCCAACGGAGTTGAGCTTCCCGTCATTAAGATCGCCATGGCTGCCCCTTGTGTTTGCACACCTCTCTCGAGTCCTCGAAACATCCGACTGGTGATTCTTAAGCCAGATTGCAGCCTTGACAGCACTTCGCAGGTGGCCATCGAAAAGGTTTCCCTAGACTGCAAACCACCAGCACATACGCCGCGAGTACGAAGCATCCTACGTCTGGGGAGCGGCCATTGGCACTCGATCCGTTACGGGCAGCGGCCATGCCATTTGGTCACGGAGAGTTGTGATCTCGCACTGCGCTACCTTGGTTATCCCAACGCCGAACGGACATTATGGGTCGATGCCCTTTGCATCACGGAGCTTCGAAAGATGAAAAGTCAAAACAGGTGGCGTTGATGTGAGGTGTCTACGAAAGGGCTGTCAGGACGGTGATATGGCTGGGAGAGGGAGGGCCAAGCTACGCTGCAATCTTCCAGCTGGCAGCGACAACGGCAAGCTACGGGAGGGCTAAAAACAAGTTTCCGAGCTCTCACAAGGTCGGCGTTTTACAAGGCAGCGTAAAGGCTGCCAGACGTGAAAGGTAGGACTTGTCTCCCTGACTCGAAGGACCAGCACCTGACATGTCGAAGCTGGACCAAGAAACAAGGATTGAGTCTAAGGTGTTCTATCCCTTTGCTACAATTCGTGGTTGAAAGGATGTGGACCCTCTAAGAATGCGTCCTAGCAAACAGGCCGACGTTTTTATCTGGCCATGACGAGTGACCATCAATGATGATCTCTTGTTCTTACTGTAACTAGATATATCCCTCCGAGCACCTCGATTTGGTACCCTGGGAATCCCGCTCATTTATCAACAGACTTGTACTCGTCCGCTTCATGGAGAAGTTACGCAGTCTTGCAGGGGACAGAATGGTCATCGAGCAAAGCAACCCCAAGGTGTGGTAGCAATTCGCAAGTCTCTTCCCTCTTGATATACGAAGCTACTTCCAACAAGACGACAGACGCCTGTGATAAAGCGTACGGTCTTGTCGGGACTCTTTACGGCTTTATGCCCAAGTCCGGCTCTTTTCTGCTGGACGGTTGGGATGGGATATTTCAAAGTCATGCAACCTAAGTCGATAAACAGCATCAACCAAGCCCTACCGAGTTGAGCCGGGTCTTTGATCCCAGCCTGGGATCTAGACCTCCGATCGCAACGAAAATTCTCATCAAGACACGCCCGCCATATCTAGGCGCTGTTCTTCAAGCTTCTTTCCCTGAACAGATTAGCGGGGGGTGGGGGGGGGAACTAGATGTAGTGACGACGAACTCGAAGTTTTTATTCCAGTGTAACCAACTGGGTGTGTGATGGGAGACTCTGCCTGGGAATTAGGAAGATGGCCAGAGCACATTCATTGGGGTCAGGTAGGGTGTTTCGGTTCTCGATGAAATTGACAAGAAAATAACACCCCTACTGACACAAACGAACCGAGTGGGCTTTTTGCACCACTTTCATCACTGATCCCTATGGGCGCGGAGGGAATCTCTAACGGACAGGTCTGGTATGCATGGACCGCGCATCTCGGATTTATCGGTATGGGGACTCGGGGCGCCGCGCGCTAGGCTCGGCCGCACCCGGAGCCACGCTCTACTTCGGTCGTACGAAGTACACTGCACGTCGCAGCTAATGAAACGAGGATTACGTATTCCCTTAGAGGGCAGTGTCTAATGAAGGAGTATACACGCGTGCTAAGCATCTTTTATTCCTGAAGGAACAGTGGTAGATTCTTCACGATCCTTACAATGTCCCCACTGAGGCACGTATCGTGGCTGCCACCTCCCTGATACAGTGTTGGGTGGGTTGTTGTTGTTGTTGTTGTTGTTGTTATTGTGGCTCTAGGCAACCTCCAACTGTAATGCCAGATTTCTCGAATTGCCTCTGTTCAACGACGTCGACTCTTCACATATCTTGCACGTGCAAACACTCCCCGCATACTCGTGGCCAATTCCCACCACACAAACTTATTTTCAGGGATAGAGTGCAATCTGTAGATTGGAAGAAAGTTCTCTGCAATTCTAGGAGACGTTTTGCCATCAAACACATTGAAATGATTGTCAAGTATAGCGCGCGAGCCCGGGTGTCAACAATGGATAAGTAAACCCAATGTGAAGGCCCTCTGGCACTGCACGTGGGGGTCGTTGACACCGATTTCTTGTCCTCCAGTGAGACAGCAACGTTATGCTCGTTTTACGCGCGTTCAGAGGCACAGACAGCCCTGCAAAGTCAATGTTGCATTTTCACGCCCCATCGAAATCTCAAAATCCGATGCGTGCATCCTCTCTGGTCTGCACAGGAAATGATCAAATTCCAATCCCGAAACAACACGAAACCTGTCCGTGGTGGGATCAGTCGGTGGGTTATCGCCGATCACGTGGAATGTTACCGTCCAGGCAGATCGGGCATGGCGTCATTTTGTTTTCGGGTTCTCCAAACTGTCCGAGCCCCGTGGTGGGCGGTTCGCTGTGTGCCAAATTGTTTGCCAATTGGGGGTTTCAATGTTTTTTTTTTTTGTGCAAGGTGAATCACAGCCATTCATCATCGTTCTCAAAAGACCCAACAATAAGGAATGAATACGTAGGAGGCGCACCCGGCGAATCCGCCCGAGTTGTTCCAGTCCCCTTCCATTTCTTTGTTTCCAAGATCAACTTCTTACGTACAATCACGGGTCATGCGACATCAAGACATTTTTTTTAGAATCCCAGACAGGCATGTAAAGCAAAGCCTTACAGGCCTGTCCGAGTCTCCCCGGTTTGCCGCGCCGCGCCGCTTGCCTCTGCGGGAGAAGAAGTGACAGGTTTTTGATAGCGCAATAGTGCGCCAAGCCATGTGCCGAGGAACGGGACGCAAATCGCAACGCTAATATACATGCCCAAGGCGATGGGTCCCGTCCTTCCTGATGGCATGCGCGCGCGGCACACCCTCTTCGGAAACAGTTGGGACGGGGACTTGACTGGACCTAAGAGCCGGATTCTAGTATTGACACCGACCGACACTTAACAAATGCGAAGTCGTCGGGTGTGCCATGTGCCGCTGCAATGGGACGGGGACGCAGAACTGCAGCCCACAGCCCACACACACACCACACGCACAATATTTGAGCTGAGTCACGGATGCAACTCACTCTCTTGGGTCTCGGAGACTTGCGGGCTTGAGAGCTGGCCCGCTTTCCCGTTTTCCGTTTCCGTCCCCAGTCCCCTGGCCCGGCAGGGGATTGACCGCCGCAAGGGATTGGCCATCCCCCACGAGCGAGCCGGTGTCTTTTCGATCGCTGGGGTCTGGACGGTTGGATGCAGCACTTCTTCATTCCGTGTGTGCGCGGACAGACCCTCCCTTCCCCCCCATGTCGCAGGCGCGGTTGTACCTAGGTGGGTTTTCAGCTCTTCTCGTTCATGTTATAAAGGAAGGGGAGCCCAACAAGGACCGTGAACCGAGCAGGCTCTTTCTGTCTGTAGTTTTATTTACCTTTTGGCATCCCACCTTTTTCTTTTGGGCGGTTGTCTGTCTTTTTACGCCGACACCAGACCCGGCCTGCCGATCCCCCGCCCAAAAACGAACGCCACTTTCTCACCAGACACGGATCCTCGGCCGACCACTGCGAATCCGAGCCGGTAAACAAAAATGGACGACAAGCTTGCCGTGCCGGCGCCGGCGGCAAATACCCATCCCGAATCGGAAGCCGCAACCATTGCCGCCACCAGCGTCGCCGACGAGAAGCGATCCTCCCTGGCCGATGAACCATCCGATGCCGAAGCTGCTCCTCGGGCTCCGGTGGCCGATAGCGAGAAACATGGCGAACAACTTGCGCGGCATGCCACCACGGCATCCAAATCCGGGCAAAGCATCACGCAGATGCGAACACGCGAAGATGGGACAGAATACCCCACGGGCATGAAGCTGGGTTTAATCACCCTCGCTTTGTGTCTCAGTGTTTTCCTCATGGCGCTAGACAATTCCATTATCGCTACGGCGATTCCCAAGATCACCGACCAGTTTCAGAGTTTGCCCGACGTAGGCTGGTATGGAAGCGGTACGTCCTCCCCTGCCCGTAAATGGACATAGGCTAACAATACCCCCCACAGCTTACCTCCTCACCACCGCCGCTCTCCAGCTTCTTTTTGGAAGGTTTTACACATTTTTCAGCATCAAGCTCATCTATCTCGGCGCGATTGTTATTTTCGAAATCGGCTCTTTGATCTGCGGTGTCGCGAATAACAGCATAACGCTGATCATCGGCCGGGCCATTGCGGGCGTCGGCTCGGCAGCTATGTTTTCCGGTGCGCTGATAATCCTCGCGTATTCAGTCCCACTCGAGAAGCGGCCCGTATATTCGGGTATGATCGGCAGCATGTACGGTATCGCTTCCGTTTCCGGCCCGTTGCTCGGCGGCGCGTTCACCGATAAAGTCACCTGGCGGTGGTGCTTTTATATCAACCTACCCATTGGCGCCATCACCATTGCTGTCATTGCGGCGTTTTTCCCGGACCCGACGCGTGAGAACACCACGGGGCTCAACGATACGCTTCGTCAGCGGATCATGCGCTTCGACCCAATTGGCACCGCCGTGTTCATGCCCGGTATCATCTGTTTGCTGCTGGCGCTGCAATGGGGAGGTACCACATATCCGTGGGGCAATTGGCGGATTATTCTGCTGCTGGTGTTGTTCGCTGTGCTTATTGCCGTCTTTCTCTATGTTCAGCACCGACAGCAAGATCTGGCAACGGTGCCGCCGCGCATCTTCTTCAAGCGCAGCGTATGGGCGTCAAGCTTGTTTAGCTTCTGTCTTGGTGCGGCTTTCCTCGGATCGGTTTATTATCTCCCCATTTGGTTCCAGGCCGTCAAGGGTGCCAGTGCTGTCGGTTCCGGTATCATGAATCTCCCCATGCTTATCGCTTGCGTGTTGTGTTCCGTGGTGGCCGGCGGCGCCGTCACCTACTGGGGGTACTACACGCCCTTCATGCTAGTCAGCGTTGTCTTGGTCGGCATTGGCTACGGCCTCATCACCACGTTTGAACCCGACACGGATTCGGGCAAGTGGATTGGCTATCAAATCCTCGCCGGCGCGGGCATCGGTTTGGGGATGCAACAGCCGCTCATGGCGGTACAGACCGTGTTGGATATTGCCGACGTCCCCACGGGAACTGCCGTCGTGGTATTTGTGCAAACCCTCGGCGGCGCACTGTTCGTCTCCATCGCCCAAAACATCTTCACCAACAAGCTTGTCGAGTTCACCGCGCAATATGTCCCACAGTTCCCCAACCCGGCTGTGATCTTGCAGATTGGAGCCACTTCGATCCAGACCGCCGTGGACAAGGCGTTGCTTCCGGGCGTGACGCTAGCCTATAATGATGCGCTGACCGAGACCTTCAAGGTCTTTGCGGCGGTATCGTGTGTGAGTGTTATTGGCGCGGCGTTTGTCGAGTGGAAGAGCGTTAAGGGGAAGAATGTGGAGATGGCAGTGGCATAACCTTTCTCTTTGCTTTTTCCTACTCCACCATCCATCCCACTCAAACAAAAGTAAATAGATGTGTGTGTCATTTTGTTGTTGTTTGGATATACCCCGATTTTTTATTTTCCGTCGTTCTCTCAAAATGGCTTTTTTTTTTTGGTTTTTGCATTTCGTTATGGAGGAGGTCTCGCTGAAATGGAGGAGGAAGTCGGTTTTACCTTTTTTACCGTCTTACTCAATCTCACATCACCTTACCTCTTACCCGGTTTTTTTATTTAAACCTCTTTAATTTCTTGCATAAAATCCGAGATGGTCGGTCGGTTGGTCGGTAGGGAACAGGGAATTGACAAGGAACACGATTGGTCGAAAAGGGTACGAAGCGGCGCCGAGACCATGGCATGCATTCCTAGAGAAGAAAGAAAGAGAGAAAGAGACATGGGTTCTGGTCGCTCTTTATTAATCCGAAGAAAGAAAACAAGAGAGGAAGAGAGAGGACGAGGAGAAAAGAGTTTGTAGAGATAAGAATTATTTCGCAAGCAGCATGCATGGCATTAGGATACCCAAGAATCCCAACTTTTTTCTTTCTGGACATAAATTGCATTTGATCTCTGCGACCATTTCTTTTTCCCTTTGGTAGTGGGTTGACGTCTGAAGGTGATGGATGTGGGGTGAGGTGCGGTGAGATGAGGTGAGGTGAGATTGCAATGCGAGGAGGCTAGGATGCGAGGCAGGCTCATCTTCGCTTTGTGGACAAGCAGAGTTTGGTTTGGTTTTGGCTTGGTTCTTGACATTATCAGCTGCAGCTTTGGAGTCCAACATACATGGACCAAATTTTGGATAGACAGACAGACAGACAGACAGACAGCCGATTTTGTTTGTTGTTTTCTTTGTTTTGTTTACCAACCCCCCTGAGACCTCAAATCGGGAGGCCGACATGTTCGACAAGTTCAAACAAGCTCCACAGAGAGAAGAGGGGGGGAAATCTAGAATCCACTCTAAATCTAGATCTACACTAATGTAGTGTGGGGGGGGGGGGGGGGGGCCCGCGGGCCGGACTT
>Ga0247763_1001027_pt1 | contig 16622 bp, 10 predicted proteins | sample UWRJL141409B4_FD_179926 | JGI IMG/M metagenome (GOLD analysis project Ga0247763, IMG submission 179926) | Plant litter microbial communities from Arlington Agricultural Research Station in Wisconsin, United States - UWRJ-L141-409B-4 | ecosystem: Environmental > Terrestrial > Plant litter >...
ATCCCATGCTTTTACGACATGGTGATACTACAGCAGGGCCCGAGTTACACAAGTACAAACACCCGAACCGGCATTCAGACTGGCACTGCCACTGCACCCGGTAGGGTGCAGGATACCACTACAGTTCGTGTTTGGGACTACGAGGTTTTGTTGACAAGTTTAGATTCTGACCGATCGTGAAGTTGTGGTAGTTTGAACCCCTGCCGTTCCTGCGTTTGCCTGCCGACATGGAACCGACGAGTGGAACATTGAATTGTCGATGGTAACGAGGAACCACAAAGGTTGGGGAGCGGATAGTGGCATGACGCCGACACAGAGCAGCGCAACTCTTTTCGGGCTTTCCAACTCGGGGAGAGTTTCTTGCTACAAATCTGATCAAAAATAGAAACACGGGCCGACTGGATTGTCCACTCACGGGTTCCGGTCGACGGCCGAGGCGGGATGCACCCGATCATCATGGCTCCAACAAACAGCTTATCAACACTGCGTCGACCTTTTGGTCCCTCGTGTGATATTCCGTACGATATCTGCGTGTCGTTCAGTTTGGATTCCGTCGGCAGGGATTCGTGACATGGGACTTGTGTTGGACAACTGACATCAAACTGATCTGACGTCAGCCCCGCGGGAGGAAGAAGGAGCTGGCAGGAAGGAACATACCAAGTTCCTGACTGTTAATTGATTCGAGCCAACACACTTTTGCCATCACCAACTTTGCTCAAGGCAACAGCGAGGCCTCTTTCTTCGTCATGTGTGATCAACGATGTCAATCCACTTGAAATCTGGCGGGTAAGATCGGCGCGATGACAGAACGGAAAGGCTTGCAGGGCTGAGCGCTCAGAAACAAAATCGAAGACACAAGGAACGACGCGGGACTGTCGCGACGGGGGGAGATATGTGGGCTGCGGCGATTGCAGGTACCAAGGCATCTTCTTTTCTTCAGCCCCGACAAACGCGTTTTGACAGAGTCCCCGAAACGGTTGTCCGATATACCCAGGAAATGCACACAGTGCACAACCAGCTTGCTGCTAGATGCACTCAGCTGAAACTTGAGATTAATGTGTTTGTACACAACCGTCTATGACAAGAAAACTACAACATGCTGATATGCCAGAAGAAAAAGTTACAATGTACAGTGTGTAAAACCAGTAAAACCAGGGATGCAGCCGCACGCTCAGCGCCTCAAACCAGCAGAGCGCCAAAGCCCACCGCCAAAACCAAGCCAACAACTTGGCCGGCCCAAACCGGTGTCGCAGAAAGCCCAGCCCCCGAAGCCCGATTATTCGTGGAATTCGAGCCAGAGTTCGCAGGCGGCGTAGACGTCGCCGAACCCCCAGGCGAGCCCCCCGTCCCCGATGCTGTCGGCGAGACCGACCCCGTGGAGGACACCCCAGCACTGTTGGAAGGCGGTTCGGGCACCGAGATGTTCAGCACAAAAGTGGCGTTATGCTTTGAATTATCACGGAAATCCTCATCGCTGGCCCAACTGGGATCTTTGGAAGATTTATCTTTAAGCGCGGTGCAGAGACGAAACATGGCATTGCTCGCGCAGATACTGGTGCCGTCGCTAACCACCCCGCCGCCGGCATTGGTGCATGACACGAAGAGTTGTGTGACGGTTCGCGCCATAATATCGAAGAAGCTGTTCATGCCGGCTTCGTTGCCGGATCCCAAACAGGTTCGGCATTGGTCCATCCACCCGTACCAGCCGTCGGGGTTGCCGTTGGGCAGGCAGATGCATTCGCGGGTCTTGGCGTTGGGGCCTTTGAGTTTTTGGCATTCGATCCATTTCGAGACAATCTTGTCGCAAGGGGTGCATTCGGTGAGTTTGTTGGGTCCGTCGGGCGCGGTGATTTGTTTCGAGGGTTGGCCTGGTCCGCCGGCTTGGACACTAGGCAGGAAGACGGCAAGCGATGCAGCCGCGAAGAGAATTGGACGGAACATGTTGACTTGAGTTGCTGGCGGTAACGACTGGATTGATTGAAATCTTGTGCAACGTGAAAGAAAAATTTGCACATGAGGTTGATGTCAAGCTCTTTAAGAGGGAGAGAGAGAAGCAATCTGGGGGTTGTGGGGTCATGCCAAGAAAACAATCTCGCAACACAAAGTGGATTCAGGCGGCACAGTTTCTCGTATCCAGCGCGGTATCCAATACCATTGCGCGGATCGCCAACAAGACAATTTTAACTTTCTTTGAAGCTAGCTTTCGGTACCGTATACGGGGTGTATTTACCCGCTACACGACAAACGAAAAAAAGAACTGATTCGATGTTGTATCGTGCACAGCCGGATATAACTGGACATAACTTATATCAACCCCAACCCAGCTAGTGATCTCCAAGCAGTGGGAATGTCACAACTAGATCCTGAAAATGTCGAACAGTATCCACAGAAAGACACTAAACTCTGATGAAGCACTTAAACACGTCTAATCATCATCACATTGCAACCAACACCCGGACTAGAATATCATAAAAGTGGCATGTACTAGACACGTGATACGAAACCCCATGTCAACCAAGTCAATCCTTTCCGCGACCCAAACGGGGACTCATCTTAAAAGTAGCGGTCTGGACGGGACGAAAAGCAGCCCATGATAAAGGTAAGAAGGTGGTAATGAGTGGATAAAGCTACTGGATGGCAGAGTCCAGAGAAGAGTGGAGGAGATAGGAGTGGGTCTAAAACGGAAATATTTCTGGCAGGTGCATCGGCGATTTTATTCACTTCTAAATCAGAGGCTTGTGGAGGAGGTGTCTGGGTTCCTGGGCCTGAGAGATGGGTTATTACCCGAGAGTTTTGGTCAACGTGTTGTATCAAATCGAAATTTTGCAAGCCAAACTTGAATCAATGTGCAGTGCAAGACACTAATTGACATGCACGGCATTCTTGTCGGTGATACAATAAAGGATTATCCAACAATGACAGTCACGTTCGTTCGTTTCGAACTTGCCCGTGGTACTAGTAAGGTATTACAAATGTCCAGCTTGTTTTTCTCACTGCGATCTAGCTGAACTGTCAAATGCCTTCTGTACAACTACCTGCCTATGGCCCATCCCTTTGTCCCAACATGACAGGGCTCGCTCCCGATAGACCTCAAAGCAACCCCGTGACGAAACCGGATGCCAAAACCACCCAGACCATCATCCCTGCCATACCCACCATCTTACCACTGGCCCCATTGGCGAAATGGTAGGTGATAATATTCGACTCGCTAATATTCCGCCCGTTGTTCTTCAAACACCTTGAAAAATTTCTCATCCTTGCCGCATTCGAGAAATCCACCCCGGCTGGAACGGTCGAAGGTGCCGGTAGTTGACACCACAGGTAGCATCCGTCAATCAAACTGACGGGATTGGGCTGGCAGCACTCTAGCATCCAAGGCGGGGAGCCGTTGCCGTTGACGGCGGGGAGGAAGGCGAATGACTTGTCTCGCGGGATCGGGTATTGGATGGGGTCAGGAACGGCGTTTGGCCCACGGCAGGTTGTGTTGGACATTTTCCTTTGGGTGTAGGATGCGAAACCGTGTACTGCGTTGTATGAGAACGGGTTGGGTGACTGATCAATAGGTAGGTAGGTAGAATAGACACAGAACAGAGACCGGAAGTCTGCGATATGGAATTCTGACACCAGGCTCGGGGGGTTAGTTTGGATATTTAGAGCACTGGATATTGACACGGGATACTAACACAGTGACACCCTTCAGCTGTCTCAGAATCTTGATCTCGGATAGGGTAGCATAACTACGTCAGAAGCGGAGCGGCCGTTCTAACTTACAAGGGAGTTGAGTCGTCATGGAGACCCGAGCGCCTGGTTCGCTTCAGTCAGCTAGTGGATGTGAAATGATGAACAACCAACCGCCAACCAGCAACATGCAGTGTGGCGTTTCAGGTTTGGGCTTGGCATATTCGGTTGAACCTTGGTGATCGTTTGTCATGGGGAATGTGTCAACGCAAGAACAAAACAAGAAAGGAAAGAAAGGGAAGGTTACTTCCTTCGGGCTTGGCACACTTTCTGAGCGCTGGAGACAACGGTGGTGCATCATATGCCAACCTCGACGGTAGCGTGACTCTTCCATCTCGGCCTTGAAGTTGGTGGCGCTAGGGTTTACAATACTAAGGCACTCTGCCGTCATCGCGATACATCACCTCAGCTTCGTCGATTACGGCCTTCCATACTTGGAAGGAAGTATGGGAAACTCAGTTTCATCACGGTGATATCTCCATTGCATCCTCATTGCAACAATAGTTGGGAACCTTGACGTTGAAATTCTGAAGCAGGAGTTGTGAAGTCGGAATTTTGAGCTGGGAACTTTGAATTGGAACTCTGCGCGGGAATTTTACAACGGGAACTCCAAGGTGGAAAGAACATTGCGATGGGGAGGTTGAGGATAAAGAGCCATAGTTTTCTCCCCTGTCCTGGTCTGGAGCAGTCTCAACCGGAGCTTATATGCACAAGAAACCAGCGAGACTGTAGTCTAGGTACCCAGCAAAAAACATAAGTCCATTTAGACTGAAGCTTCTTCCGAATGCGACGGTAAAGAAGGCGAGCAGGTCTGCGTCTGGGAAAAGATTGGCCAAACCGCATATCAAGTCCACAGCATGAGGTCGAACCAGTGCACTGGCGCAGAGCCGACGGGAGGACCCTTCACCATGACGAGTCCCAACAAGTTCGGCGGGTTTTACTGCGTGCACAATGAGTTTTGTCCCCATATCTCGGCCGAGTATGCGGACCCGCCAGTTCCGGGACCTCCTCCGTTGGCATAGACCCCGAGGGGGGTAACACTGGAGAGGTGGACAGTGTGAAATCAGTGGCATTCATGGAAGCAACAGTTTAACGTAAAATGGAACAAGATGTTGTTTCTGCTAAAAGAAAATGTAAATCAACCTTTCAAGTGCCGGGCTGGAATCTTCTTGTAAAGAGGCAAAAGTCCCGTACATAGTACCGTACATGATACCGCACATCCGACACGCTTGTACCCAACGCCAAAACCCAAGCCTTGACCCATGTTTCTCCCTCGGCTTGCTTGTTCCGACTGCATTGCAAAATTCGAACTCATACATTGTGCGGCTTCCTCGCGTAAACATAGCGCAGCATCAGATATCCGTGTATCTTTCGGTTATGCAGTGTGTTCCGCAGTAACTCTAGAAACTCGGGGTATTCCTCTTTCGGCCAGTTCAAGATGCTGTGCCAGAGGAAGTGAGTGTAGCCTAGAAATCAAAGTTCAAGCTGTCAACAAAGTCTTCATCCTTCCAGGGTTATACATCCGCGTATTCGTCTTGTGGAGAAACTTACCTTCCATGTCCGACTCCAGAGCGAGGCGGGAAAAGCGACCAATTTGTTTGAGCTTCGGGTCCAAAGGCCACCCTCCCACTGGCAACTGCGCACACAAACACCCACCAAAGTCAGCCTTGATCACACCAACCACCGGATAAAAGACCCACCTTCTTGTTAACCACAGTAATGTCAGTAAACCCCACCGCTTCCATACAGGTATACTGCAACCCATCCGCCACGACGGTAAACGGGCGGCCCGTCTTCTGTCCTGCCTCGCGGAACATTTGCGTCCACCGCGCGAGGACGGGATGAGGTTCTGCCGTGCCATCGTCACTTCTAATCGCCGCGTCCAGTTCCGATGATTCGATCCATCCGCCGGGTCGACAGCATCGGTAAGCTTGCGTGAAAAGCGCGGTCCAGTCGGGGATGGCACCGAACAGATGGCGCAGGTGGATGAAGTCGAAGGTGTTTTCAGCCCAGGTCCAGGGGAGCGTGGCGTCATCCATTTCGAATCGGAGGTTAGGCGGTATCCATGCCGGTTGCATGGGGGAAAGGTCGGTTCCGATGACTTGGGCTTGGGGGTGGGACTCGGCGAAATCACTGGTGGGTTAATAGGGAAGTAGTTGACAGGTAGGGGGTGACTTACATAGCCCATAAGCCTTGTGGTGGAAGTTGAAGTTAGCATCATGTGATTCAACGCTGTGTTAACCGACTTACCTGTGCCAGTACCAATGTCGAGGACATGCTGTAATGGGTTAGCATTATTATCCGAGTCATGATGAAATCTCCATCATACGATGACGTCAAAGACATACCTTCACATCCTCCGAGATGGGAGCAAGGTAAAGTCGCCCATCCAACAAGATGGTAAGATAGTGGTGACTAGACTCAGATTTAGCGACCCAATATGAACACACACACACACACACATGACACTTAGGTGAAGTGAGTCCAACGTACGTGATATCCAGAGATTCCTGATGCTGCTCATCATTCGGGGTGAAATAATCGGTAGCATGTCTCGCGCTATGATAGGTACGACCATTGATGGCTCGATACTCTAGGATGCTCGATGCGATTGATGCGGTTGAGCTGAATCTGGGGAGATTGTCAATACCAACTCGTTTGTGATAACCCCCAGCCCCCCCTTGTTTTATCTGCCACTCACGCGTCTTCGGATTCATCGAGATCGGTATCCTACAGTAGTAGTAGTATTAGATGATTTTGAATCTTTTTTTTTCACAATTGATTGGAGGGGGGGATGTTGTGGATAAAGCCAAACTGACCACACTGTCTGGTCCCACGGCAATCGCCGACGTCACTGTCGCAGAAGGAACCACGTCTGCAACCGCCAGCGGGTCGCGCTCTTGAGCTGGCATGTTTTGTTGATCTAAAAGTCAATCTGGCTGTCGCATTTGGAATTTCACTTCGGTTCCAAACAAGCTGTGGAGATGCCGTGCCCTGGAAAGATTAAAGGCGATAAATTTACGACACAATAGCTTGACGTTCAAAAAGGCAAAACGCCCCGTGGCATTTTGGACCAGACACCACCCTGACAAAAAATCCAGGCCTTTTGCACACACACACACACCCCCAAGTAAAAATCTGCCGAACGGCACTGCGCCAGACCCGTGACAAAGCCTTGACTCAGGACCCCTGCATGCCATCTCCAATTTTGGGGCCAAATCGGGCCAGCTGCTGCGGTTTTGCTGCATGTCAATTTCCTCGGTTACATCCATTGAGCAAATCACCGACCCAGGAACTTGCAAAACGTCCGAGCTGAACTGGGTTTTCTAAGACAACAACAGAAGCTGCCAAGGCTGTTGTACTGTTGTGGCGTTTTGGTCACATAAAAAAGCCAGTCTATCTCTAGCGGTGAGGACAGACCTAGGTAGCTGAACTTTTGTTGTAGGAGATGATAGTCCGTTGTGGTCTCAATTTCTCACCGCTGCGTAATAAATGGTGTGAAAGAAACCTGCCAGCATCATCCCCACCATGTCCGGGGACATCGGAAATCATGTCCGCCTATTGTAGAGTTTGTACCACCACACCAGCCAACCATCAATCCGAGGTAGCAGTCAATATCTCTGAGCACGACGGGGATGCCTGGACACTACGTCATTGAGATAATATTGTATTAGATAAAGTTGAGAAACCGATTATTGTTAGAGTTGAGGGTAGACAAATATTACAAAGATCTACGATACGGTCAGAGCTTTAGCTAAAGAAGAAAAGAAAAAAAAGCACCCGCCCTGCCGGGCCTAGAATGAATGCAGCATCCCCAATCACTTTCTTCGAAACAAAGGGTTACAAACAAAGGGAAGAACAAGTGAAGTCACATGGTGCCAAGCAAATCCTCAACCCATCATCATGGGCGCATCGCCAGTGTGTGTCGGCAGCTTGCCCATGGGAATCAGGAAGCTGCACAAGAAACCCACCCCGCAAAAGGCAATCGAGACTGCAAAGGCCGCCCGGATACCAACCATGTAAGCCTCCACAACTCCAGGCAGAACTTCGGGCGAGAAAACATTGCGCAGCTCCGAGGCTCCCGTGAGCAGCAAAGTGGTCGGATCAACACTGGGAGCCGTGGTGGGGAGTGTAGCGAGGAGTCTGTTGACAAAGGCGGATTGACCTGCAGCCGTGCTGAATGCACCTCCGAGCGTTTGCAGGACTGCACAGACGTTAGCCTAACCCCAAGCCAGCAGTTCGCGTGCAAAATGGGAGGAGGACTTACACAACAGGTTCGCGGTAACAGCAGGCAGATCTTCAGGCGCAGCATAAGCCTGAACAACAGCCAGACCATGCATGATACCAAAAGCCATGGCGGCACCCAGAAAGACCTGAAGACCAGCCCATTTCGCCGTGGAAGAATCTTGGTCGAGTGTGTACAGCAGCCCGATAGCAACCGTTGTTACCATGGAACTGACCAACATGACTTGCTGCGGACGGCCCGTCTTCATGACCACAGCCCCGCCGACCACGGCAAAGAGGGCCGCAACCAGCGCCAGGGGCAGACTGTTGACACCCGACTGGATGGGTGTGTTTCCGAGAATGCTCTGAAAGTAGATGGGGAGGTAGTAAAGCAGGACCAGATAGCTTCCCATAAAGAAGAACTGGAACGCCGCCGACGACGAAAGCGACCGCTGCTTATAAAGCCGAGGCAGCAACATGGAGTATTCACCCAGCCAAATCTCCCAGGCCACCCATACCAGAGCAATAGCCACGAATCCCACAAACAGACCAATCACCACACTGCTGTCCCACGGGTGAGTTGTCCCTCCATACTGCAGCGCCAAGATGAAACAGGTAATGCTCCCCATGACCAGTGCAAATCCCACGGGGTCGAGATGCAACAGCTTCTCCTTCCACCCAACCTCGGGCATCCCTCGGGCTTTTCCCTCGGGGAGATGAAAGAAGAAGAAAACCGCTAGGGCCGCGGCGCCACCGATCGGCAGATTGATATAAAAACACCACCGCCACGAAACCTGATCACTGAAAACGCCTCCCAGAATCGGACCCAGCACCGCCGACAGCGCATACGTCATGCCGACGATGCCCATCATCATGGGCCGTGTCTTGGGCGGGACGATAAGGGAAACAATACTCGTCCCGCCAACAGAAAGTCCTGCGCCGCCGAGTCCTGCAATCGCCCTGCCCACGACGAGGGTTCTTGAATTTGGCGCCACCGCACAGAGTAAACTGCCGACTTCGAAAATGACCATGGAGACCAAAAAACTCCATTTCAAATCATAGTATTTGAAGATTTTGCCCGCCGAAGTCTGCGCCGCGCCAAAGGTCATGAAATATGCGGCCGCGTACCACGATACGTCGGAGAGGCCGTGGAACTCGTCGGTGATTTTGGGAACTGCAGTGCCGACTATTGTCTGTATTTTTCTCGGTCACCCATTAGCTCTGTATACTATGATGGGGGGTAGTTTGTGTGTGTGTGTGTTGGGGAAAGGGTTGGGAAGGAAGGGATCTGGTACACACACACCTGGTCGAGAGCAATGAGAAACACGGCAATAATCGTCGCCGAAGAAAGCACCACCAGTTTTAGTCCCTGGGGATATTCTTCCTCGGTCGGCGGCGTGGCGATGGGCTTCTCCGTGTCGCTCGTGTCGTTTTCGTTGCTCGATGCCATGGTTTTGTCGGTCGTGTCGACAGGAGCCGAGTCCTGGGTCTCGTCTTTCATTTTTGGACAGTTTTGTCGGGTTGTTTTCTTCTAGTAAATGGACACCGATGTCAAAAGTACTGCGAAAAGACGTCCTTTCCGGTGTTGTAGATTGGTCCTGATTAGTGCTGATTCATACTGATTCGTGCCGGCTCGTACTGATTAGCTCTGATTTGAATAGAGTCGAGTAATCGGGAGTTGGAGAGGAACTGTCGAGGCAGTTAAAAGAATGCGGCAGCGATAAACGGAGTTCGCGCAGGCGTGTCATCAACACGCTTTACCCCTTTGTCGGCAACAGAGTTGGTCCAACGGCATTTCGGGTTCCGCGGCCCCTCGTAATCCGCGTCGCCGGCGTTACCGTCCTGCCGTCTAAGCGCCGTCCCAAGCGCCGTATCGGCGTTTTGTACCTAGCAGACTTTTGGTATGCAGAAGGATCAACCGGCCCATAATTACTCCGCCGGCTCGGAGTCGGCATCTTGGGGCCGTTCCGCCGGGCTGGTCATGCAAGACGCGGTGGGTCGAGAGTAACGCGGTGGATTGTAATCGCAGCGGTGGAATAAAAGCTCCGACTTTTCTGTTCTTCAAGACGCATGTTGGGAATGTAGGTACTCGAGTATGCTTGCGAATTCACTTGGTAAATTTAGGAGTGATAGAATACGGAAAACTTTGCCTAGTGGTTGTATCGCATATGGTTTAAGTTGAGGAAGGGCTCGACATGAAAGGGTCTGGCTTTCGGGTTTAAAACCCCCCCGGGATCGAAATATTATCAGTCCATGCTTCCTTGAATAGCTGTTGGCGAGGACGTAAAATACCTTCCCTAGCTGCATTAAGCCTCAGGAAATGATTCGTTCAAGATTGAATGGAGTTATCTTGGCTTTGCAGATACCCCTACGCTGACTGAAAATTAACTACGCTGCCTACCTGTAAGTAGGTAGATATTCAAGTGACTAGAGCTCAGCGCAGACCGGCTCCTCCATCTTCTTTGTTTGTGTTTTCTCTTTTTTGGTTTTTGACTTTGTTTGATGATAGATAGCCCTAGTTCTCACAGCCAGTTGAGATCTCAGCCGATTCGTCATGCTGTCGCACTTTCGCACTTTCGTATCAATCTCGATCTCCTCCCTCCCCTCCACAGAATGGTATCAACAACCGCCGTCATCGCCGCCGTGGTTCAATAAATTCTAGGCCCGCGAGCTCAACTATTTCTTTTCAGAGCGGTTTAGTTCCCTTTGAACTGCCGCGGCCCCGGTTCGAGTTGTTGTGTTTTATTTTATTTTTCCCCTCTCCTACGAAAGTGGAATGGATCTGTGACGTACTTCTATCTTTTGCGAGGGCTCAAGTTGAAAACTCAGAGCCCTGATCTTAAATTCCAACGCCCAAATCTCTTTGCTTTACGCTCGATTCAAGGATCCTGTGGCCATGCAACGTCCGGCGAAGGCTTTCTGCATCTGTAGCGGCGCTGGGGCGGCCCTGCGGCAAGAGCGGCACCACAACCATCTATCAGTGTTCGGCACAGCTTATTTATTTTTATTTTTTATTTTTCTTTTCTCTCCGCCTACCCCGTGCCTGTCGAGGTTGACAAAACTCCTGCAGATTCTCCGAATACAACTTGAGCCAAAAGACCATCATCAAACCCGGAACTGGAGCCGGAAGCTGGAAGCCTTACCATCGGTAACATTCAAGTTAAAGTTTTCACAAACGGCACGCAAATTGACGGTGCACAGCTATCGACGAAACAATCATTCAGCTATCGAGGGCTGCTCGCGGCTATCGTGCTATGAATCGATGCCCCGCAAATGATCTTTGGGGGTCACGATGCATATGTGGGCTGGGACTATGTAAACAACTGATAAAAACTAGCATTGGATTTTAAGCAATATCCTACCTAGTCCAGGATCACAGCTTAACCCGATCTCGCAATCGAGTGGGATATCTAAAGATGCCTCGGCAGGCAGCTCGGTCGTTCTCGGTTTACTCTGCCCCGCGTTCACAAATGCCAGACATTCCAACCCCACTTTTCAATAGCTTCTCCCGCTTCCTCAGAGCACAAATGCCGCCCGAATCTGCTAGTTGCTTACTATGCATCTTGGACAAGCCAGCGTGATATCCAATGAGTCTGCACAATACCGTGGTTATCATGACGTCAGGGTCAACTTCGATTGGTTGGGTTATCAGTGCTGCATGCGCCCTTGCCGGCTTACAGGGACAAAGGCGCCGCGGGCGCATGGTTACGTGTAACTCTCGATATCTTTGTCTCCGCATGTGGTCTGGGAAGACAATTATAAAATGGTGACCTGAGCTCTCTGAGTGACTGGATCTGAAGTTCTGTCCACTTCAATTAGGCCCCTCGAATACCCCTGACAATCCCGACAATATTATACTTTTTGTCCAAAATGGCCAGCCCATCTGAGCAAACCCTCCTCGTCACCGGCGCCAACAGCTACGTGGCCAGCCACATTATCAAGCTTGCCCTCGAAAAGGGGTACCACATCCGCGGCACTGTCCGCTCTGAATCCTCCACGGCTAGCATCCGCGAGAAATTCCCCTCCTACAAGGAACAACTCTCCTTTGCCGTTGTCCCCAACATCACAGACCCCGCTCTCTTCGAAGCCGCTTTCGCCAACCCCACTAAGCCAATCACGGGAGTCATCAACGTCGCATCCCCCTTTGTGCTCAACGTACAAGACAACAAGGCCGATCTTCTTGACCCCGCTATTGGCGGGGGCATTGCCATTCTGGAAGCCACGAAACGTTATGGCAACAACGTCCGACGTCTCGTCAACACTTCGTCGTTCGCATCCATGTTGGATATGAACGCGGGTGCGCGCCCGGGATATACCTATACGGAAGCAGACTGGAATCCCATGACCTATGAAGAAGCTTCTACAGCGCCAGGACCCGCCGCCTATTGTGCATCCAAAGCCCTTGCTGAAAAAGCCATGTGGGAGTGGATGTCGCGAGAGAAACCCGGGTTTGGCCTTGTCGTGATGAACCCGCCGTGGGTTTTTGGTCCACATGTCGGTGGGATTAAGGATACAGGACGCCTTAACGAGTCGAGCCATGCGCTGTATTCGCTGATTGGAGCGAAGGAGTTACCGCCGGTGGATTTCGCAGGGTTTGTAGACGCAAGGACGATTGCGGCAGCGCATATCGCTGGGTTTGAAAAGGACAAAGAAGGTGTGGAGGGGGAGCGGTTTTTGGTGGGCACGCATTTTGATTATCAGAGTGTGGTGGATGCTTTGAGGGAGCAGTTGCCTGAGTTGAAGGACAAGATTCCCGAAGGCACGCCGGGGAAGGTGCCGGAGACGTACAAATTGGATGGGAGCAAGGCAGAGAGGGTGTTGGGGATCAAGTATATCACGTTGGCGGATTCGATGCGGGATTCGTTTGTGCAGTTTTTGGAGGCGGACAGCAAGGCGGCGAAGGCTTAAGTTCTAGTAACGCAATGTGTCAGTCTGATCAATTCTAAGCCTTGAATGTTTAGGGTGATAGTGCGGGTTAAGGGTGGTGAGACTGACATGTACAAGTGTGTAATGTGGAACACAACCCGGGAATAAGAAGATGACATTAAGGGAACCAAAAGAAATGGCATTCAACTGTTTAGGTTTCGGAGAAAAGCCAAATAGCTAGACCGAGGTAACTCGCTGATCACCTACCTCGTTGAGCCCAGTTGCATTGATATGATTCACCATGATTTTCCTCCCAATGGTTGGTCGGGTACTCCCTCGCCTCTGGTGATATTAAGTTGCAACCAACCGGTAACGCACGGTCCGGGGCCGCGTAACCTTGTCTTGTCCATGGCATATACACATGTAATGGGTGTTGGCTGCGGGATGGAGGCGTGAACTCAACACGACTGGATGCATGCTTTGCCGAGTTTCGAGAAGGCATCGGTGAAGGAAGATCAAAATACACAATGTGGCGTGGAGAATTCTCGACTTCAACTCTCGATTCAGCGCTCTCAAGTCCGCACTCTCGGGTTTAACTAGGAAGTTGATACACAAGAGGTAGCTGCGCAGAGGTAATGGTGTACCAAAAGTCAGATGTAATATCTCAGATTCTAACCAACTTGGAGATACCTAGGGACACAAAACTACCTAGGTAGTTGGGGAAAGCGGGCGAATGTTTAGTTCTACGCTCTCATGGCATTAACAAGGACAGAAGATATGACAAGAATACCCCGGGAAATGACAACATATGATTTGATTTTCTCCCTGGGCGCGAGGCACACCGGGACTGTGAGGCTTAGAGAGTGCATGATTGCCCCGTTTGGCATGGGTTGCTCCCATGAGTGAATTCCTACCAGAGGAGTTGGCATGTTGTTACATGCTCTCTGGCAAGGCAAATCGGAAAGTCAAATATGTTGGGACATAATCATGATTGTTCATCAATTGAACCTTAAGTCACAGTCTGGTTGTGTCTCCGCTAGCTTCGCTTTCAGGATATACCACGGAAGCCGCGGAGCCGTGCCTCTAGGCATGGTTGTCTCCACATTTACATGTAACCAGTGCTGAGAGTGGCAATGTAACTCGAAACTAAACTTGGCGCATCTGAAGTGGAAGTTACATTTTCTTTCTACCAACAGGCAATCCTTGGCGGCGCAGCCTCGTCTAATCGGGCAGGTCAGACTGAACCACCCCGCTAGGGATCAGCTAGACAACGGTTACCGGCATGCGTTGCACAACTCTGGCGGTGTGTTGTGTAACACGGCGACTAGAACAGGTTTGTTTCGGCGAGGTCTTCCGTGGAAAGCACAGGTTAACGGGAATGCGTAATTTCTAGGTGGAGATTGGCGTAATGGGTAGCCATGTCTGCTGGGCCATCTGCCCCAAACTGGGTATAAAAGCCCAATACCCCTTTCAACTGTGATCTAGCTACATTACAGCCCGAACACAACAGAGAATAAAAATCCCAAGTTCATCTAAACACCTTTAGTCAACATGAAGGTTCGTCGCTGCTATTTCCTCCGTCGTAACACACTAACTCGAGCAGAGCATCATCGCCGTCGCCCTCTTCACCCTCACCGGCTTTGCCGTCGCCCAGCCGCCCAGCTTCCAGATGGGCTGCCACAATGGTCTCCTGAGCACATGCCGACAAAACCGATGCAACTGCCCGCCAGTGAACCCACCTCGGGTTGTTTGCATCGACGCGTCGCAACAGTGTGTGGACAATTGCTACTGTTTCTAAGGGATGGGCAGCATGACTACAATTCGAGATGGTTCGGATGGCTCGGTACCTGTACTCATTCGATCTTTCGCGGGAGGCAGATGAAAAAAAAACAAGACAGACACAGACAGACAGACAGCTTGACTTTTTTTTTCACCAAACATGAGATTTTCTGTTTCCACAAATCTTGCCGTTCACTGCAGTCCATCGCGGCTATTGATGCTCAATGACATGCACCTCTCCATCATCCGCTGCTGTGTCACCCGCGGAAGCAGGAAGCAAATCAAGCATTCTGTACCACACTCCCAGAACTTTCGGACGTCCGGGTCGATATCGATATCAGACGAACAATAAAATAATACCGTGGTTGAGAAAGATTGAAGACACAAGACGTCTTATCTCGCCAAGTAATGGTGAGAACCGGGTCGGGTCGGGTAAATACCTCCTGTCAGCTTCTAGTCAATTCTCGGGACATGGCACGGGATGATGAAGCACAGAAATTGTCCTCAGCTAGAGTAAGAGGAGGAGGATGACTTTTTTGTGTTTGAAGACACAAAGTGGAATAAATAAAACCTCGGTTAACCATATTGCGCTCTCAAATGGTAACCAGTCTTCTTAGCTAGAGCTGCAGCCTCACACAAGGCCAAAGTGATGGACACATCTAGATGGGCCTTTCTCTCTCGCTCGGTATTAATGACCGGGTTCCCGGACGGCGGAAACCGGAAACCGGATGCTACCCACTTGCTGCTTTTTCGGATAGAAAGAGCCAATCGGGGATTTGGGGAGAATATGTTTTGGTCGGTTGTGCCCAACAAGACAGCGGCAAATGGACGGCTGGTATATATGCCCGATATAAGCGAGCCGTGGCCGGATGATTTTCGGGCAATGCACACACACACATAACACACACACACACACATGATATAGAATATCCAGCCCATTTATTCCCAAGACTCGGATTACGCAGACGGCAGGTAGATATCATGGCTATCAATGTGTAACCGTGTTTGACATGTTTGGTATCGCCCTGTCATTGGAGACGGTAAGCAAGAAAATTTAAGAGGTTCCAGTTTACCCGGCATCAGGCGGTCGGGAAACACGGGCGAGCCAAAGTATGTCGTGATATTGTAGGCAAGGGGCAGAGAGTGTACCAGAGAGCGAAGCTTGAGCTACCAGCAGGGAGTATGTAAAGGTCCTCAGTTGCCAGGTGCCCCTGAGCTTGAATCTTTTCCAGTCTCTAACAGACCCTGACCTAGATTAGGTATCATGTACAACTGGAAGTCCCTCCTTCTCGCCGTCTCCCTCGCGGTGACGGCCCAAGGCCGACTCATTCTCTACTACCCCCTCAACGAAACCTCCGGTCAGCAAGCCAACGATTTCAGCGGTAACAACCGTCACGGCCGGTATATCAACGGCCCCCAGCTGCAAGGCAACAATGGCGGTGTCCGTCTCGACGGGGTTGACGACTACATCCAACTTCCCAACAACCTCATGCTCAACCAATATTCCATCTCGGCCAGCGTCGAAGTGCTTATCCGGTCGGAGCAAAACAACCCGTACTTCATCTGGGGAATCGGCAACACCGGTGCCAACGGCGATGGAAACGGCTACGTTTTTGTCACGGGAGATCCGGAATTACGCGCCGCCATTACCCCCTCGAATTGGGATTCCGAAGCGGAAATCCGGACCAACGCGCCCCTGGCGAGAAACGAATGGAAAACGGTAACTTTTGTAATTGAAAGCGCCGCGGCCAGGATTGCGCTATATCAAGATGGGAATTTTGTGGGAGGACGTACGAATAATGATCCGATTGTGGCACCGGGTTTGATTGGCACGGGCTCGACGCAGGCGAATTATATTGGGAGGTCAGCGTTTCGGACTGATAAATTCCTCGCCGGGTCAGTTAGAAATTTCCGGCTTTGGGATCATGCGTTGTCGGCGGCCGAGGTGGCGGGTTTGGGGAGACCGCAGTTCCCTGGCGGAGGGAACGGCGGCGGCGGCGGAAACCAAGGTGGAG
>Ga0247763_1001028_pt1 | contig 16601 bp, 16 predicted proteins | sample UWRJL141409B4_FD_179926 | JGI IMG/M metagenome (GOLD analysis project Ga0247763, IMG submission 179926) | Plant litter microbial communities from Arlington Agricultural Research Station in Wisconsin, United States - UWRJ-L141-409B-4 | ecosystem: Environmental > Terrestrial > Plant litter >...
TCTCGGTGCAATATACCCCTGAGGTCAATTTATTGTTTGGGTTGACGTAAGGTACTCAATGACTCTGAGGCTGTCTAGACCTTTACGGCGTTAGCAAGATCCACCGTTCCTAGCGACTTATAGTAGAGAATCGGTTACCCGTAACGATGTAATATTTTAATTACGAGTTAGAGTAGCACAATCGTTGACCAGGTAAATTAGGTGATGCTTCCAACTGTCTGCGGCGGCGCTCGTGATTGCGGTCTCGATCACTCACGATCATCCGAATCTTAATCCGAATCTTTATCCAAATCTCTCTCCCTGCGACGGCGCCCCCGATCGCGGTCTCGATCACGGTCTCGGCCACGATTATCTACATGCCGGCGTCCCCTTCTCCGCTCTCTTTAAACTCTTTTAAACGGCGCTCTGTGGTTAGGCTGTTAGCATTTCACACCAACCCCCCCCTACTTTAACAAAAGGGGAGACATTGAATTCGTGAAAGCGTAGTGAATGAATGAGACGGGGCAATGATGGGCAGGTGGGGAAAATGTAACGTACGTCTCAGCGTCATTGTTGCGGCGGTATAGGCCTGAATCTCCTCCTTGGTCAGTATGCGGAGGACGATGATAAAGTCGTCGCGGACCTCGAACCGCTCCTCTCCGATGGTGAGAGCCTCGGGGTTGACCATGCTGCGGCTGATCTTGGTCCACCTAGCACCCGCCGGGACTTCCGGGACCTTATCTTTGGGAGGCGCCACCCCCTCCCTCGTCAGATTCGGTTCAGGTTCTTCCGGGAACTGCGGTTTAGGCTGCTTGAGAATTGCCGTCGCCGGTTTCCCCTCCACTTCCATGTCTTTTGGAGGGCGCTCTCGTCTGTCTTGATCCGGCGGGTGCAATTGCGTATAGACGGCGTTTTCAGTCGTAACACTGACAGTCGGCTGGGAGCGTAATCGGTCAAAGCTGTCACCCCAGGTTTTCCCGGAGGTATCTTGGGTGGCAGTATCGATAATAATTGGTCGGGATCGTAAGTTCTCGAGATCTCGGACCCTCCGGTCGATCTCCGCTAGGGTGGTGCTGTTTATAGTAGTAGTCCGTCCAAGCTCCGCGTCGGTAGTGTGGACAGCTTGCTGGTAGATTCGGTCCAAGGTTTCGTGCCGGTTCTCTCGGGGCCTGCCTTGGTCTATATCGCGCCCTTTAGGTTCTCTTACCCACTTAGCTTCAAGCTCATCATCCCGGCCATGACGCTGACCGGCGTACCTCGCCAGATCGCTCGGTTTCGTATACTCGTGATCCTCGCTTTCAACAAGGGGTGCCAATGTAGGGGAGACAAGGGGTGCCACTGTAGGGGAGACGGGCGGCAAGTCGGGGGATGAGCGAGGGTAAAGAGGTGGCGAAATGAAAACGAGGGATGCCAATGAAGGGGAGCCGGGCGGAGGCGGGTCAGGGAATGGACCAGGGCTAGTAGGTGGCGGGGCCACTTCATAATCAGGCGCTCCTTCATCTTCCTCGTTGCCCGCCCCACTCGCGCCGCCATGGTCGTCGTCCTCGCCATCGCTTCCATCACTACGCTCTTCGTCTCCTTCAGCCCCTACGTGGGGAGGTATCGGGAGCGCAAAGAGTGAAAGCTGTTCCTGGTGGCGGCCGACGTGGCGCTGGTATTGCAGCCGGGACGAAAGCGTCTCCTTGCACAGCCGGCAGGAGATGCCGTCCTCGAAGCGAAGCGGCCTTGCGCTGAGGCTGGCCATGACGTCAAGCTGACTCTCGGGAATGGCATTGGGGTGCGCGGTGCGGACATGGGCCTTGCATGCCGCAGCCGTGGGGAACTTGTCGTCACAGCCGCCAGGACAGTGGTAGATCTTCCAGTGGTTGGCAACTTCGTGCTCCATCCACTCGTGGCGGCGGGCGAAATCCCTCTCTGGAGTTGGACACGCCGTGTGAAGGCAGACGTATGGTCGGAGGTCGCCGTACACATGGCGCCTAGGTGCAAGTTAGCGTCAATACGGTCAATGCTCCGGAAGTTCAGGCAGCCTACTTCCACGAGACGGAATTGGTAGCAGTGATCATCATGAAGCAAAATGGACACTCGAAAGGGCCCCTTTCCGCTTCCTTGGGGAGCGGTGGCACGCGGAGCTTCGCGGTTTCTGCCATGATGGACGAGGCGAATGATGTCTCGGACACACCGCCGTCGGATCGGGCATCTTCATCGACAACTCCCATGGAGCCGCTCGCGCTGCTTTCTCTGTCCTTTAGCTCTCGTGGTATCGACGACGCAATGGTGCTGGCAGTGTCGGCCGGTGCCGGCCCGTCTGGGTTGAGACCCTGACAGAGCTTTGCGTGGTGCATCTCGCGGTATTTGAAGTACTGGCGCCTCCTGGATATGGCCTTTCCCAGGCGAATGGCGAGGCCTTCGTTGATGGTAGCGCTGAATTTGGACTGTACATGCTGGATATCGAAGGGCTCGTAGTACGAAGTCTCGGTTGGAGCCGACGCAACGAATCGGTCATGAGGGGCAGGGTTCCTGATAGACACGCTGAGGCGGAGAAGGCAGTTGACGACGTCGGCGACATCGACGGCAATCTGACCGAGCTCTGTGTCTGGGATTCCGTCATCGAGGTCGTCGTCGTCGGTCCCGAGCCCATCGTCCTCGAGATGGTCCCAGGGTTCTTCCTCACCCGTGATTATGGCGACAGCGTCGTCGAGCAGGGCGGCTAGGTCTTGCAGGAGATTTATGACCTGCTTCTGGATGTGCGAAGCGTCCCTGAGGCGGTAGTCCAGGGAGCTCCTCCCTTTTTTGTGCGCTCCGATGTTGCCAGACCAGACCTTAAAGCGGGTCTCTTCATCGCCAAGACTAAGCGAGATGGAGCGTCTGTCCTCATCTTGGTCCAAAGTGTCCATCGACAGCAGCTGACGGAAGGAACCGAGGCATTTTGCGACCAGAACTGAAATCTTTCCTCCTGTGGGCTCCTTGGTGATTGTCGCAGAGTCCATGTCCTTGATGACTGGGACTGTGGTGTCGCGGGGTTTGTCCATGCTCAACGGTCGGTCGAATGATCCAAATGAAGAAAATAGTATTCTAACTTTTCAGCCCATTTTGTGCTGCGATCTAGGCTCTCGTTTCGTCGTAGTGTTCATATGCGCAGTTGTTGGACTCAGAGTTGACCATGTTTGTCAGGGGAACGTCGCTCTGCGGGGTCATCAGGCGCAACAAGAAACGACCAGGGCTGCCCGACGGCTGTGCTCACGTGATATATGCATTGGATGCCTGCTCGGCCGCATATCGATTGCTCCTACCCCGCCCGAACTGACGCCTTTCTCGTCAAGCATCAGGCAATGTCGACCTTTTGCATTACCGTCCCCCATGTCCGGCTTTGAAGTTGTCGGGGTCGTTCTCGGCAGCCTCCCGCTCGTGATATCGGCACTCGAGCACTACCGCGACGGACTGCGGGCGATGCAACGCTGGCGAAAATACGAGCGCGAGCTCCAGAGCCTGGTCCGCAACCTCGAGACGGAGAGGGCCAAGCTCCAAAATGTTTGTGAGAAGCTGCTCGTGGGCCTAGTCCCGCCCTCTCGCATCGAAGCAATGGTCAATGACCCCACGGGCCCTCTGTGGCTGGAGACCGAGACTCAAAAGAAGATCCGAGCTCGCCTCTGGAGGTCTTGGCCCGTCTTCCAGGACAGGACCAGGAGCATGCAGTTGGCCATTGAGGAGCTAATGGGGAAGCTCAAGCGGCCTGCCGGGTCTGACGTAAAGGTAAGCAGACAAGATTCCCAATTTAATCCGACTACCTTAACAAGGCTCTTGCCCCGAATTAGCTCCCCTGGACCGATTCCTCCTCCACCATTACCAAGGGACTCAAGCGGGCCGCCTTCACACTTAACCGGTCGCAGTACGCCGAGCTACTGTCAACCATTAGGGATGGGGTCTCAAGCCTCGAGTCGCTGATCACAAGCAACATTGAACTTGAGCCTCAGCGACGGGTGAGGTCTCGCATCCGCCTCCTGTCCATCCTCCGCGACATCTCCTTGAGCATGTACCGGGCCATCCAGTCCAGCTTTCGCTGCACATGCAAGCACGGCGTCGGCATCCGTTTGGCCACGTGGTCTGCCGATATGATCCCTGGCGATGGAGAAGAAGACATTGCCGGCGACATCAAGTTCCACCTTGCCTTATCCTACCCACAGAAAGCACAAGGACCCTCTCTTCTCTGGGAACACGTGGCGGTTGAGCCCCGTCTATCCTCAACGCTGGCCCTTTCACCAGCACCGGCACCGGCACCGGCACCAGCAACGGTAGCGGCACCATTAACATCACCATCGCCCAACACCGTCTCCGGTATCATCAACGCCAAGAGAAAGTCCAAGAGCGTAAGGTGGTCCGGATTCCAGTCATCAACTTCGTCAACCACGACTACGCTCGTACAGCCCATGGCCAGTATCACAAGGGCAGCGTCCAATATGACCCTGGCGAGCACCACGGCCGGCTCCTGTACCGGCCCCAACACGTCCACCCTCGATCTGTGCATTGGCATCAAAGACGCCCAGAAGGGGAAGCAAAAGGAGGGGCACTGCTACGGGACCATCTTGGACAATCTCGCATCTAAACCCCGCTACTTCACCATCTGCCCCTATAACCAGCTGGGCATCGGTCCCGGCAGCTGCCGCCTGGTCTCGCTGCGGGACATGCTCACCCAGCAGAGCGGGATCCAGCCCCTCACGTTGCGCGACCGCCTCCAGCTGGCCGTCCACACGGCCTCGAGCGTGCTCCAACTGTACGAAACCCCCTGGCTCCCGAGCACGCTAGGCAGCGGCGACATCTTCTTCGCAGTGTGGGGTGACTGCCCATACTACGGACATGCTTTCATCATGGCTGGCGGCAGCGGCAGCGCAAAGGATAGCTCCGTGCCGCCGCCCTCCATCATCCGCAACCCGACCCTGCTCGCCCTGGGCGTCCTCCTGATCGAGATCATCCGGGGCCAGACGATGGACGCCCTCCGCACGGCGGACGAGAAATCCAGCGGAAGCGGACTGCCGGACCTGCTGTCCGACTACGTGACAGCGAGCCGACTCCTGTCCGACGTCTACCAGGCCAGCTCCAACTACGGCAGCGCGGTGCGCCGCTGCATCAACGCCGAGTTCCCGAATCAGAAGAAGCCGGACCTGGGCGACGAGGATTTTCGGCAAGAGGTCTACTCGGACGTCGTGGCCCTGCTGGAGGAGGATCTGAGCTTCACCTAGATGCCGGCGATCCATTGAGAGGGCACTCCTGCGTGTTGCATTCGGCCAAACGTCTCAAGGCGGGCCCATTCAGATTGGGGCCCGCTCTATATTGTGAGCTGCTCTCTTAATGCCGACTGAGGAAGAGGAACCAGAACGAGAGAAGGAGTCCAAGATGAAGCACATGATCCATCTTGGTCTGGCCGAAATTGGCGGCAGGCACATTATTAGGGCAAAGATATCTTGGCCTCCTCTTAGCCAACTATTTTACCATCCCGGTTTTCGTGGCATTTACACAGCAAATTATACACAATCGTGGCTCACAATAATTGCTGGCTATTTCCTGTTGCTGGGTGTTGCTCTAGTCCTTGGCGCCGGCTCGCTATCTAGAATTCAACCAATTAGCGATCGAAGAATTGGAGAAAATCTATTGTTCACCTCGAGCAGGTTGCGCGCAACCAGGGTGATTGCATGTAGTTGGGGTTCAACTAGGTTGAAGGTTGTTGCACATGTGTATTTAACTAGGCCCAGAGGGGGCACGATGGCATTAGCCAGTAGCCAGGCCACCACCGCGCCACATCGGAAGGAATACTAAGTAGTAAATGCATGTCATGATGGCAATAGAACGCGTAACATTCGTGTTCGGGGCTAGCTTCCTCGAGGCTCATCTAATTAGGGGCTCCACTCTCTAGTGTCAGCCTGGGTAAACCGGGTGAGCCGGATCTACATATAGGTGTCCAGCTAGGTGATGTGAGCTCCTTACCGCAATCTCAGTACGAGTAGCTAAATGTGAGCCAAAATATTAGGTCTGTGACTTTAGGGTTTAAGTATTACTAAAGCGCTTTTATAAGTTACTAAAGTATGTTATAAAGGATGGTTGGCTACGCCGGCGCGGAGGCACCGATGCCGTGATACCGATGCGGAGATGCCGATGTGGCACCTCCGGAACCCCATCTAACTGTACACATATAACCTAGCTCTCTGGCATGGCCAGAGGGTCACAGATCAAGCAATATAATCACAGTTGTAACTATCAAGCTAGCAGTGCAGTGTTTCTGACAAGGGTTTACAGGGCGCGTGCCCTGTGGCCACAGAGCACTAAGCATCCCCATTTTAACACCAGTTCTGGTCCCCACTCGGCTAGATTTGAAGTAATTCAATATGCTGTGGCGTAGCCTACCGAAAATGGTGATAAAGGCGAGCAAAGGGTGAGCCGGCTTATGTAAATTCTGAGTAAATCCTGAGCGAAGACTAAGAGCCAGGCCTGAGCCGGGTTCAGCAATGTTATGTGTGCGAGGTACGATAATGGAAATGTCGTATACACAGCCGTCTCGCATAATAAAGATACCCAGCCGCCGGTGTCTCCATCGGCCTGGCTATCATCCTTACAGTCAATGACCGGAAAATTACAAAGGTTTTATCATATTCACCATGGCTGCAGGACCACCGCTGAAAAAAAAAAAACTAGATCTTAATTGCCGTTACCACAGCGAAAAGTGGCTCGGTCAAATGCTCTTTCCAGAATTCCATGTCCCCCTTGACAATGTCTGCTTCCTCTGCGGGAACTGTCTTGAAGTCTGTCATCCCAAACTCAGTCGGAATACTGTTGACCATCTCGTAGCTATCCCGCATCATGGTGCCTCCAAACGAGAAGGGCGGGTCGGTGCGCAGCATGACTTTGCACCTCACACCGCCCGGGATCGGGGCGATATCCTCGTACGCGGCGCCGTACTTTCCTATCTTCACATGCTCGGCCCAGATCCCCGGGGCGATGACGCGAATCCCGACAAACCTGCCGCCTGGCTTGAGATATGTAGCAATGTTCCTCCACATGCCCCTGAGATCATGCTCGGTGTGGGCGTGATCAAAGACCCAGTTGGCCATGACCACATCGTACTCTCCGGGCGGTAGGAGCTCGATGCCTTGGTCACCTAGCGGCCGGGAGGCGTCGGCGACATGCCAGCGTATGTGACTTGCTTCGCCGGTCCGCGAGGCCAAGTCCTTGCCAATCTGCATCATGGCCTCCGAGATATCGACTACGTCGGCGAGGCGACTGCCGGCTCTGACCGCCTGCCGAGCGTGAGTACCTGAGCCTCCACCAAGGTCCAGGATGGCGAGGTCGGTGCAGTCACCAAGGGCTGTTCGGATGAGCTCGGCTTCGAGACGGGCCATGGGCAGGTCGTCGTACGACTTGTAATCGGTGGCGACATCGTCGTACTGCTTTTTTTCGCCGGTCAGAGCCATTATGGACGGATTATCTTCTCTCTGCTTTCAGTATGGTCGCTAGGAACTTGAGGCGACACTGTGATCAACCCCGCACTAGCTGTCGGAGATGCATCTCAATATTTCGCGCTGTTCTGGAAGGGCACTTGGACGAATACGGAAGGCCCGCACAGACCCGCCATCTTGAAAGCTCAAGGCCACTCCAAAAAGCTCGGGCCACTTTGGTTGCAGGTTGCGACGCAGCTTTGGTTGGATTTCGCAAGCACATCGTTGACACAAACAAGATGAAATTACATACCCGCGCTCGCATGCGTGCACTCAAAAATATATTCATTAGATTCACCTCTTTGCAGTCAATCTAATGATATACTTTCTATAATGCATGCAATAATATACGTTGAGTTGTTGATAGAAATACAATATTCCTAGGTTTTCATTGACAAAAGTGTTAGCTAGAAACATTGCACCGTTGACGGCGATTTCATTCGGCTTTGGACATTCAGGCACTCATAATTTGGCTATCTGGGCACTCACTCAGCTACCCTCAAAATGGGGCAGCAAGGAAATACAATATGATTCGGTCCCGCTGGCGTTCGCAATGACCTTCGCAATAGTCCCCTGAAGCAAGCCCTAACATTGATGATACTGGCTGCTCTTCGACAATCCACCTCCCATATCACGCTTGTCGTGAAGCGGTCGTTCCCGCACAGCGCTACGCATGACGGATTCCAGAGGCCGTAACTAAGTACCTAGGTAGCTAAAACCAAAGCTAGGCTTATGAACCTCCTCAAGAGTGTGGCAGCACTCGGGTACCGGGAGATAACCCTCTGTGATGAGCTGGTCGCAACACTTTTGGGAAGTCTTGGAAACATCCTTCCCAGGCTTCGTTGGCGTATAGTTCTCCGCTGCTGGAATACCGGGATAGTCGACGCAATCGCCCGTGAAACCCTTTCCGAACCTAGCTTGGCAATTTGCATCCGAGAACTTGGAGCTTGCCTGTTCCCTGCTACTTTTGTAGTAGACGTAGCACTGGAAGACACAGAGAGAGAGCCCCTTGTTAGTAGCCAGTAACTTGTTTTAATCAATAGAGGTAGGTAGGTTGATCAACTTACTACGTTCCATCCAGGATCGATCCTACCAGAATCCGGTAAACTACCCCATAGGCCTTCGCAAAGCCCGTCGATGCGAGATTTATTTTCCTTGTTCGAACAGGTGCACTTTGTAACGACGTCATATGGCCCCTGGTACCCTTGCCGGGGCAGGATAATATGGGAGGTCGGTGTTGACACGGCCCTCACAGCCAGGAAGGCCAGGGCTGTTAGAAGCGCTGTGAGCGACATTGGTCCCACGTGAGCTGTGAAAGTAGCTGGGAGAAAAGGAAATAGGGCGGAGAAATGCAAAAAGTCATGGTAATAGGCTTCCCAATCTATAGTCAAAGGGGCACTTAAAACGGTATACCGCTACCACATCTATCGGTCGCAGTGATGACGAAAAAAAAAGGAGCGAAAGAGAGCAGCAAAAACGATTGTCCTTTTGGAACATGCTTAGGGGTTAATGTTTTCTGGTCACAGAAACCTCGTCTAATCAATAATATCTCGTACTTGATCTGGCGGCGCAGCCCCACAAATGTATTTATCCGGTGGGGGATTGATCGTGGTTGGGCCTGCTATGCTGTAGCCATCGAGTGCCGAAGCTGACTGCATGTGCTAGACGAGTTATCTCAAGGCCTATATTCATGTGGCTTCCGGGGATTATACCGCAGTCAGTCCATTCTTATTCGTTGGGACATAGCATCTCGGTTGCTCATCCGGCTAAGTTGCCCAGGAGAGGCTGCCTTTGTTGTGGCTATTGCCGAAGTTGACTGCCGTCGGGTAGCTATAAATGGTCTCTGACATTTGTTCATATGGACCTCAATACCGTTCTTGTGTGAACTGGGCGTGATTGCTGGGATATATACGGCCTGGCCAGGTTCATTTTAATACTGATATCGGGTCTGACTATCTAGCCCTCTCACCGTGGATATCGCCCGCCGTTCCAACTTACCCAACAGCGAGTCTGAGTCGAGTCCGTCACCATAACATGCGTCTCTCCACCGTCGCCGCGACCATGTCGCTGGTCACTAGCGTCTGGGCTGGTATCGTGATCCAACCCCCACCAGCTGGTTCGGCCTGTTTGAGCTTCCCAGACACGTACCCGAAGCCCGAGAAACCCACGAGAAGAAGTCTTGGAATTACAACGCTGCCGAGACTGTTGGCGAGAGACATACTGAGCTACCTGGAAACGAGGACGGATCAAAATGAAGCTGCCGAAGACCGTCGAACCATTGCGTGCGCCTGTGTCCCAGTCGGGAAGAAGGCAGCGGTCGGCTTCTATACCAAGGCCATGTGCCCTGCACAACACGGGGCATATGAGGAATGTTCAGTCGAGTTTGATGGTTACAGGGTGGGTAGTCCCTTCAAGGCCCCATGACTGCTGCTGTGCTAATTGATGCCTTGTCGACACAGTGTGTCTTTGTGCATTTGACTCGGGAGGAGATCAACGAGCGTTTTACAGATAAGAAGTGCAATGCGGAATTTCCAGGCACGACGGCTCGGTGTGAGGCGGCATATCCAGGTTACAACTAGTAGATACCTAGGTACATAGCCACGGGCAGACAGCGAACTAGTACAGTCCTTTTTTGTGTTCCACCTTCAACGTCTCCATCCTAGCGTTGTTGCATTGCAGTTCAGAGATGATGCAATATGGGACCAACCAATAAAACCACATGCATACCCACCCGTAGCCCAAGATTGTCTCCAATAGGGTGAGCAGAGTTGGGACAGCTTTAGTTGCCCCTGATGACGACAACAACAACAACAACAACCTCTTCCTAAGCGGCCTCCAAGCGTAGTACTGCACGAGAGACTCTGTAATAAGCCCAACAGTCTGCAAGGAGTAAAAGATGCCCGAAGCTGACGGGTTGCACAAACCCCTTTCCCGGTCGATTATCGAATGCAGGAGGCCAGAGAGGAAAAAGACCAGGGCGTTGTTGACAAGACGCCTGGTCATGTTCTTCACGTTCTTCTTCTTCTCGCCCCAAACTTGCGTAGAAAGCGCGTCGGCAAGCGCTCGGAACGGGGCGTAGACCAACCTGTGCCAGTAATTCGCCCAGAAACTGCGCACCGTGAACGCGGCAAAGATGTTTCCAAACAGTGGTGGCCACTCGTGCGGGTCATCGAGTCTTAGAATATAAATGCACATGATACCCAGACATTCATGCAAGCTCGAGAGCAACAGCCACTCGTGGAATATGAAATGTAGCGAAAAGTATGCGCGCGCTGTCATCTCGGCGGTAGTAGAGAGGCCCGGCAAGTGGTGTGCTTGTTGGCTGCGGACTAGGGCTTGAGACCAAGTATAGATTCGGGATTCGGTAACCTCGTAGTAGACGGCGGCAGCGAGGTAACGGCAAAGGATGGCGAAGAGCCGGCGCACAAGATCATCCCATGTTCGTGAAAGGACTTGACATGCGTTCTTGTCCTGCTGCGCTTGGGATATAGGCTGATGCAAGTCGAGCTGTCGTCCATTTCCGTTTTGCTGTTGGGCTGCTGGAAACAGACGGCGCTGCGTTGGTGTTGTTATTGCTTGCCATGAGGTACCAATGCCTCGGAAGTTGAACAACATCTTGTATGCTCGATAGTAGTCTGGCTGAATTGAAGTGGTTGTGATGTAGCCGTCGTCCCTTCGAAGGACTACAATATGAACCATGTGTAAGAGGTGGATCAAAACCCCATGAGCAAAAGCCTGATTCACATGAGCATCAGGATAGAGGTCGTGTAGGCGCTGAAAGTAGTCTGCACTGAGCAAAAAGAGGATGGCAATATGTTTCAGCCGATACCGCTGAGGTGACGACAGAATGTAAAGACTGTATGCAATTATGCCCAAGATTGATACGCAGGGACGGAGCGCGGTGCTCGGGGCCCAGCCTAAAGACGGTGCGTAAGACATGGTGTTGGCCCCCTGGGTGCGTCCGCCCTAACCGATTGCACGGAATGGGTACGGGATAAGTGCTGGGGGTCAGATGACAAGAGGTTCAAGCTCTGGAATGCGATAACGTGTGTAGGTATAGTAACGCCCGGAAGGCCTTCAACGCTGGCACTTTACCGAGCCGGATAAAGTCGGACGACAACGCCCGAACTGTACACCTCAGGCGCCTATATGGGGGCGGCTGCTAAGAGGGTTGATGAGGGTAAAAAACATTATGTTGGATAAAATTGTTAGGGTGATGGACTCGAGAGACAGATTCTACTAGACTCTTTTCATCATGCCCGGCCACTATGACGAGCTGAGGCTCTAGGTGGAATGCGACCTTGATGCGAAGGAAGAAATAGCAAATCTGCGTTTTCAGCCGGCTCATCATCTCGAACGGCGGCCTGTCCTATCTACCTACCATTCCATCAATGGAGTCTACTGATTCCGAACTATCCAATGACAGCAAATCTCATTCTGTGGCTTTCTCAGCGTGCGTATTGTTTACTTAGTTTCCACACAGCCGTGTCTCGGCCACATCCCCTGACAGCTCCTCACCAGTCCAGCCCTGACTGTCCAGGTGACCTCTACTCCACTCTTTTTCATTCCAACAACCTAATCTGTTTATCACAAATCAGACGTAACTGGCAACATTTCTAATTACATCTCTACAGCTCCCAGATGCCCCGAATTAAGTGACGAGTTCGCGTCAATGAGCGCCGAGATGGCAAGTTTCTGGACATTGACGTAGTTGACCGACTTGTTCACCGGATAAGTCTTGGCCTCTTCATTGAACCGCGCATGCCAGCTCCCAACAAGCTTTGTTGGATGCAAACAAGCTGGTGTTGCAGGGGTAACTGCAACATCGTTGTGCCGGCCTTTCTCCTTGCTGATCATGAAGTGATCAACCGGCTAGTGGATGTCGTGAAGAAGCTTCGGCCCCCCATGGCTCCAAGTTTCCAATGTTGCATGTGTCCCGATTCCACTCGTAGTCGATGTCCGTATCCATCCAAGCCGCATTTGGCCACTACCTTGGGCACTCAGGCGACATACGCGGACCTCAGCTTATCGGTGGTAAGATTAAAGATATGATGTCGCTCGAGAATCCAGACTCTGGAATCTCCAAGTCACAGTGGTAGGCTGTCGACTGTGTAACACGCCACATCGTCTGTGGCTGGCTGTAATGTCTGTGAGTGGACTAGAAGGACCATAGATGCTGGAGGATTATGGGTCTAGATTGCTCAAAAATGCACTCATCCATGCACCTCCTCAGTCCTCGGAGGACAGCAGGGCGTTGGCGAGTGCTTCCCTCTACGGGAGCATCTCCTCCTTATGGGACGGAACACTCGAGGAAAATCCATGCGAAGAGGATATCGTCCTGGTATGTGAAGGGAGGAGGGAGAATATGCGACCCATGTGCATGACCCTGGTTAGATCGTGACACACACCAGCCATAACTCCTTTTATTTCTTGACCTTTATTGCCATTTATGAGGCTTGAAGACCCTTTAAATTGCAGATAGGTCTGGTTTACCTATATTTATACCTAGCATTTTGTAAAGATTGAAAAATATATGGGTGGGTAGTTGGGTGAATGGATGTGCTGGGGGGTGCTCCCCTATTAGTTGTCTTCGGCACTAACGGGTTACCACATGGTTGGGTACTTTTTGTCTCCACTCACTCGATTCCCTCTTCCACGTGCGACGGCTCTCGATGCTGCGCCAGGATTGAAATGAGTCTCATCAGTCTGAAGAGCGTTGTCAAAGGTGACGAGGGAGGCATGATTGGCGGACAAAACATGACATGGAAGAATACGACAGTTGGTACTCTTACACAGTCGAGTTCAGACTTGAAGGGCGGACTCGAACTGGGGGTCGGTATATGAAGATGAGGTTGGTGTCGCAGAGCGAACCAAGGAACTGGATATACAGGTATCCCAGAGTTCACCCCGGTGCCTCATGTCATACCTCGGTATTGTGGTTGGGACTACTAACAGTGTCTGGAGGCGTTGATTACCGATTTAGTGCCCTGGGGAGGAGGGGGCTTGATCGAGCCAAGGATTGGCTTGATGCCTGTCTGAAGGATCACGACTGCTGTGCTTCGGCCACTGGCCAGCCCCCGTGTCCTGGATTATCGGCGTGTCCCGCAGCGCCGGGCCGGGGCTTTTTTCGAATCTCTGTTCTCCCGTTACGGCATTCATTCCTAGAATAAGTAGTTCCCCCCCCTGCGAGGACCTTGTAAGAGGTAAAAAAAAAAAACTAATTGCTTGCCAACTGTGAGACTTAACCGGGCCGCCACATCATCAAGTTCCACAGCTCGGAAATGTTCAACAGATAGGTACTTTGTATACTTTACAAGCTTCACGAAGCTGAGTAGATGGAATAATTTTTTTCCAAGTTTTTACCCTGTATTCGGGTATATGGTTTGTGGGGAGTGCATCACAGAGCTGGAGGATGCGCTGCATTCCTAGTCGCATGATTGGTTAGAGTGTCCTCATGTGCTACATGATAAATGACAGAGCTGACGCGCACACTGCACATGAAATGGCGGGGATCACACCCCACGTTACCTAGTCGGGTCATTGGACCGGAGCTGACGATTTGGGAAAAAGTGGCAGAGACGTTATGTGCGGAGCCCACTTTGACCCTTTCCAGGAAAATCCATCCATCTTGGAGTCCTGTTAATCTCCGAAAGCTTAAACTTCTTTCCGTTCCAATGTGGTTGAGACCCGAAGGGAGCTACGGCTCACCCGGTTTGCGCGCTTGTATCGGGTATAATCCGATGGCCAGCCAGGGGTGATGATGGTTGGCCAATAATAGCCTAGAAGATCGACCGGCATCCGAACGCCGAGATACTTCCCGAGGACAGCACGGCCAAGAATTTTGTATATTTTTACACCCAGGGAGCCCTTTTTCTTCTTTTTTTTTTTGGCTTGTGACTAGTACATCATTTTCGTCCTAACCGTCACTCGGGAAATCTTTCAGAATGCTCAAGACTGTCGGCTTGTTCGTGCTGGCGTTGGTAGGCGGCGTGCTGGCCGGGGAGAAGTCGGCCGGCTGCGGCAAGGCCCCTTCCAAGTTCGCCTCGACCAAGGCGTCCAGCATTTCTGTCAACGGCAAGAACCGACAGTTCACGGTCCGCGTGCCGGAGAGATACAATAAAGATACGCCCTACAGGCTGGTCTTCAGCTGGCACCAGCTCAACGCCAACATGGACGAGAACGTCAGGGGCGGAGACACCAATCGTGGCGGCGCGCTATCCTACTACGGGCTCCCGCCCCTGAGCAACGGAACCGCCATCTTCGTCGCCCCCGACGGCCTCAACAAGGGATGGGGCAATTCGGGCGGCGAGGATGTCCTGTTCTTTGACGCCATGCTCAAGGCCGTCTCGGAGGATATGTGTGTCGATCTGGGCCTGGTCTTCTCGACGGGTTTCAGCTACGGTGGCGCCATGTCGTATGCCCTAGCCTGCGCCCGTCCCGACGTCCTCCGCGCTGTAGCTATCATCTCTGGTGCTCCGCTCTCGGGATGTTCGGGCGGCACGAAACCGATAGCCTATTACGGCCAGCACGGCACCTCAGACTCGGTCCTCAACGTGTCCATGGGCCGCCAGATCCGCGACAAGTTCGTCAAAAACAACGGTTGCACACCCCTAGCATCGGAGCCGCAGCCCGGCCAGAACTCGGTCAAGACGGATTACAAGGGTTGTAAGGAAGGCTACCCTGTCGAGTGGGTCATCCACAAGGGAGACCACAACCCCTCGCAGAAGGATGGAAACAACATCTTTGCGCCCAAGAATACCTGGGACTTCTTCTCGCAGTTCAAGTAGTCGGTTAGGTCGAAACATGTAAGCCCGAAGATCGAGACACCAAAGGCCACAACAAGTCAAACAAGTCAAACTGGAGCAGGCAGCGGGTATGACTCCGCTGGGGGTGTCGAGGACTATGAGCAGACATCTATGTGTACATTGGATTTGGAGAGCATTATCGTTGTTCAAAAATACAAGCTAAAAGAAAAATGGACATATGATATTCTTATATAATAGCAATGCGATAGCTTCATGTGATGGATTTATAAGATAACATCAAACGAGATCTTGACGCCGGTCGGGTTGTGCCCAACTCTTTGGTGGGTCGGTGGGCCTGGTTGATCAGCTGGAGCGCATGAATGTGCGACACTTTCAGGTTTTTTTTTCCCCATGATAAAAATCCTTCTATTTTAAACGATTCTGGGGCTGGTGCGGTTTTTTTGCACTCAAGTGAGTCCCAGACTTCTTTCTACAGAGAAGCCTCCAGTCCTTATATGTATGAGGAGGAGGGAATGGTCGAGATCCTTCATATAGTCCAATTGCAAATCCAAGCCCAGGCTCCGAGCATCAGCGAGTCGACTACGGCGATAAATTATGTCCTCGTACGCATTCAAATTTTCATATCTTCCCCGTGTCACCGGTGTGCTGCCACTAATAACGGCACTCAGTGGTGGGTATAACATCGAACCACTTCCGTCCGTCTCTCTCCGTTCCAACCGGCACTGCTAATGTCATATGGGAGAGGAGCCACGAGTTAATCGCTATTAGTCCACCTGCAGAGCAGGAGCCGTGACTCTCTTTCGCCTTCTCACGTTCCGAACAAAATGTACATGACTGATGCCTTGCTCGTTTGACTGTCAACCCATATTTTCCTGCCTCGCTTACTGGGGGTATCTCGCCCAATTTTCAAACTTGCTACTTGTTCAAAATTTATTTTCGGAAATCCCTTCATTAAATCGTGTATTTGAACTGTATCATATATTTACCTATTATTATTATAGCTGAAGTGAGTTTTGTAGAATTATTGGATGTATGGTTGTGGAGAAAATCGGATTTGAACAGCCCAGGTTTTGGCGAAAAACATGCCCGGAAGGTGGGTCTTCCTGTAGTTTGCATGTCGAACTCGGCAGTTTCGGTCTCGTCACCACACCACCACCCAGACTCAACCCAACCAGTTAACACAAACCGCTGAGCATTGGAGCCAGTCGAATACAGTGGTCGGGTTGGACTTGCCACAAAGGGGGGAAAGCTGTGACCCGGCAGCTCTTTCCTTGCAGGAATGACAATGCAGGTTGTTGGGTAACTGCAAAGTTTACAAGGCAGGCGCGTTCGACATCTACCAACACAATTTCACCGGTCGCGCGGGTTTTTTTCC
>Ga0247763_1001029_pt1 | contig 16591 bp, 10 predicted proteins | sample UWRJL141409B4_FD_179926 | JGI IMG/M metagenome (GOLD analysis project Ga0247763, IMG submission 179926) | Plant litter microbial communities from Arlington Agricultural Research Station in Wisconsin, United States - UWRJ-L141-409B-4 | ecosystem: Environmental > Terrestrial > Plant litter >...
CTCGGGTAAGGGAAAATCAGTTTACCGGCTGACCTCGGCGGAGAGCCCTGCACTGAGCTCTATAGGGGACATTAATCCGGTAGGCCGACTCCGCTTCCACTTCCACGTGGCACAGATGGCAATCAGAATGAATCTCAACAAGTAGCATGGGCGGCTTTAGAAGGCTGTTCAAGGAAGCTGTCTGTGCCTCCCTATGCTACCATTTTGCGTATGCCAAGCGCATTCGCCGCCTTGCCACCCGTGTCAAATTCGCAGTGACGTAGATCTCTGATGCCTACCTAGCTATTTGGGTAACATGATCGGCGTCAGCTGGTAGAATGAGTTCTTTTTTTTCCTTTGAGTGAGAGTACTTGAGGTACGGTAGCTACTTAGGTAGGTCAGTAGGTAGAGTAAATCTCGATGGCCCATCAATAATATACCTGTCATAACCATATATGGCGTCCGCGACATCCAGGCGTGCAAGCATGAGTTTAAGCAAGGAAACATGCATGTAAACGATACACACAAGTATGCTGGAAACCACCAATCTTCTTCATGGGAAGGTGAGTGTTTGCAGATTTATGCGTGCCGGATAGCCGGAGGAGTCAAGTGCGCATAAACTTCTGTAGCGTCGTCTCGTTGGTACCTACCGGGGAAATCATGGCCGAGTGTAAAACTACCTAGCATGGCATGCCGAGCCTTCACGCCGCACCAGACTTGGAGCCTGGTACGTCAATACAGGGCATTTATACCTAGGTAGGTACCCACCAGTCAGCTATGACTTTATATGAATAAGAGAGAAATTTCCATAACGGCAAAGATGAGCAGAGGATTCTGCCCGATCAATCTCCTTAGGTACCTTACCTAGCCGAGGGCCAAGGTTGAACTCGGCCGGAAATAGACGTTATAGGCGCACAAATGTGTAGAAACCGTTGCCGATGTTCCGGCCCGGTCCAAAACTTGGGAGTCGAGACTTTTATTGAACATCAAGATCCCATGGGTCGAGGTAAAAGTTTAGCTAAGGTACCTAGGCAGGTTCCTACGTATTAGCGTGTAATCTATTTTCCACGCTAAAAAATTAGTCCTCCGTCACGAGTAAGTAAGTGCCTTGGATAAAATTGTTGCTACAGGCCAGGCTTGTGGTATGAAGACCCAGTACCTATTTCTTTATCGCCCCCCTTTTTTTTTTTTTTTTACTCTCTCGTACATCTCAGGTTTGCCCAAAAACAACCAACAGCGTTGATTGCCCCAAAAAAGATGCCCGACACATTTCATCACTTTTCCTCCTGCCGTTTGAGCTCAGGGAGGAAATCTGGAAACTCGCTGTCCGCCCCGCCGGTCCTGCCGCACACATGTTCGCCGTCTATCCTCGGAATTTCAACTACAAGGACCACAAGGGGGAAAAGGGGGATCGTGCAGGGCGGGATTTCCAGGCTTTTCACCCAAACAGGGGTTTGTGGTCTTTGGGTGCTCCCCAATGTCTACCCAGGGATGGGAGCTTGTGCACGTCATTCACCCCCAATAAACTCAAAGAAGCAGCAGCGCCCATATAGTGGGTGCGCCATAACCCCTCAGCCTATCTGATCGACAGCGGTCTCTGGCCGGCCTGCAAAGAGTCACGGCGCGTCATGGAGCGGGCGTTTCGACGTCCCGAGTATCACGGACACGCTGAATGGGGCATCATAACCGACGAGTCACTTGCCGATAAGCATGAAAAGGGCCTCTTCTTGCTCCCCGGTGTCACGTCGTACGCGTTAAGGGAAGGCGACGTGCCGCGGTTCCTCACCGTGGTACCGGGGCGGGATCTATTCATCCTCCAGCCACACGATGTCGCCGATTTTGGATTGGGGTCAGTAATACACGACTCTATTCCGGTCCATCGCCCACGACCCTACAGCCCATGTGCTGCGGGCTACCAAATCGCCTTGGAATACGACCCCGCGTGGGACGGCGCAAGCTGGCGCAACGCGGGTTGCGCTTCTCCGGGGTGGGAAATGATCTGCGAGGAGCTATTTCCCCAAATCTTGTATTTTGGTAATCAGATCGACTGCCTCTGGTTCATCGACTACCGCATCCAGGCAAAACTCACCACCACAGACCGGATCCAGCCCCCCTGGGCAGAATGGCAGCTCAGCCCTGGACGCAAGGTATTCTCAGGAAGCGACTGTGGATATGTCCAAACGCTGCAGGGGGAGTGGCCGCATCCCAAAGGGAACCCGGACTACAACTGCGAACCCTATGGACCGTGGGAGTTTGTCGAAGCGGCTGAGAATCATCTCCAGAATCTCCAGTATGATGACGAGCTGTATAGGAATGGAATCGGCATGGATTACACGACATGCATAAAGCTTGGGGTTCTTGCGTGCGAATACTTGTAGCAGATGGTGCCCATTGATCCTCGCAACTCACAAATGTCCATCCCACAAATGCCCACCCTATGATATGAGACTGAACCCGAGCCTGGAGTGATGCCAACATGTCGTGTGGTGATCAAGAAAAAAGTCACTAGCGATTGGCGAAGGACGCCATCCGGCGGCCACAGGGATACTCAATTTATGTTTGCTCTGTCTCGGTCAGAAGACGTAACCAAAGTAGTATCAGAGGGTGGGGTTGACTTACAATCGTCGGCGCAATGTCAAGTTCTAATCATCTGGAAATGTACCGGAACACACAAAGATATTAGTACTGCGCTCACCAGACTTAGTTGAACGGATGAATGCAAAGAACAGGAGGGTTTAAGAGCCAGTGGCGCAGCGATGGACACGTACCGTCATCACCTAAGTACCAAACTGTCAGCTACATCACCACATGGCGCGAATACAAGGGATTCGGCACGCGTCATATATGTTTTTCGGAGCTGTTCGGGTGTTACTTACGTGTTGCTGGGACCCGCCTTCCCTTCGTCTCCGCCTTCACTCCCGCCCCCGCCTCCGCCTCCGCCTCCGCCTCCGCCTCCGCCTCCGCCTCCGCCTCCGCCTCCGCCTCCGCCTCCGCCCTCGCCTTCGCCCTCGCCTTCGCGGCCGCCCATTCTCGCTTTCAGATATTAGTGTAGGTAGGTAGCCAACGAGAATACAATGCTGAAACTTACCTGAAAATTCTCCATGAAGGAGGCAGAACTTACAACAGACTCGTTGGCGTATTTCTGTTTGTGTCACAGAGTCAGATGCCGTCACAGAAAGACAAGGATAAATATGAGCACGTCCACCTCCACCACGTCCACCTCCACCACGACCACCGCGACCACCGCGGGAGCCACCGCCGTTGTTGGAACGAGTCTATCAAGACCCCATTGTCAGCTCGGGTTCCGGCCCAGCATTGCGTCCAGTCGAATAGAATGAATTGGGGAAGTGGCCTTACGTTTGGCATTGTCGCTGGGGACTTGACATTAGTACAACCAATCAAACTCGGGCGTCCAAGACAGGCTTACTTGCTGAACAAGTTGGTCCTGAGCGGGAAAAAAAAAAGACACCGAATGTCAACTTTGGAGCCATAACATGGTAGATGGTAGGGTAAATGCAGACTAGCTTACGTCAAGATCAAGACTGACTGCCCAAAAAAACCGTACGTCAGCATCAATCTAGCCGAGTGTGAAAAAAGATTGGATATCGACATTGAGGGACATACTACGGGCGTTCTGCTGTTGCTCTGCTGTTGCTGCTGCTCTGCTGTTGCTGGTGCTGCTGCTGCTGCGGTGGTGGGGGTTGGCTTGAGGAGAGAAGCTGGTGCATTTCCTGGGTCAGCCCAAAAGGCGAATATTTTAAATCCTTTGCACACGAAGTGAGTACCTTCCTCTCTCCTATATTGCGCTAGGCAGGCACCTACATCTCCAGGTACCTTCTTGACTATTTATCCCGTTTTTGAAAGGTGCTAGCGATTCCACAGGGAGTCTCGGCTACCCGTGAAACTTTGGTTCTTTCCGTCGGCTCGCGATATTATCTTGTCTGTCTGGGAAGAAGCCACCACTGGGAAGAGTTTGTGCAGTTTATGCAGAGTAAAGAAAAAAAAAAAGCAGAAAGCTTTGCCCCAGCGTCGATGGTGATTAAGCTGGGAGGTGCGGCACTAGGACTTGCCTACCTAAGCTAGGTACTCTGAGTCGCTCACTCAACGCCCCCTCGGTAAAATCGGCAACACACCAGCAGAACCTTCCCATGTGTCAACGCCCCCTACCCTCCTGGTTCTAGGGCTTTGGAAAAACGCCCACTTGGAAGTCAGTCAGTCAGAATGGTGGGATTTGGTGCCGGTTTACAAATGGAGGTGCAGTGGAGTTCATCCCCAGAGTTGCACATTCTACATCAGCCCTTGACTTTTCGCCTTCCAGGTCTAGGCAGATAGGTAGGTGCGCCAGGACACCAATGGAAGTCGTAATACAGCCGTCTGACCATTGGAGCGAAGAAACCAAGCCCTTGCATCCCTGCTGCGTGCTTTGCTGCGTGCTCTGGAAAGCTGCAACGGGGACACATTAGAGAGGCGCGCGCGGAGCAAGCAGGAAAGCAGAAAAGCAAAGCGCCGTTCCTTTGAAAATGATCCAGGTGGAGAATTGATGCAAACGACTGAACAACGGGCATCATGGCACGACGCCCCGTTATTTCCGCCCTCCGCCTCAGCGAGCCACGCGTCTGGTTACACTCACCCAAGACAAAACGGTAAGATGGTCTTTTTTTTTTCATGTTGGGCCGTACTCTAGAAACGAAAGCAGGCAAATGATCGTCTGTCTGTCTCGTTTGTCATTGAGTCAAGCCACCCTACCCTCTACTAGTACCAGGTTTTGTGTAAAAACGCCGAGACTTCCTAGTGGACTGGAGGGAGGCAAATTAAAAAGCCAAGCCATGCCAAGTCTGATTATACGTGAATCAAATCAGGATCAGAAAAAAAGAGAAACTGACCAGCTAATAACGCGGCAGATTTTACAACCCATCATCATATCCAGTCGTCAACGGGGTCTGGTCCCTACCTACCTACCCAGTACGCCCAGTAGAATAATGATTCAAGTGTTTTTTGATCATGCACGTCGCATGCATTTGTATTCTCCTAGTCTTGGCAGCCTGTAATACCACATTGTTGGTTTCATGTATACATGCTATGTCCCCGTAATGTCATCATCGATAACCAACATGGCAACACTGACTAGCTACCTACTTCGGTTGGTGCCTACATAACTAGTCGCTACGTCGCAACGCATGAGTAAGCCAAGAGCCAAGACGACAAACACAGAGTGAATCAAGTTGAAAAAAGGAAGGCGGACACAGAGAGAGAGAGGCACAGCTGCAAATCCTGTCAAAGTTTGACCAACACTCAGTCTCACAATCAGCGATTTGACATGCCATCGACTGTCCAGGTTTCAAAGTGGCTCAGCCGTATGTGCGCACCGGTGAGTGGATAGGTTAAGATCATCGAAAATGGCCGTTGACGAAAAGTCTGAATCATATGAATAGGGAAGTTGTTGTGCGTACATTCTTGTCTATAAAAAGGGACCACAACACCTGGTTGAGAGGTAGAACACACACAATACAGCACAGCACCAGAACTCCAAACACAAAGTCTAAAAACATCAAGACACACAAAACCCACCTCCAAAGCACCAACAACTCCTAGTAAGTGCGAACTCAACTCCTCCGAGGCACACCGCAGGCCCAGTCAATACTGAAAACCTACACATCACTGACCGGAAGGTACAGACAAAATGCGCTTCACCACCGCCATCGCCCTTCTCCTCACCGCCACCCAAGGCCTTGCCCTTCCCGCCCCTGACAGCGTCGCCGAGGGCAATGTCCTACTGACCCGGGGCCCGTGCAAGTGCTCCTGTGTTGACAGCTGCCGCAGCCGCTGCATTGGCGGCGGAACTCCGGGTAGCGCCCTGGGACAGGCATTTTGCATCAGTGGCTGTCGCCAGGGTGAATGCGGCTGCTCCTCGAGTGAAATGTGCACTGATTGAGTTGGGAAGCGGGGAAGGAGGGGGACTGACAAGGTTCAGGAGGTACCAAAGTTTGGCTGCGTGCTGTTCAACACAGCTCTTGCATACTTGCTTGCTTGTAGCCGGTTACAACTGCCTTCGGGCCTTGTACTTGTCATTTCCGGTTATCCCTGTTCTTATTCATTGAGTTGTAGTTTAACAAACAAATCCGATGCATCCGTTTGAACTTAGTGCGAGGTTGGAGTCTACTTGACAGTCTGATAGCTACAAGTCGCTATTGTCCCAGAAACATTTGACCTCACCCACTTGGGCTCAACTACTTTCACTTGAAAAGGATACCTCCATACCACTTTCCAGTCCTACCAGCGCGGCAGGTATGTCCTGTTACGCCCCCCGCTATGCTCGGAACAGCTCGGGTCGTAGCATCTCGCCGCGCCAAACATGGCTTCGCCGAGATGGGGCACCGGCATGCCATTCCTTCCGCAGCCGCAAGACGCATAGCAACTGATATACTCTTGGCGGCAGCACGAGTAGCGGCGAACGATGGCCTGTGCCGGGGCAGGTGGCGTGTAGTAGTACTGCGCAGCCGCTCTCTCTCTTTCCAGCCGTTCTCTCTCCAACCGTTCTCTTTCGAGCCGCTCCCTCTCGAGCCTTTCCCTTTCCAACCTTTCTCTTTCTAATCTTTCCCTCTCCAACCTCTCTTTCTCTTGTTTTTCTTTTTCCAGCCGCTCTTTCTCCAACCTTTCCTTCTCTAACCTCTCATACTCCAGTCTCTCCTTTTCCATCCTTTCTTTGTCAAGTCTCTCTTTTTCCAACCTCTCCTTCTCCAACTTTGCCGTTTTTCTATCCTTCAGCTTTTTCTCCTTCGCCATTAGCTCCGCAAGCTTTTTCTGTATCTCCGAAAGCTCCTCGTCTTCCTCTTCTTCTTCGTCTTTCTCTTCTTCCTCTTCTTCCTCTTCTTCCTCTTCTTCCTCTTCTTCATCGTCTTCATCGTCTTCATCGTCGTCATCGTCGTCATCGTCTTCATCGTCTTCATCGTCTTCATCGTCTTCATCGTCTTCATCGTCAGCTTCGACCCTCCTCTTTTCGGACTTCTTCTGCTTCGGCTTGCTTGGCCCAAACATGCTCGCTGGCCTGCGTGGGCCGTTGCTGTCGCTGGAGATCCAACCGTCCACACCATCCTCGGGGATATCGTCCGTATCAACACCCTCTTCCTCATCTGTCTCTGGATCAAACTCGGGACCGTTGGAATCCCCAGCGCTGAGTCCAAGGAGTGGCGCTGCCGCCACCCACTCTCTCCCCTCATCGTTACCGAGCGTTACAGTCCCAGATTTGTATCGAGAGTCATACCGCCTACTCGGACGCGGACTGTTGTCGAACACACTCACGATATAGCTGCAGTCAATGGTGTCGTTGTTTGACCCCATGCCCGGATCCCTTCCCACTGTCGCAACCAACAGCGCAGGGCCAGTAGACTGCCAATGATCACGCAAAAGGATACAATTCTGAAACGACCGCAGTGCATCTCGCAGCCGACTGGCAGTGGGCGGTTTCGAGATGCCTTGTTCCTCAGCATACTCCGTTCTGGGATTCTTGAGCACCGCGTGGTGTTGCACCAATACACCCCTCCGTGTGTCCGCGCGGGTCACGAGGCGATAGTAAAAGCTTCCTTTGACCACGCCTTGGCTGTCGACAGACAGTGTGGTGTTGGTTGCGGGCCCTTCCCGGAGGTCTCCGATGGCCTGTGAGGGCATATCGCGCAGGGCCAAGGGACACCAGGAAAAGGGGCCAGAAGTCGCCATTGTCTCATAACCATGAAAGAGGCAGGCCATCCCCATCTTTCCAATGAGGCTGATAATGCCGCGAGTATGGTCTCCTTCGGTTTTGTCAACACTCACACCATCCCACTCTGCGAGAAGAGCAGCGATGAGTTTGCGATCGCGCTCCCACGAGGTACCGCGTGGCCCGAGGATGGTCAGAATGTCCGAGACGTCCGTGACAGGCTTGCGCAGTCTACGAATGAGGGATGATGCAATCCAATGTGCTCGTGACGAGCGGGCTGGGTCGACAGCGAGGATGTCCTTCTCGAGATCCTTGACGATGGGCCTGTTAGGATGATCTCCCTTGAAGAGCACCTTGACCGTATTAGACTTGGCCAGCTCGAGGGCCGTCCAGCCACGGGTAAACCAAGGAGAGAGGACGAGGGCCAGGCAAGGAGTACCGTCTTCGCGCCACTCAACGTCAAGTAAGTACCGGTCGTGAACCACAGTGCAGACAGCGCTGGCGTAGTTCAAATGCATGTTGCTGATGGCCTTCTTCCGAGCGTCGGGTTCCATGGGAAGTGAGATTGTATCCCACCAGATGCCGTCACATCCTTCGTTTGCCACAACCGAAGTAAGATAGTCGTACAGACATGTGTTGACCTTGTCCTTGTCGTTTCCCCATTCAACCCCAACCCCGGTACCGTCAGACCACACATGTGAGATGGCCGCATACCGCTCGCCAGGGCTCAAAGTGCGGGTCCTGTCCAAGGACCAAGCCGTGCTCTCATCACTCCAGACAGCGTGTTCAACAATGTCAGCCTGAAACTTGTACTTGGTGCAAGTCGAGCGAGCTTTACACTTGTGGAGCTGTTCTACCTTTGTGCTGTCAATCTCTGCCCACTTGCAGGCATCGGTAGTGCAGACGTGATGGCCAGTATGCTTCAGATTGGGATGCTTCTGAGCAGCCTCAACAAGAGCTGCCAGGTCGGCCTCCTTGCGCTCACTGACAAGTGCCAAGCTGTTCATTCGCTTTAAGCACAGGCCGCTTTGCTTAGACAGTTCCAAGGCCTTCTCTGCGCTTTCTTGAACGACCTGCTCGGGAATGAACTCGGGTCCCCATTTTCCCTCAACAACGTTGCCAACCGCCCTCGACGCTTGGATGGTTAGCATCCAGTAGATAACATCGCAGACCTGGGCGAGATCAATCTCGGCCCGCCAGCTACCGATGAGCTCATTTTCCAGGCCCAAGCCTTTGTTTTTGTACCAAGCAAGGAGGGTGTTCTGGAGGGAGACGGCGGTGGCAATGTGCGTATGGGCTCGGGTGAGTCGCTGCTCGTCGCTGAAGCAAGCCTGGCACGACATGGCCACAATGGCCCAATTGCGGAAACCATCCCAAGCGCATTTCGGGGCCAACTTTTGCATGCTTCTCTTGGTGTTGAGGCATTTATCATTGCTACATTCGTGAATCTCGGCCGAGAGGCACAGCTGTGCGAGCTGGTTCGGGAAGCCGGCCGACGGAGACACGAGGGACTCGAGCGCATTAGGGTCGTCGCGGGCCCACATCCCACGGCGGTCGCGGGCATTGCAACAGCTGGAGTTGTGGCCCGTGGGCGACGCGATGGTCAAGGAGGAGTGAATGTCGACATGCAGCGTTTCGGGTGGGGCAGGTTTCTCTCCGGTGCCTCCCTCGCCAAACTGAGCGTCAATGTCGTCGAAGAGTGCAGCGTGGAAGTGCTCGAGCTTGGCCGCGCTGACCTGTTCATCGAGGAAAGACATGTCGGGACCGGTCATGTTGCCGGTCGTGAATCGATCGTTGGGCCGGGCGGGGCGGCAGCTGTGACAAGATCGCGGGGAGCTCTTGGGTGGAAGTCCAGGCTCTACCTTTGCCTTGTCCAAAATTGTGAGAGAGCAGTGGCATTATGTAGCTGGCTGGGAAGGTGCGGCTGTCACCGCAAGAGTCGAAGAGATGGTTGCACCTTCCACGCGATTGGCCTCTTTACCCCGCACATAGCCTTTTTCGACCCTCCCCCGAGAAAAAAAATGCTGCATTTTTGCGCCATGATTTTCGTGTCGGTTGCCGGTTGGGCGAGCTGAACATGGCGCTGTGAGGCATTGCTCATCTTCACCACTCATAGGCCAAGCCCGAGGCAAGGTTTACACAGCTGTGCACCCCGACCAGAGCCCAACCTCAAGCGCGACCAATCCGAACGGCAGGTAGCACTGCTTCTCCAAAGTGGTTCCCCATTCTCATTCTCGCCTGTCTCCTCGCTGTGTCAAAGTGCGCCACCAGGCAACCACGGACTTTGTATCTACGCGCATGGGTTGTTCATTAGGCTGGTATTTGTCGATAAAGAATAGTCAGGTCCGCTGGCAAGTCACCACTTGACCCGGCGAGTGGATTCTGGGCGTGAGTGCGGCCGGGTACCCTTCGCGTCTGCGGGCTGGAGACTGGAGCGGCACCGATGATGGTTGGGATTTGGCGGGGAGATGGCAAGCCGGGTTCGGGAACCAAGCTCTTTCAGGGGTTAGGCAACAGCGCCATATCATTGGCTATCGCTGGCTGCAAGTGGGTCGCAGCCTAGACTGGGCGTTGAGGGAGTCCAGGGGCCGGAAAGTTGCTCCATGTCAGCGCCGAGACCAGGAAGGATGAACCGGGCATGAGGAGACACCATAAATATCCTGTGCTTACTTCCGAATTGCCTCTGACAAAAACAACTTCCGCAGAAACTTGAAAGTTTTGGCCATCACTTCATCATCGTTATCAAATGGGCTCCTGGGATGTCTATTGTGCCATCTGCGGCGGACCTACGGGATGCGGAATCGAGATCTCGCGGAAACCACGCACAGCACGCTTTAAGCGGCGGCAAGCCCGTAAAGCCGCCAAAATTGTTCTCGATCAAGTTCCTAAGCGTGGCGCGCCGGGTAAACGCAAGAAATATGATTCAGACTCGGAGGACTCATTGGACTCTGGGGACGAAGATCGCTGCTACGACCGGGAGATATTAAGTATTAAGGATGCTAAATGGACTAAGATCATCAGTGTGCTATGGTATTATCCTGAAGCACCGATTGAACAGAAGTGAGTATATACCTCGTGCCGATCCACTTTCGGTCCCCTAGGTATTTGACTTTTAGTCATGCTCACAAGCACGGCGACCTGATCAGAGAATTCCTGTTGGAAAATTGTTACTACGCGGACTACGGAGGGATTGATGAGAACGGCGCGGATCCAGGCTTCGAGATCGAGACGATTCCTTTCGCCTGCTACTGTGACTACACGGGCGATTCCCCGGTCGTTTTCCCGTTCCATCCATGCTGCTACGAGCTGCTCTCACGGCGTATCACGGGCGGCACAGACATTTCCAAGCTTAACAAAACTGTCTTGTGGAATATTATGAAGGAGCTAAGTCCGGAGGGGTCAAATCGCCTCAATCTCGACTACGGTGAGCCATGCCCACCGAATGAACAGTTCTGGCAATCAGCTGCAGGAGAGGAGATATTTGCGGCCAAGCCCACTGGGGACAAGAAGTTTGAAATCCTGGTCCGAGCGACAATAATGGGCCGCAAATTCCAACTTCTGACCCAGGATCCAGGCCGGGATCAAGCAATAGACGGTCGGACTGGACATGACGTATTCAAGATGCTACCGTACGACATTGTCTATCACATTACGGAACTCTTGCCCATCTCGGCGGTGCTTCGCCTTTGCCAGGCCTCTTGGGTGATGAATACCTTGCTCAGAGACGACATGGAATTTTGGCGCCGCCGCATCAAGCGCGAGCTGCTGCCCTGGTTCTACGAGCTTGCCCCCTTGATCGATGGTCCGGGCCCATCACGAGCTGCGCGCCTCGATCTGAAAAAGGTTGTCGCATGGGCCGAAAAGGTTTCGGAGCCTCGACTGGGCAAGTCAGGGCCATTCTTGGCCCTTGCGAACCGAAGGCGGGTCTGGGGAGTTTGCGACCAGCTTGCCGAGTTGTACAGCGAGCGCATGTCTTAGTATATACCTGGAGAGAGTCACATGCATGTTGTGTGATGTAGGTAGTGCATGCGCGTTTGTTAATACTGCATTTGCCATTTGTCGATGGGTGATTTCATGCGAGTCGATCTGCCGAATATATCTTGGGTTGGGAAATGGTGGATAACCTTTGTATTTTCAAACTGGATGCGGGAAGAGTTCTGATGAGAATTTGTTGGGGGGGGGGGGGGGGGGAACTTTATACCAGACAGAACCTAGATGTCTAGACCGTAGCCAGATCAAATCCAGCCGTCATGATCTCCGGAACCTCGGCAGACAGCGCGAACAGATATCCAATCAGAACATATGATGAAGCACGTCTTGTCTGCCCACCAGTTCAAATTTGCCATCTATCTATCCTTAATGCAATGCGATGCTCTTCCTCAACTCGGTAAAAAAAAAGAAAAGAAGAAGAAAAGTTATCCACGCAGAGAGAGATATATTTTACGAAGTTGAACACACAACCTAGGTGTTCCGTCTGTCAGGTGATCGAGCAGAAGACTACAAAACTTACCTTGCCTAGGTACCTACTTAGGTGTCATTACGAATCCTCTCTCACCGATACCCACCATGTTCATGTTCTACTTGATCTCAGGGTTCCACAGAACCAATTCCCCTCCCAGCATATCCTCCATGTCCATGTCCGTGACCCCCTTCCCCAGCGGCATGGTCGGGATGATCAGCATGTTCAGGATGACCGACATGATGCGACGGGTCGTCGGACGGTAGTTTCGCACAGTCGATATGGTGGCCTTTATGTGTGTGGGGGAACGTCCGTGTTGCGTATGCGGATTGGTTGAGTGTTCGGGCTCGGTTTGTGAAATCTGTGATGCTTTTTTATTTTTGCTGGTCAGTCATCGTTGTGGGCAATGTAAATAGGTCTAGTCTGGATCACAAGTGGATTGCTCAAATTTCCTTGAGACTTAACATCTGGGATTTAAAGAGTGTTTATGTTCCTGGGGGCGACCTCGAGCATCATGACTACATGGTGCGTTGCCATGTCATGCTAGACACGTTGGGCTGTGACAACAGGCGCTAGGATCTTCATGACGAGCATGTGACGAGACTATGAGAGGCGAGGAATGTCGACGAACGGTGACATGACTGTGACGTGGTATGGCTTGCGGAGGCCAGTCTGGTAATCAAATGTCCTGAGCTACAAACGGGAACTGCCAATGTCTGACTGATTTCTTGTTGGCCTTGCGGGGGGCATTACTGTTTGCATTCGAGCTTGAATATCTGGGATATCTTTACACTTGGGTACTTATGTACCTGTCCTATCTCATTCGTACATATATCACTTTCCCATAAAGCACACATCCACCACACTAATCCAACCATCAGTATCAATAACTCCAATCCCAACCCCACAAGACAAAACAGAACCAAACCAGACTCCAGCAAACTCCACCGCAAACGGCCCCGTTTTTTCTTCTCAACTTTATTAAAAACATAAACTCATGCTCCCTCCCTCCCCGTGCCAGAATTCTGGAGTCTGGCGTGACTAACGTTGCTACCCTCCCATAATTCGGCCCTTTCCAACTCAGTTGGCATTTCCAAAGGATATGGCGACATGTGGGAAGGGGGTGGCCATTTCCCCCCCGCCGACGCCGCCGCCGCCGCCGCCATCGCCATCTCGGATGTATACCATGTCTGCGCCATGGATGGAGACGACCATACTCCCGGCTTTAGTGACGTATCGGAACCCACTCCTCCTCCTCCCCCTGCCTGGTGGATATACTGCTGCTGCTGCTGCTCCTGCTCCAGCTCCTGCTGCAACATGGCTGCATCTTTATTATTGGCAGCGCGCTTTTGTAACCTATCCCAAATGATATAACCAACTGCGACGGCGAAAAAAAGACCAAGAGGAAGGCCGACACCTAGACCGATTTTGAGGCTTTCGTTCGGGTTGGACGACGGGTTGGAGTTGGGGTCGGTTGACAAGGATCCCGACCCTCCTGGGCCAGCGTTACTGTTGCGAGCAGAGGTGGTCTCGGCCACGACCTGTATCGTTTTCGTCGTCGCTATGGGCGGCGGCAAGGGGATTCCTGGGTGGGTGAGGTTGGTCATGACTGGAAGTTGGAACTTGTTGGCCGCTGTGTTGCAGCATGCGGCATCGGGGCCGCAGCACGCCGTGTTTTCCGGGCCACAAAGCATGATGCTTGTGTAGCCGTTGGAGCCTGTAGTAAATGGGAATCGCAAATCAGCGTTTCTTTCATTTTTCCACCCTTAATCAAGACATGTACATACCCATCTTATCCTGGCAGCGTCTTTGGCATGGCTTCCCCCAATTCACGTCTGTGCAGCCCTGTACGGTGATGTGGTTGTTGGAGACACCGGCGTTTATACAGAGGCCGTTATCGGCGCAGTAATCGACCGTACTGCAACAGTGGCTGACCTCGGCGTCGGGAAAGCACACTTGCCAGTCGTGAGTGGGGTCCTGCGCTGTTCCATCTTGTCTGTAACAGATCTTTGCATGAGCAAAACCTGCGAGCGTAAAAAAGGAAAAGAAACGAGCAATCGACATTGTTTTTGGCTGGACGCGCACGGGGAGCGTGCGGTCCAGTAGCAACATGAATAAGAAAAAAAAAATCAGAGAATAGATGGCTAGCCAATGTCGTTGAAATGGACATAAAGCTAAGATGACGAAGAAAAAAGGGAGGGGAGGGGAGGTGAGGGGGCCCTTCAGGAGAACAAATAAGGTAGGTAAGTAAGCCTTGGTGTGAATACCCATCCGTGTCCGTTTTTGGGGGCGCCCTGTTCTGAAACCTTTCAGCTGGCAAACTCGATGACATGGGGTGGCGCGGTCCAGACACGGAATCCAACCATTCAGGTGTGTTTGGAATGCCCGGCTCTTGTGTCAGCCCGTGATCTTATGTCCTAGCTTGAAGGATTCTGATCATCACAGCCTTTTTTATATTCGTGCCTGCACTAAAGATCAATCCAAGCTTCTCAGTAAGAAATCAAATCAAGTCACCAGGGGTACATAACCTATCAATCTCCAGAAAACCCCCCAGCAAGTCTCCCACAAATAACACTGACCGTGCCCCCCCTGGTTCTCGGGAGCGGATGCGCTGAGTATATTCCCCGTCGGACTTTCCCTCCCGCTTACCGCTTACCTGTACGTCAAATGCACCATAGGACCTTGTGTAAAACTCCGGGTTTCAACTGTTTGGCCGATCGGCCGTTCGGGCAGTGACTGGCCAAGAAAGCATCTCTCCCCACATACCTAGGGAGTTAGGGAGGTAGATAGCCAGCCAAGAAGAGTATTATGTTGCGATGGATCAAATGGGTTGACAGATGGATTGATTCTCCCTACATGTATGTAAAACGAATCCCTGCGGCGAAGATGAATGGGGGAAATCAGCAATTAGAGCTACATGTAGAGAGGTTTGTTGTTTTTTATGGGACTTTTTTATCTGAAACAGCGATTGTTTTCCTGGTTGAGAACTGAACTCAATTTGATGTCAGCTCTCAAAAAGTCCGGTCCTCCAGTCCTCAGACTTGTACATACGCTCAATGATAAAACAGATATTCCTCGGTCTTTTTGCCAAGACTTCTTTTTTGTTGCGTCTAGTGAGTCTCTCTGTCTTTGAATGCAAAATACTCAAAATAGGTAGATGTCCACTTGTACATTAGATGTTTTGAGCGACGAATTTCCTGTTTCGTACGTCGTTCACGTGAGATTGCTCACTCCGGCTCAGAGCCGGCTCAGGGCAGCTCAAGATTAGCTCAGAATTTACTCAGGCTTGCCTAGGTACCTACTCTCATAACATTTCGGGAAGGCTGCGCCGCAGCATCTATAACTACTTCAACTCTAGCCGAACGAGCCCAAAATTGGTCCCATATATAAAAATATCTACACTGAATTCATGTGTCGTCGAGGTCGCCAGGCAGCTCAGCCACCCTCGGGGACCAACAGCGAGAGCGAGGCTCTGCGCAACACGTTGACGACCTTGCCAACCACGACGCGTCACTCAACGTTGTTGCCATCGCGGGAGCAGTTGCTATTGAGAGCTGGCCGCAGGATTTTCCGCCGTAGACGACGATCCTGACGCCCTGGTACTGACGGAACCGGAGATGGACCGTCTCTTGCTCTACCTGCCACCAGACACCTGGCTGGTTCCTTTGACGAACGATGCTTTTTTCATTACGGAAAATGGCGGATGGGCATCGGGCCAGACGATATTACGCCTGGGACTTTGATCTGCGTCGCGGAACACAGCGACTACTCGTTCATGCTCAACAGAGGCGCGAATGGCAGGTTCGAGATGCTTGGAATCGCGTATGTGCATGGCATCATGTTTAGCGAGACACTTACAGGTCGTCGGTTTTGACAGGATCGAGATAGAATGAGAACCTATCTTTCTAATGCAAACACCCTCTCGCGTCCTTATCCACTTTATTTAACTGACACACTTTAACCAGGCGCTTTCGCCGGGGAACTTATCAATCCGGGCAGGCCGCCAGTCCTTGACGCACATGCTGACATTAAACACTGTCTGAATCGTTGCCGTGCGTCTAGCAGTCACCAACCAACCATCACTTTTATCTTTGACGTGACAAGGGTCAGTCCTAGAAAATACCTACGCACTGTTCGCCTTATGCGCATCGTGGATTTTCGGGATCACCGCCAATCTCCTCGAGGCGTTATACAACAGCCCAGTGATTCCATTGTCTGTGACGAGTCTATGCTCTCGAGAATTTCCCCTTTCATACATGGAAAAAAAAAAAATGACTGCAGGGGAAGAGGGGCTGGCTGGAAACCCAAAGGAGCGGGGCCCACATATTCACGCAGGTCCATACCTCGTTTAGTTAGGCCGAGTTAGGTAGCGGTGCCATTTAGACTTGAACCTTGCACAAAAAAAAAAAAAAAAGGATAAACACACACCGGCCCCCCCCCCGCCCCCTACGATCCATTCG
>Ga0247763_1001030_pt1 | contig 16587 bp, 11 predicted proteins | sample UWRJL141409B4_FD_179926 | JGI IMG/M metagenome (GOLD analysis project Ga0247763, IMG submission 179926) | Plant litter microbial communities from Arlington Agricultural Research Station in Wisconsin, United States - UWRJ-L141-409B-4 | ecosystem: Environmental > Terrestrial > Plant litter >...
ACTTGCTTTTCTGATGATTTTCGAAGCCTGATTGTGGAGTTTTTGCAGTCAGACTATTAGCCAGGTGCAGCAAACTAGCTTGCAAAGGAAGCCCACTTACTTGACTGACAGAGAGGAAGAGAGAGCAACTTCATGACCCTCGAATCATGCTGGATCCAACGGGGCCGAAGCCAGCATGCAGCGGCCCAGCGGCTCAGCGGTAAACAGTTCGTAACGGTTCGTGTTGGTAGCCGACGCGGGTGCCCGCCTGGGAACAACGCGGGAGAGCAGTTGAAGAGCGCATTGAATCAACGTGCGCAACCCAACCAGAAATTTAGTGTAGACACGCGAAAACCCCACTGTAATGGATGCAACCTCGAGAGCGAAATTGTCAGATCGCAGGGATGATCGGTTTCCGTATTGACCATGCATCGGCTTTTTGCTTGTCTAGGTCACGCTCGGCAACTCACAGTTTCTTTGCATGTCATGTCATGTCAGTCAGTCCACCATCACACACACAACAAAAACCTGCGCATTCTTTACGCAAAATTGGATGGCAAGATGGGGTCTGTTGGTTCCGGCAGCTGATCCCCATCCCTAGGCTCCACATACCACACGTGCCCTTTTTGACTCAACAACCCGTTTTCACAGAACCTCGTTTTGCAAAATTTGCCTGCCCTGCCTGCCCTGCCCTGCCCTGCCTGGATTGCACTGCACATGCAATACGAACATTGAATGAGCCGAAGGACCCATCCCGCCCGTCCGTCAATCGGCTCGGATTCAAACCCGCAGAGATCAACATGAACTGTTTCCGACTACGAGGCAACCAGACCTCGGTCCTTCCACCCAATCTCATTTCTCGTAATTTTTTTTATTGCGCTCATGATTTCTTTGTTTTGTTTTTCTTCTCATTCGATCCCATACACGGCCAAATCCTCCGCCATTCCCGGCTTTGTCCAAACCGTGGACATTTCCCCACCAAACACACGCAACGGCCTGTCGCCATGACGTTTGAATCCCAGACTCTTAAAAACGGCCTGCGAAGCTTCATTCGTCGGGTTACAAAAGCCGAAAACTTCCTTCAATCCCTTTTCTCTTTCCAGGTAGTTTAGAATCCCAGAAGCTGCTTCCTTGGTATAGCCCTGTCGTGCGTATTCAGGGAGAATAACAAATCCAATATCCGGTGCTTCGTAGCAGTCGGGCTTGATCCCCTTCAATAACCCTACCGTGCCGATCGGGGTGGACTGCCGGAACACGGCAAGTTTGCTTTCCTTCCCAGAGGCCGTGCCCGTGACCGTGACCGTGCCCTCCAATGGGACGTCATCATCATCTGCATGGGCGGCAGCAGCACCACTGCCACTGCCGCTGCCGCTGCCGGGGGGTTTCAAGCTGACCAGGTACGTGCCGTATCCGTTGCGAGCATGTTCCTCGCGGAAACGCCCCGCCAGCGTTTTGCGAGCGGCATCCCGCGTGACGATGCTAGTGGGCTGTCCGCCGATGGATTTGAGAAACAGCGGTGTGTTGTAGAGGGTTACGAGAAAGTCGCAGTGCTCATCATTCTCGGCAAGCAGGTACGAGAGGAAGAGGCGGGGGGTTTCGACAAAGAAGTTTGGGTCCGTCATGGCGGGGCGGGGTTTATTTACCACAAGGGATTGGGACTTGGGTCGATCAGCGAATGGGCGAATTAATTGCCCAAGGTTTTTGCATCCTCCAACTTTCGTAAAAGGATGGTGGTACAGACAGACGGGGGGAGTTATATACCACCGCCGTACAGTTGCATTACCACTCGCTAGATGCGAGCTGATCTCAGAGAGGTCAAAGTGACTCACTGTAGGACTCTAGGATATGGACTGCCGTGCTCACTTTTGCCGAATCCTTCACGTCATGACCCGCGCAGATCGTAAGCGAAGAGCGCAGGAGTACAGCAGTTGAGAAGAGATAAGAAATTATACAGAATATCATCCCAAGTCGGTTAATACTTTGCATATAACTTCGCACTTTTTGCTCGCATTTATCTCTGCATTTGGTTGCTACTAGTGGGTCTAGTCAGTCGGAATGAGAGTCGGCCCTCACAACTACAGTAGGAGTTCGCCCTGCCAGTATACGAAGAGCCGGCCGCGTTTCGACGGGAATTGGGTTGAGAACGGGGAGATGACGTCTGAAGTAAGTGAACAAGAAAGTGCATGGCGCAGGAAAAGCCAAGGCAAAGCCTTAGCTGTAGGTGGAATTACAGCTAGGTTCCACGATACTACATCATAGGTACCTATGGTATCGAATGAACAGACCTACTACATGTCTGCATCTGGTTTTGTGCATTGCCATTCCCGGGATTCTGTTGCATCGTTGCATTGCTTTAGTTGAATTGCCGTCAGATGAATCTGTGAGACCATTCTGTTGTGCTTCATCAAAACCAACCCAACAATGCGACAACTCTTTGGCAGGATCTTCACAGAGACCTACACATGGAACTGTACAGGACATTTCTCATAACTTACACTGTATGTCAACTTGATGATTTCTTTACAGCCCCCCCTACTACTGGCGACATGGCCGGAAATTAGAGTGAAGGAGTTCAATCCTTCTCTGGCCAGCCAACAACACTCCAGAGAGATGGCAAACAAATCTGCACCCACATAATAGAACTAGTCAATTAATGATGTAATTCGGCATCCTTTTCCCCTCCCTTTGTACGACCATTTAAACAACGGAACAAACTGCATGCCCGCAGACTTTGCCGCGCGGAAATCCTTCACAACTGGTATAAACTGGCATGGCTTGGGTCTGATTTCCCCATTTCGGCAAAATACCGCGTCTGAATGGGAAATGCGGAGAGCCGCTACGGGGTTAATACAATATAATTCTAATACAGCAAAATGCGGAGGCGGGGAAACCATCAATGATTTATGTTCTCTCTGGCTCCCTGGCTGCTGTGCCATTTGATATTAGGCGGCTTGATACAGTAGGTAAAATACAATACACATAATACAACTGGCATATCCGAGATGTAGAAATAGAAACTTGTGCAACACAACATAACACAATCACGACATCTAGTAGTTCCGGCGTTTCGCGTCGCTAGACTGCTGTGCGCATCATGAGATTTAGAATCGGTGCTTTCGCCTTGGTGGCGATTCCACACTTTGTCTCATGTCAACAAGGTCCGACGCTAGACTCACTCTCTCGTGATGTTTGGCGAGTCGAGTCCGTTCGGGAAGTCAAGGATGTGACGCGGACTTTTTGTCAGCTGGCGCAATTTGGACGGTGGTCCGAGATGGCATCACTTTTTGCCGAGAGCGGAGGAACTTTCCGAGCCGGTGACCTCAAGTCCGACAACGTTACTGCCAAGGGCCGCAAGGACATTGAGACATGGCTTCGCCAGGACGCCGGAGGTATGGACGGTATCCAGCCTGGATCTCTGAGCACATGGCTTGCCAATCAACCAGTCGTCACGCTGGCCCAGGATAGCCTAACAGCAAAAGCGCGATGGCTGACACTCCGATTGCTCGGCGATGGGAAAGGGGCAACACGGATCCAAGGAGGTGTTTTCGAAAACGATTACATCTACACACGAGAAAAAGACGGCGGAAAGTGGGAGATTGCCACCTTGCATTACTTCCCACAGTTTGACGGCGACTACGCCAAGGGCTGGGGCAATACTGGGACAGGACTACGAAGTCTCCTCATCGTCCCCTACCATTACACTCCAGATTTGGCAGGCACCCCTATTCTGGGCGGTGAGGCACCGCGTGCGAATGTCACGATTGAGGATATCGCCAGACGCATCACCAGACTCAACAACGAAGACGAAGTCCGGAATCTTCAACACACTTATGGATTCTACGTTGACCGCCGCATGTGGAGTGACGTGGTTGATCTGTTTGCGTCCGATCCCACGGTTACCATCAATGGAGTTCGTCAAAACACCAGTATTCGCAGCGTCATGGAACGGATGGGCCCCGAGAAGTTGAGCGCGGGAATTCTTAACGACCACGCCTTATTCGATACTATCGTCAACGTCAGCCCGGACGGTAACGAGGCAGTGTCCCGAGGCATTCAGCTGGGAATGATTGGCGACTCCAACACGCGAGCGGCGTCATGGGAGTTTAGCGTCTTCCGTAACCGCTTCACCAAAGACCCAAGCACCGGACTTTGGAAGTTTACCGAATTAAACATCACCCCGCTCGTCACAGCGAATTATTCCTCCGGCTGGGGATGGGGCGGCGGTTCTCCCAACTCCACCTCTCCAGGTGCAACCAAACCACCACCAGCCTTCCTTCCCATCAACCAACGCAGCAGTGCGATCCGCGGGAGTCCCCACCTCAACAACAACAACCTAACCTCCCTCCACCGAGCGCTATCCCGCTCCGCGGCCTTTGACAATGTCGAGAATATTTCCGGAGCATACGGTTATTTCGCCGACGATATTCGCTGCCAAGCCTTTGCGGACTTGCACCATTCGCTCGGGCACAAAGAATCCCCCTTTGCGGGATGGTATCGAACGGTTCCGCGAATTGCCGCGGCGTGTCTTTCTCGCTATAATACCTATGATCCGAACCCGCAGCGGCCGCGCGTGCCGTATCATTGGCGTCCGCAACCCGTGATTCTTGTTTCCGCCGATGCGAGATCGGCGAGCTGTCGTGCTCGACTAATCCAATGGGGAACGTCGAACGAGACTTTGGCGGGGTTCCCGGGGGTATTTGGATTCAACGGAGCGATTTACCATGATCAAATGGCGCTGGAACCAAAAAATGGGACGCTGCTCTGGAAATTATGGAGTTTGACCATCGATGAGTTTTATTGGCAGTCTCCAACATGGTCGGGAGGATGGGCTTCGGCAAACCCGCGGAATCGATCCCAAGCGGATCCCGACCCGAGTCCCCTGCTCAAAGACTATCCTCCGGATTTGGTCCTGTCGGATCCAGCGCTGGGGGAAAGAGAGGTGGGCTTACAAGGAGGGAAACCGCCGTTTGTAACATGGCCCGAGATACGGCGCATGTGGTTTGCGTTTCGGAACCCCGTGAGTGGGAGGTTGCCTGAGTGGTATTCTCCGGGTTGTGTGCCCTGTCAGGCGAGACCAGATTGGGGGTTGCTGGCGAATGGGTATCAAGAGCCGCCAACAGGGCCGACGACGGTGGCTGCGGGGAGTAATGGGACGGCTTTGACCGTGAAAGTGAGGGGGGGTCCAGGGGAGCCGGTAGGAGGGGAGGTGGTGTTGTTAGAGGCGGGGTCGGGTACGGCACTGGCTACGGCGCCGGTGTCAGTGGAGGGGGATGCGAGCTTCTTAACTCCGCCGGGGTTGGGTGAAGGGAGCACCAGGTTTATTGTGTCTTTTCCGGGAACGGATCGGCTGAGTCCGGGTCAGACTTTGGTGGTGATTCCACCGACTGTCGAGGTGGATGGGGCTTGACGTGTAGGGGTTCTATCACCGTCAACCAAAAAGAAGCAAAAAAAAGGGCACCAACGCCGCTCTCAGCGCTGGCTCAGATTAGAGAACCCATGTGCAATGGATGCCTGATACTGGAATTGAACCAGTGATCTTTGCATGTCGTGGAATGATACAAGTGCAACGCATTAGCCACTATGCTAATCAGGCTGCTCCACTGTGGTGTGCAAGGTTTGGATGTGGGCTATGAGCGTAAGGCGGCGGAGCTGGGATCTGACATGAAACAGACGTAAATTCTTTGCAAGCGCTCTTCATTCACTATTGGCGACATACCCACGTTTGCTGTAGGGTAGCGACCGTGATGAATGATTGACAGTATTCCAGCCTTGCAAGCCCCCCTCGAAATATCTCAATACCGAGTTCCAATCAATGTCTTGACAGTGTCAAGTGGACACTGACGAGTCTTCCTCACTCTACCGGAACCAAATGCACATTCCCGCCCTCCTTGACAACAGTATAAGTCATCCATCCCGCCTTAGGAAGATCAATGGAGCTGTCCTCGGACAAAAACTTCATAAAAACTCCATGCGTAACGACAGCCATATTTCCATGTCCATTCTCCGTGACAAGATCGAACAGCCGCTCCCGGACGGCCTTGGCCCTCACGGCTACGGCTTCGTCGTCGGCCGTGAACCGTCCCTCCTTGGCGAACCACTGGTCGCCCAGCCCGCTAAAGTCAAGATTCGGAAATTCAGCCTGCAGCTTGGCGCGGTCGGAGCCCGTGTCGCAGGGAAGGTCGCTTCGTTCCTGCAGGTCCGGATCGAGAATGAGCTTGGCTCCGCCGTCACGGCCAACTTCGCCGACATATTTCTTGTCGAGCACATGACCGAAGGCGGCCAGCGTGGTTTGTAGTGTGCGGGTCAGGGGCGATGAGACCACGGTGACGATGGACGTTGGGTCGGGGAAGGACTTGACGAGCGCCGAGGCCTGCTCCAGACCGAGCGAGGTCAGGGGAGGGTCGCGATGTGAAAAGTCCTTGGACACATTATGTGCCGATTCGGCGTGTCGCACAAGAAAGACAAGCGGGGCCATTATGACTCCGGAGACTTGTCCCACCGGTTTTTACTCTCTATTGTTCAACTGGTGGGTTTGTTTACTATGAGCTATCTAAATCCTATTCACCCAGTTCGTCCTGTTCCGTCCTGCCAATTCCAATCTGATGGTTCAGATGTGATGAGAGGGGAAAAAGAGGGGTTCGTTGACTCTCAGGACTATTTGCTATATTTATGTGAGCGCTGGGTGTCAATCACGAAAGTGTTGCATGAATCGCGTCATCCAAATTCCGCGATGCGGTTGGTTGTCTGGGTACTAACTTACTACATCGGGGCGCGCGCGTTTTAACTGTTATGAGACGAATCTGGGCAAACGAAATTTTCCTTTTTCGTATCTCGCCCACGTGACACTGCTCACCCCGGCTCAGGTCCGGCTCAGGTCCGCTCAGTCTTTGCTCACCTTTGCTCGGGCCAAGTACCATTTTCGGCACGCCGCGCCGCAGCATGCTGAATTGCTTCAACTCTAGAGTTCGGCAGAGGCTATCCAGGTCTAACAATTCGCCTAATCGGGAAGTCACACCCCTCTTGAGCGATGATGGTAGTTGACTGCACCGACCAAGTCCCCCAACTTGCAACAACATTTGTAAACCCACTACGCAACATAGAAAAAAAAGTTAGGTGTTGGATAAATAAAAAATAATAAAAAATACTGGCTCGAAATTAAGCGCTGAGTTTACGTTGCGCTGTTGTGCAATGGGACTTGGTGCACTTGTTTGACTTGGGCGATACTGCCTCTACACTAACAGGTCTTAGCAAATTTGCTGATTTGGCCAATCAGACCTTGCGCATCGGCCTTTGTGGAGATGGGGTGTGACTTCTCGATTAGGCGAATTGTTGGACCTGGATAGCGCCTGCCAGTCACCGAAGGGGAGGGTGTAAGGGGGAGAGAGAGGGAGGATGTTCGGAGCTTAAAAGTTTTAGGAAAAGGCAATCCAGATATTAGAGAGTTAAACCGCTAGGTACTTGCAGTTTGACTTGGCTTTTGGGAACTTGGTGAAGAAAGGTTCTTGACTCCATGCACATGGCTCTGAGGAAACTCTCGCCAAACAATAATCTTGCTAAACCAGACGCCGAAGATCCTGAAACTGGTCAATGATCTTTTCCTGCTAAATGAATCTTAGAAGAAAAGAGGGAATGGTACCTCAAGATGGCCTAGATTATCGCCCGGTGAGTATGCACTTTGACCGGCGAGAAGAACACTCTCAAGCTTTTTCTTGGACTCTTGTAGGTCTAAAACTCTCTGTTACGCAAGGTGGAGTCAGAGGAAAGTCTTGCAAGAACGGGGGAAAGCCATCTTACGCACCTCTTCGAAGGTATCCTTGACGTAAAACCTGACTGTCGTAACCTCCTTGAGCTGTCCAAGTCGATATACTCTCGCAAGTGCCTGCTCCTCAATGGTTGGGTTCCTGCTGGGCTGGTCAGAGAGATTGGGTCTGGACGGCCTTTGTGGAGACTGACCAGTAAGGTTCCAAGAGATATGCACGGGACGCCTCCGTAAGGGTAAGACTGAAGGCTTGATAAGCAACATATCTTGGGTACTTTTCTAACAGCGACTAACCCCACCGCGCCGCAGGAGAGCGTCAAGAGAAAGACCTTGAGCTTTGGATTACGTCGGAAGCACTCTATAACGGACTGTCTCTGTTTCTGAGGTAGCGTGCCGTCGAATCTCAAGTAGCTGATACCTACTTGCTAAAGGCCGGTCTCCACCAGGTCGAGACTCATTCTCCAGCTCGAAAAAACCACACTGGCCGACATCAGCGTCTTATACTACACGGCCCTCAGTAGTATAGGAGCATCGAACCTTTTGACATCTGGTGGGAGATGGACGAGCTGCGATACCAAAGCTGCAACTTTGCTAGAGAGCTGTATCGAGCGCGAGGTGGTCCCTGATAGTCGAAGACGCGCGTCACCCTCTAAGCCAAGCAGCTCTAGCGAGACGGGGGCGACGGGATCAGGTAGATTATGCCCACATGTGACCGTTTTCTACCGACAATTGTAGTCCTGCACACAATCCACACAAAAGTACCGCAGGCATTATGCAAACAGAGGCTGGACTCGCGCCTCAGGGGTAATAATCGCCGATGTGAGGTCGTATTTCGCGTGGCAATTTGCGCAGACAACACGATCCATTTCGCGTTCCGAATTAAATATGTCCTGGGCTTATTCCATCCAGCTGGCTGCGCCGTTAATACTGGCGCTAGAGATCTCACGTCTGGACTCGTAGTACAAGCCGAGATTGCATATCATTCTCATGGCGTTGATTCTCTGAATGACGTTGATGTAAGAGCTTATTACCCCTTTCTTATCCCCATCCCCATACGCCTCCTCGATTTAAGCAATGGTATTATCTTTAAGCTTGTTGTAGACCTTTCTCTCCTAGGCCGTAAAGTCTACGCAGCATTTAAGGTCAACTCGGGGTGGCAGCTCGATAACTGTTTTTGGTCGGCGAAGAATAAGGCTGGACGAGAGCTTCTTGAGCTTTTATACGGCTTCCTCAACGTCTCCTGTTTTCCAAACCTTACCAATCTCAACGTCGAATTACCTGATATCGTCATACGGGTATGCCCTGATGAACTTCAAGAGAGCGGCGAGATCACCGACCCGGTTCTGGATCGGCGTTCCCGTAACCGCCCATCTTGCTGTGGCTAACAGGGCACATACCGATTTAGATATCTGCGAGTTCATATTTCGTATAACGTACGCTAGGTTGTTATGTTAGCAAGATAGAATGTCAAGGCCGATTAACCACGCCACGTCGATTCGCGCACCTTCATCCAGAATAATCCGCCTCCATTTGGTTGAGAAAATTGGCTTCTCTTCGAATGCATTCCCGCCTGTCCAATCCGCCATGATGGTGTAATAGGTTGTGAGGATTATATCGTATCCCCTAAGGTCCTGGTAATCTACAATACGTTCCTTTTAGTAGTGGCGACGGAATTTCATCCCGCCTAATTTAACGTACCTTCGGCTAATTAGTACACTTGGTCTCGGCGGTAGAAAGTCTTTAAATTACCAAGACAATTACTCTTCCCAGGTATCAAGCACTAGTATTAATTATCAGCGACGGGCCGTCGACATAAAATAACCCTAGAAGAGTGTACTCACGAGGTGGAGGAACAATAATAAGTAACGGGGGGAGGTCCCTAACATTGGCATCTGTTGCGGCGAAAGCAATCATGGTCAGGGTCTTACCCAAGCCCATAGGATCGGCCACAATGCCTCCGCAGAATTCGGGCGGTTCATCTAGCTAGTGGGACTTAGACACCTTGTTCACGAAGCTTTAGTCGTCAGCGTCAGGTATTCGGTGAGTCGAAGCTTGGCCACCAATGGTTAAGAACTTACAAGACGGTGTTTAAGCTTATTTGCACTTGATACCAAAGGTCCGCAAAGGCTGGATCAAAGTCCCAGCCAGCCTCCCTCTTGAGCAGAAATGTAAGCGCCTGCCTTTGGTGCCTTGAGACATCATCAGAGTCAACCTAGAAACTATCTGATACTTGATATAGGGTCTTGCCTTTTGAGCTGAGACTGAATCGCGTCCGGCTAAGGAGATTCAAAAAGATTCTGTTAAGCATTAAAAATATCCAGAATATCTGAGCTAGAGGATATTTGCTGGAAGATAGCTTCATCAAGGTAAATGCTCGGCAGTTCCAAGGAAAACGTCATGGGGCACTCTTCCAGTTTCAGTAACGACAGGCGGTGGGGATTACAGTACTTGGTATTTAGGTTGCACCCTTTCGGGTCCTGCAAGTACAACTCGGAATCTTGGAAAAAAGCTCCCACTTCGTCACATCGCTCTGGAGGCCCGTAAACGATAAGGGATAGCGTACAGGCAACGCTCATCGCCGCGTATTGTGACCTATTCGTACTTTTTTGGTATCCGCCCTCGGGAGTGCACGTAAACTGGAGTAACAGGTCACCGTCATTCATCAGCTGCTCCAGCATATCGAAAATCTCGGATGCAAACTTCCCTATCACACCGTAGTCGTCGAGCGAAGCAAACTCGGAGGGAGACCAGGCGATAACCGGGAAACTTAAGCTCGACCCTTCAGCAGCGCTATGAACCGGGGGAGCAGTGCAGGTACCGCTGAGGTCCTGAATCTGATTTTCGAGGAACATCCGGGTTATTCATGGCGCAATTGAATGTAAAGTTCGTTTTGCTCACCATTCCATAGCAAACGAGGTTGATGCTATTTAGCCCCGACCACTGGCATTCGGTGGAGATAACCGCTATTAGTTCGGGAAAGGACGCTCCGAAGCACACGTCGCCGACGAAACCGTGGTCTACCCGACGTCTCTTGTCTGCGGGAAATTCCATGCCGATTGAATGGAAAATGGAAGGTGCGCGAGAAACAAAGCGCGACTGGCAATGCTGTGGACCTAGAATGACGGTTGAGACGCTGAGCGCCGGAGAGAGGCGGTGACAAAAATGATGAAAAATGATGGATTGGGCACCAAGTCCCAGGCTGTGCACCTCAGGAAGGACGAATCGGGATGCTCCCAAGGCACAGCACAGCTGCGTGCTGAGCCCCCCTAAAGTGTGCCTTGGCAAGCTTGTTGAATCGTTGGGTTCTTTTGTTCATGACTGCCACGTCTGGCGCCCCGTCTCGCTTTCTTTTCCATCTTTTGACAAAATTTTGATCCTCGGCTTTACTCCTCCCTCGGGCCGTCTGATCGCCACAACAATGCCGTTGCGAGCACCCCCCCCAAGCCAATCGGCGGCACGGCGCGCAATTAAAAGCGCCTTCAAGGACTTGGAACGTACCATCGCCCCTACCGAGTCACGAGACTTTTCATCAACGACGCTCGACGATGTACGCAAGGCAGCGATTAACATTAAGCGACAGTTAGCAGCGCGTCAATCGCTGAGAAACACCAGACAGCTAGAACCACTGTTCAAGGGGCTTGAACATTACGCTAAAGTCATCGAGGTTCTGGCAAACGGCACTAACTACCTTCCTTGGATTTGGGCCCCCATCAAGCTTATCCTAAAAATAGCGGCCGACTACATCGACGCATTCGAGCGCATCATCAGGGCGTACTCTCAAATCGCAGATTCCCTGCGCCGATTCCAGGCTCTGGAGCGGTCTTTCCAAGGAACGCCAGAACTATACCCGACTTTTACCGTCTTTTACGCCGATATTCTCACATTCCACAAAAGCGCCTACAAGTTTGTCTCACGACCTTATAGGTCTTTGCCGCCCCCCCTGTTCCCCAATTGATTCACAGCTGACGCAAATCATCAGGCTGGAAACTGCTCTTCTTGACAACCTAGGGACGTTTCCAGCGGCAGTTCGATGGGATCCTTGATAATTTAAATAGGAATGGAGACTTGATTGACAAAGAAGCCAATGCATACAACATCATCGAAGCCCGGAAGATACGACAAAATCTGGATTCCTGGAAAGCTCAAAGCTTAGCACAGCTGGCCCAAAGCCAACGTAAGCAAGCGGCACGACAGGTTCAGGGGCTGGTTGCTTGGCTGCGTCTCGATAACTCGGACCAACTCGCCCTGGTTCACTCCTTAACCGAAGTAGGCACCAACCATCCGGGTACCGTCGACTGGGTGCTCAAGAAGAACCAAATGGCTGCCTGGCTGCGACCAAGAGCCGAGTCTCGATTTCTGTAGCTACAGAGCGGCCCTGGAACTGGGAAGAGCGTCATTCTAGCGCAACTCGTCCAATTCCTTTACTCATCAAACAAATCCATCGTAATTCATCACTTTTATTCCTTTACCCACGGCTCATCCACACAATACGACCAGATCGTCAAAGCACTATTGCTTCAGCTTATACACGGCGACGGTAACCTGGTGAATTACATCTACGACGAGTACGTCAGGAGCAAGCCCGCAACCATCTCTCTACTCGAGAAACTCCTAGAAGTTGCAATTGAAGCCCTATCAAGCAGCTCGGGCAGTCTGGGCTACGAGGCTATCCACATTCTGGTCAACGAACTGGAAGAGTGTCCCGGTGACAAGCAGATACGCCTCGTTCGTCTGCTGGAACGTCTTGTGTCAGCAGGGCCGTCATGCAAGGTCTTGATCTCAAGCCGAGACTCTCCCAACTCACATGTCAAGAAGAAAAGACCGTGTGTGATCTCCATGGCAGATAAGAAGCCACACATTACCGACGCAATTAGACGTTTTACAGCCATTGAACTTGACAACATGCAGGAAAAGCTAGCTCAGCTCAGGGTTTCCGAAGAACGAAAACGGGAAATTGCCTCTGATATCAGCGCCAGGGCGGACGGTAAGCGCGTCTTTATCACAACTCAGGAGGGAGCTAACAGCTGCAGGTATGTTTTTATGGGCTCGCCTGGTTCTTAATTACCTTGCTGCCAACGCCTTCTATGACAGCGAAGAGTTCGTAAATGCTGCCAGCACACTCCCAAGGGCGCTTTCAAAGTTGCAAGTTACAAATAGTCTGGATCAGGTTTCCCTGTCTGTCACCACTAACCCTCTCTTAGCTACGAGAAACTGGCCGCCCGTATTGTTGCAGGCCTCGATTCCTTCTCCATCTTCCGCCTCAGACTGGTCTTTGGTTGGATAGCTTTTGCAAAAAGCCCATTGCAGAAAGGGGAACTGCAATCCGCTCTCCTATTTCATCAGGAGAGCACTATCAAGCCGACCTCGGTTCCTGTACCAGCTTACATTATTGATCTTTGTAAACCCCTAGTGGACGAGCATCGTGACTCTACGCTTAGGTTTATTCATGTCTCAGTTAAGGAGTAAGGTCCCCATCCAGATCGCTTTCCAACATCGTGGGACACCAGAAATTCTACCTCGTTTTAACCAAAGCAGAATTACCGACCCAACCTACCAAAGAACATGGCCAAGACTAACAAAGGTTGATAGGTATCTTGAAGGACATGTTTTCAACACATCGATTCAACTGGACGGACGCCAAGTTCTTTTTGAGAATGCAATAGCGTCACTTCGGTGCTTGCACGAAGCTTTGCACCACTTTGGGGACAACGCTTCGAAGACGGCCAAAGAGTTGCAAGTCGCGTCTGGAATATGGGGATTCCTACCATACGCGACTGAGTATTGGTGCGTCATGATGCGAGAAATCGCACTCCTTCCCGAGGACGAGTGGGATTCCAGATTTAGCAGCATGGCGATGGCCGTGTCAACGACTCTCCAGGCTTTGCGTGCAGGCAGCACCGGAGAACAACTGCCGCGGCCGATTCATGAGGATCTCGAGCCGCTGAAAAGGTTTCGAACCTTGTGGCACGACGCGATTGTTGGACTTCAAGCTCGGGCAGCCGGTCGAAGCAGAGGTGCGAGTATGAATGAAGGTGAGCGAGAAATGTCGACACGGAACTTACCGGATCAAACATTAATCTATTTCACAGCCTCTCCCCATCTAATTCCACTACCGAAACAAATCCATGACTTATTTCCCCAGTATGAAAGCATCGTACAGAAGCTGGTGGCCACGTATGAGCACGCCGAGCTGACTCGAAAAGAATTGGACGAATTTCGAGAGAGCTTTGGACACCATGCCTACATCTGCCGCTTCTCTTCCTGCTCTCGCGGCTGGAGTGGACTGACAAACCACCAACAACGGCTCAGCCACGAAGCTACGCATTCAGTGATCTTTCCGTGTCCTGAGCTCCGCTGCCAATACCCACCCTTTGGTTCTAGAGCGGCTTTGAAACGACATCATTCGGAGGTTCATGACAAGTCACGTCCAAAGCCGAGGCTTAGGAGGCCCGGCCCTGTGGCTCTGAGGAAACCGTTACAACTTCCAAGATCTCTATCAATGAGCTTGGGTGATGATTTGGGCGATCTTGTGGCTCAGAAACAGGTTGCAGAGCTTTATCATCAACTGCGTGAAGTGTCTCAACAAAATGCCGAAGCAAAAACTAAACTAGATCAAGGGGCCCAGCAGCAGACTAGACTTTCGGCGGAGTATCTGGCTCGACAAGCTCAACGAAGGGACCTTTCCCTGGATCAACAGGCTCCACTACTAGTTCTGCTACAACAACAAAGAAGACTACAAAGAATACAACAACTACACCAACAACAACAACAACAACAACAACAACAACAACAACAACAACAACAACCAAAAAAAACGACTTCTTCGGCTTTCACCAACGGGTTTATCTCTCCTACGCAGAACCCGCCTCAGCAACAGTTCTACGTTTCGTCCGCTCCACGACCGCCTGTTCCTTTGTTCGGACAAAGCACACCAAACGTCCCGCCCTCACCGCCGGCTCTTCCAAGCTTGTTCGACATGAGCAGCGGTGCCTCGTCTACCAACAATATGGGTACTGTTTCTTCGCATGATCTCCTGATCTCAGAGCCGTCCATGTCGGCTCCTAACTCGACTGCTCTCACTACTTCGTCGTCTATTTATGACAGTTCGCCGTCTATTTATGACGGGGAAATTTCCTCCGGATCATACGCGGGATTCGCATCATGAGGGAGATGTAAGCGGGCTCACCTGCTAGTAGCCTCATCTAGAAGGAGGATGCTGCTTAGATGAAGTAGTATACGCGCTAGTCCGTGCAGTTGTCTCTGGCTACTCGAAAGATTCAGATTATCAATATCGGCATTTAGGCCGCCCTAATCGTTGACGAGACGCGAGAGCTATACACACTCCAGGGTATATATGATAGCCTTGTCCGAGGCAGCCCCTATAAGATCTACATTCAGACGGACCGAGCCCTCAAACAGGAACGGCTATTATAGTACGCCCGAAATGTAGCGGCGTACTTCCTAGCGAGAGACCGTAGCAGTATTAATATTATCGACGGAGATCAAGCCGTTCTAAAGATCGACGAGGCGGAAGAGGGGTGATAAACAGCGAGGTTTGCCCTGCCAGTGTGACTAAAGATGTTGATCTTATCACCGGCGGTGGTAGAGAGAGACAGGTCTGCGAGGACAACGTTGCTTCCACCGTATGATGCTGTCAGGTTCTTTAATTGTGAACAGGGCGCTGACTCTTGTACCCATGTTGGGAGGCCAGCTCATCAAGCCAACGACTGGAATATCCGGCGACGAGACTGCTCGGGTTGCGTGGCTACAAGCCTAGTTCTCCCGCCTTGTAGAGCGTAGGATTCGCGAAAGAATTGAAAACAGACGAGTGGCTCGGTACGCGCTGTAAGGCAGTCACGAAAAACGCTATGACGCGCAGCTGAAATCGCAATCGAGTCGCGACCCAAGGCGGGCAGAAAGGCCAATGAGGGAAGTTTAATTCTCGAAATCTGGCTTTATGGCGCTTTCCATCGTAACGGGGCGCTGTTATGTTGTGGAGGGGGAAGGTGGCAAACATGAAAGCGGTGTACTGTTAGGCGCTACAAGTAACGAGAAATGGAAAAGAATATATTGAGTTGATTAATGGTGAAAAGCGAGAAAACTCTGCAACAGCTAAATTACTGGCTGTTGGTAGCCAGTGCTGGGCTGGGCTGACCTCTGGACGGTTAGGGTTAGTAGTGCACATGCAACCCCCCCTTAAATTAGTTACATCTCAACGCAGCTCAGGACTACGAACGAAAAAGGAAATTTCGTGTGCCCAGATTCGTCGCACACAACCAGGCTGTTGTTTCGCACAAAGAACAAGCACCGGTACCGTTAATCCGAACCGCAATTATTTTCGCATTTGTAATGTAAACATCATGGTTAGACTATGAATATTACCCTAGGTGCATGGGCAGGGATTCCCTTACCCGTATTGATCGCAACGGAACAACTGATGAAGTCAACGATGAGGTCATCATCCCGTCAACTCATCGGCTTGGCATGCGACGGTCGAGCGATGCCGCAAAGACATTGAACGGAAAAATCTCTGGGCACACAAGACAAATTGGGATAATATCCACTTTTAGGGTCTACCTGTAAGCTGGTTTCCCGATCCCGGATGCCTGTAATGATGGCTTCATGTTGTCGATGCATCATGATTCGTCGTTCTCCACAAGACCCAGCCCAGTGTTTTACCCTGGAAATAGTCCATGACAAAAGTGCTGTGGGAACGCACAGTATTGATTCTGGTATTTATTTCTCATCCTGCACCGGAATGACACTGGTCACACAGTATCGAGAGCAGGTTTGGCTAGCACATTTTTTCTCTCTACCTAAACCATGTTCCCACGTGCCATTTTTTGGGC
>Ga0247763_1001031_pt1 | contig 16581 bp, 6 predicted proteins | sample UWRJL141409B4_FD_179926 | JGI IMG/M metagenome (GOLD analysis project Ga0247763, IMG submission 179926) | Plant litter microbial communities from Arlington Agricultural Research Station in Wisconsin, United States - UWRJ-L141-409B-4 | ecosystem: Environmental > Terrestrial > Plant litter >...
TGTCGTATTCAGCCGACCAAGTGTAACTGTAACCACGCAAATCTGCTTGCTCGCACTGCTCGCACTACTCGCACCACTCGACGTGGCTTGCATGGCTTGCATGGCTTGCATGGCTTGCATGGCTTGCATATCGCGACCATACCTTGACGGGCCAGATAAGTCGCCAAGTCGGCGACTGGGAAGAAGAAAGACGGGAAGGATTGTTTGGCTGGCTGCGTGTAAGATCTTTATGTTGACGAGCACGGTGGCACGGTGGGGATGGGGATTTGGCTTGCTGCTACATACATACATCCGTGCATGCACATATGCCCATGCGCCCCAAGAAAGAGATAACGAAATCATGATGAAATACTAGGAACCGCATTCCATCCATCCATGGCGACTGGACATTTTGACTGGGGAGGAAGGAACGAGGGAAGGAAGGAAGGGGATTGCGTCTAAATATACCTGTATTTCAATTGTGTCAAGTCCATGTCCCTAGGTAGGTAGGGTAGCCACTTACCCCTAGCCAGTTGACGGACCAAGAATCCCTCGCATTTAATAATATAACTAACTAGAAACCAGGTGGTGGCAAGAGATAGTGCACCTACACCTACCTCGCAGGTAAAAAGTCTGGCCAGCTCATGTCAGTGTCTTGTGTCATGGACGTCAACAGAACCGAAAGTTTACAAATCGAGCATGAAATCGACTCCATAGGTAGGTATCATAGAACTAGAGGTTGGCAATCGGTGGCCAAGAAAGACGATAATCGTTTACTGTTTAGTGCCGATGGATGGATGGATGGATGGTGACATTTTCATTGGACAAAGTGGATTGCTGCACACAACACAAGCTACCTAGATAGGCGCCTGCACGCGCGTTAACAGCATGGGGAACATGAAGTCTGTGGGGGGAAACACCCCATCCTCATCTCCCATCCCTCACCCAACCTCAGTCCCAGGCCTTTTCCTACACGGTACCCTTCTAACGTTGGCTACGACGTTGTCAGTGCAACCTGCGGCCCGCACCCACAACCCACAGGCGCTACTCGGTCACTGGCCCAACGCCGCTTGCGCCTGTGAAGCCTGTCCACGCCTGGCCTGCCTGCTTGCTGATCACTGTGCTTCCACTAACAGCCAGTCTTGCAGCCCTGTTTGGAGCCCTGGAAAGATACCCCAGCCCAAAAAAGATATTGCCGCGGTATCTGCCGTCCAAGGTTGTGTGTATCTTTTCGTCTATCTACCGCCTGTGAACACAACGCAGCACCTACCCTCTGTCTATCATTGTGAAAATATTCTTCCCGGACTTGAGAAATCTTATATATTTACACTTGATCTATTGAGCGATATGGTTCTTTTGACCCAACACACGGAAACGTTGACCGTCCAAGGTTAGAAACTCGCGTCCAAAATCACAATTGAGCGAATCATACAGGCCCCAGCACCACCACCCCTTATCTTGGTAGGTAGTTGTCTCCACAGCCCAAGCCCCCATTGAAACCCTTCAAAGTGCCCTGCAGCAGCCCAGTAGGCATCAATCACACACACTACCCCCTCACGGCTCCGGCAATGACTCGGCCGTCACAAGTCCACTAAACCCAAACGGCGACTTCGCCTTCTGCAGCTGATTCGCAACCAGCCACGCGACTTGCTGGCTCCCACTATTCAACGCCAAATGCAACAACGACTGTCCTTTCCTCCCCCGAATACTGACGTCGTAACCCCTGTGCTCGAACAGCCGCTTGGCAATGGCAAAGTCGCCGTTGGTCACGGCTACCAGCAGCGGGGTGCGACCGTTGCCGTCGGGAATGCCCTGCTGAGCCCCGTCTTCCAACAGGAGCTCAGCGACTTTGGCCTCGCCGTTTTCGGCCGCGAGGAGGAGCGGGGTTCGCTCGAGATGGTCCTGGACGTTGGTTTCGGCACCACGTTCAAGGAGTCGTTTTACGATGGCCGCGTGGCCGCGCTCGGCCGCGACGTGGAGCGGGGTCCGCTTATGCTCGTCGGCAAGGTCTAAGTCCATGGTGAAGTGGTAGCGGGAGGGGAGGAGGGCATTGACCACCTTTTCGTGGCCGTGCTGGACGGCGAGGAAGAGTGGAGTGCGTCCCAGCTTGTCACGCAGGGTTTGGTCGGCTGCGTCTTTGAGTAACTCGGTGACGAGGTTCTCTTTGCCCTTCTCGGCCACGAGATGCAGTGCCGTCTTCCCTTTTAGGTCTGCACCGTTGAGGCCCAGGCCACGGCGCGGTCCCTTGGCAAGCAAGAGTTTTACGACCTCGTCTTCGTCGCCCTGAATGGCCAGCAGCAGTGCTGTTTGGCCCTGGGAGCCCCGGTGGTTAAGCATCCTCTCAGCGAATTCTGGGCTGCGGACGTCACCGGGTGATAGGGATGGCACACGGACTACCAGAGGCGAAGGCTGCCGGTGATCTCGCCGAGGCCTATACATCCACGTAGATGAACGGCGCAAGAGTCTTGGACGGTCGCCGCCATCGTCGCTGTTGTCGCCTGATGATGATGACGACCCAGGCGATCTGAACCGACGAATTCCAACCGGCGGCCTAGATCCGCGGCGGGACTCGTCGTCATCGCTACTGTCGTGTTCGAACCCACCATCGTCGTCACTGTCGTCATCACTGTCGTTGGCACTTTCGTCGGCACTCTCCTCAGACGAGGATGAAGAAGTAACAGTCCCACTTGACCGCGTCGGCGATCCCCAGCGTGAGCGTGGTTTGACCGGGAGGCTGTCGAGGAGCAAGCCCATGATTCTTATGCTCCCCTTTTCGGCCGCCCAGAGAAGTGGTGTTTGCAGGTTTGAGTCCTGAAGACTTGGATCAGCTCCGGCATCGAGGAGGCACTTGACCACATCAGCATGTTCCCTTTCGGCCGCAAGACCAAGAGCCGTCTGGCCAACGTCGTCGGTGGCGTCTTTGTTCACCTTCTTGTCGAGGAGCAGCCGGACCATGGGAACAAATCCCTCTTCCACAACACGGAAGAACAGCTCTTCGACCTTTTGGCTCTGAGGGTTGAAGTCCACCTCCCGTTCCAGCAGCGCCCGCACAATTTGGTGGCGCCCGTGCAAGGCGGCGAGGAACCATGGCTTTTGCCTGTGGTGGACATCACGAGCGTGTGGGTCGGCGCCGTAGCCTCCCAGAATCTGGGCAATCTCACCGAACCCACACTTGGCTGCAATGTGCAGCAGCGTCAACCCTTTCTCGTCGCGTGTGTTGGGGTCGGCCCCGGTTTCGATGAGGAGTCGTGCTACGGCTGCGCGGTCGTTCAGGACCGCCAAGCACAGGGGGGTGCGTCCTAGATCGTCGTGGATGTCTAGCGACTTCCCGGTTATGCCGTCCTGGCTGGTCACGGTCGTGATCAGCAGCTCCGCCATGGCGTAGTCGCCTCTTTCTGCGGCCCAGTGCAGCGGGGTGCGTCCTTTGGCATCTGGGTCCTGGTCCTTGGATGTCGGGTCGGCCCTTTTTTTCAGGAGCGCCTCGGCCATGACAGTGTATCCCTTTTGCGCCGCAAATATGAGGGCTTTCTTCTGACCAACCTTCTTGTCTCCTATTCTCTCCTCGGCGTCGAGGAGTACTTCAACGATGATTTGGTGTCCCTTCTCGGCAGCGACCTGCCATGGTTTATTGCTGTTTTGGTCTTGGACCGACGAGTCTGCGCCTTTCTTGCGCAGCAGCTTGACCACTTCGGCCGATCCTCCCCAGGCTGCCCGGTGAAGGGCGGTTTGGCCGTCGCTCGACCGGGCATTGAGGTTTGCTCCTTTGGCGAGCAGAAGCTCGACCACTTTTATTGATGCTCGCTCTGTTGCCAGGTGAAGAGGCGTCTGTTTGCCGTCGTCGGGTATATTGACCAGCATGTCGGCATCGTCCTGCCGATTCAAAAGGCTTGTTACTACGTTTTCGTGACCGCCCCAGGCCGCATAGTGGAGAGCGGTCCTGCCTTGCTTGTCCTTCAGCGTCGCCTTGGCTTTTTTCTTGAGCAGCATTTCGATAATCTTTTCACTGCCGTTGGCCGCGGCCAGTATCATGGCTGTTCGCCGAGCCGCATCAGTCGAGTCCACGTTTACATCGGTAGTCAGAAGCTGTTCGACGATGCCTGCGTTGCCCTTTTCAGCAGCACAGTGCAGGGCCTCGGGCCCCATGCAGTCGCCAATGTCAAGCTTCTTCTTGGAGTGTTTTGACGGCTTCAGTAAAAGCTTGACGATGGATTCGAAACCGTACTCGGTGGCGAGCATGAGAGCTGTGCGCTTCTTCACGTCCTTGGTGATGACATCGATGCCCCTGTCGAGCAACCTCTTCACCACGGTGACATGGCCGCCCGTCGCAGCCAGGTGCAGCGCCGTCGACCCCGCGTCGTTTTGAAACGTCACATCGGCATCTTGGCTCAGAATCACCTCGACCAGCTTGATCCAACCGCTCTGCGAGGCCAGCAGCAATGCGTTGTTTAACCCTGTGAGATCCTGGTTGGGCATTTCGTGATGTGATAGGAGAGTCTTGACAACATCCGTGTGTCCCTTGTCCATGGCTCTCTGCCAAGCTGTTTTTCCCTCATTGTCCACAAGACCCGAGTCGGCGTTCTCCTTCAGCAGGTAAGCGACGACGCGTTCGTGGCCGTTTTCCGCCGCGAGCATCAGCGCCGTCCGGCGCACATCGTCGCGGACATTGATACTGGTCTTTTCCTTCTTGTCAACTTCATGGTCTTGATCGGCTTCTTGGGTTTTGGATCGAAGAAGAATCTTGACAATCTCCTTGTGTCCATTTCGCGCCGCTTCCAGCAGCGGGGTCCGAGACTTGGTGTCGCGGATGTTGGGGTTGGCCTTGCTCTGGTTCAGCAGAACATCCACAGCATGGCTATGGCCCTTTTCGGCCGCGATCAGCAGCGGCGTCCGGCCCATGTCATCTTGGGCATCGGTCCTGAATCCGTGCCTACGCGCCAGTAGTATGACCAACTCCCAGAACTCCCTCTCGGCGGCAAGGAGCAGCGGTGTACGTTTCTTCTCGTCTGGAATATCCAGCGAGACCCGGCTTCCATGGTCTGGAATGTTGGCCGTGTGCATCAACATCCTGACGACTTCAATCTGGTTTCTCCGCACCGCCCGATGTAACGGCGTCTGGCCCTCTGCGTCTTGCAGAGTGAGTGTTGTACCAGAACGGACCCATCGTTGCCACAGCCCTTGGTAATCGACACCATCACTGAGCTCTGCATCACCCTCGCGCCTCGGTGGCAGCTTCTCCATTACGATATGTAGCGCAGTCCGGTTGCGCTTATCGCGGGCGTCTAGATCTGGCTTGTTTTGGCGTGCCTTGAGCCGGTACATGCGGATCGGCATGTTGGGAGACGCGCCGCGCAACAGGTCAACCAACCTGTAGTCTCCAGTCTCGGCCGCGTGGTGAAGGGCAGTGTAGCCTTGGTCGTCTTGGATGTTTGGATCTGCGCCTTCATCCAGCAGAGCGTTCACAAAATCGTACTTGGTTTTCTTGACCGCCACCATCAGAGCTGTCCGCCCCCGTTTGTCCTGTAAGCTAAGGTTGACATCGCGGTCTAGCAACCTCCAGAAGAGAGACTGTTTGCTGTTTGTGACGGCGAGCATCAGCGCCGTCTGGCCCTCGTCGTTTGGGGCATCGGGGTCAACAACAATCTCCATGAGGCTGTCGATGTCGGAGTCCGAGGTCCTTGCTATCGTAGCTGCCGAACGCAGCATGGCAGGGATGGTCGTTTTCTGAAAGCTGGCGCTCTTGGTCGTCTTGTTGTAAATGGTCATGGCAACCAACAAGTGGCCCTCCTGGGCCGCTAGTCTGAGCGCATCACCTGCAATGTCTTCCTTGATTTTCACATTCCCAGCCTCAAAAATTGCCCGAACTACGGGCTCATGTCCCTTGACCGCCGCAAGGCCGAGTGCTGTCTTGCCATATTTATCCAGTGTCCTTGGGTCGCTCTTCGTGGTCAGGAGCTTTTTCACCGCGTTTTCCCTTCCTGCTGCCGCGGCCAGCATTAGCGCCGATCGCCCATATGTGTCTGGGATACTCGGGTTGGCGTGTTTGTCGAGCAGGGCCGATATGATGACATCCTGTCCCTCCTTGGCAGCTAGGTGCAGCGCAGTCCGTTCCTGGTTGTCTTGCTCGTCCACAAATGTGTTGTTCCCATCCCCTGCCATATCCAAAAGTGTCTGGACAAGATCGGCGTCATGAATGACCACTGCCCAGTGCAAGACTGTCCTGCCTGTGAAGTCCTTGCTCTTGGTGTACGCTGTTCCTTTTCCAAGCAACGCCCTGGTGACTTCACCCAAATCGCATTCCACAGACATGATCAGGGCTGATTGCCCCGTCTTGGTCTCCTTGTGATCCAAACGTTTATCCCCGTTCTCAACGTCCGCGATGAGTCGCTGGGCTATGTCTACTGCCTTGTGCTTTATGGCCCAGTGCAAAGCTGTCATGCCGTCCGATGGTTTCTGGTATCCTGACTTCGCTCCCTTGGAAATTAGCGCATTGATGATAGTTGAATCCTTGTCTGGGACCTTTGCGAGAATCTCCGCAGCCGATTGCAAAGCGATTTCGAGACCTTTGTGGTCTTCAGAGGTTGGCCAGTCAGAGAGAAATTGAGTTACCGCCTCCTTGTGATGATTCTGGATGGCCAGAATCAAAGCTGTTGCCCCATCTTGGTTGGTCGCAGAGCGCTGTGCCCCGTACTCGACAAGGATTTTGATAACCTTCGAGTGGCCATTCTGGGCGGCCAAGTGCAACGCTGTCATGCGTTGCCGGTTCGCGAGGTTGAGTTTTGCCAACTCCGCTATCGCCTTTTTTCTCTCAACGTCCGTGGCCTGGCTCGCGGTCGGGCCACTACTGTCTTGGGCTTCTTGGTGTTCCGGTTCCTTGTCATCTAGGGGCTCGTTCTCATCTAGGATCTTGGTGGGTGCCGAACTCGAAGGCCCTTCAGCAGCTCCCTCCACTCGCTGCCTATCATACTCGGACTCGGCATGCTTTAGCAGGACTGAAACAAAGAGGTCATGGCCGTTCATAGAAGCGTAATGTAAAGCGGTTTGCTCGAGCGATGTGTCCTCCGGAATGGTTGCGTTTGCGCCGTTGTCGAGGAGCAGTTTTGCGATTAAATCATACCCAAGCTTTGATGCCGCAATCAGAGCTGTCTGTCCCTTTACATCTCGTGCATTGATGCCGTCTTCCGTCTTATTCTTCAGCCCGTTTATGAGGATCTCAACGATGTCGTCGCGACCTTTCTCTGCGGCGAGGTGGATTGCTTTCTTCCTGCTGCTGTTCTCCTTGCTCGGATCGGCGGGGTTAATTTCGTGCATCAACATGCTCCTAACGACGTCGACATCACCGCGCTCTATGGCCAAGTGTATTGGCCACTGGCCATCATCGCCCTCCAAGTACTTGGCGCCATTGTCCAGTAGGAGCGTGACTAGAGCTCCCAGTCCAGATCCTGGGTGCCCAGCCAATAGTCGGAGGCCCTGTCCTCCCAGCGATGGCTTTTGGGCCGAACCCGGCTTCGGGTCCACCTTTATCTCCATGTTGGTGTCTTGGTGTATCAACAACATCTTGTCAACAGCAACCTTCTTTTCCTTGTCTTTGTCGAGCCATTTGATCAGCTCGCCGAAAAGTTTCTTGGGGCCGTAAAAAAACGCCCGGACTGTTGCCCTCGCAGGGGATCCATCAACCTGCACATCCTCATGCTGGTAACGCATTACCATGTCGCTCGCTAGTGCCTCGGGTGGCGGGCTTTGAACTGGTGGAAATCGCGCTTCCTCCGACGTCAATATCGATGTCCATTTCTCCCGGTCAACTCCTTCCCCTATAAAGAGCAAGGCTTCGAGATGTCGAGAGACAGCGTCTTCATCATCGGGTGCCGTGCTTACCCATGCGCTCCCGCCGGGTTGTTTATCATCCGGGGCTGGTTCCCCTTCGGTCGTCTCCTCCGGTTGACTGGTCGTCTTGACTACGTAGTCCCAGGAATCGCCGCGGACTTCCTTCATCTTCTCGTTGTTGCTAATTCGTGCCGTGATATTGGCTAGCATGTCAACTTGACCCTTGTACTTTTCGCTGCCAGGAGCCACGTGAAAATAGACGGGCCCTACGAACCGGCAGTAGATAACCCCCTTTGCACTCTCTTTGCATTTCATCGGCCGAACAAGGAGTGCTCTCTTGGGGGAACGATTCTCGGCCAAGACTATGTGCTGGTCGCGGTTTCCGTCACTCAAGGCTAACCTGAGAGAGACATGGGTAAGATCGTGGGCGCTGTGCCAGATGAAATTATCATCCGGAATGTTGTTGACCCGGAGAGCGTTCCACTTGCCCTCGAGGTCGCCGTTCTCCTGGATATGAAGCACCACCGAACTAGGCTCCATGGAGGCCATGGGCATGTCCAAAATGTTGGTTGGGCACCAGCTGAAGCCGGGTGTCGCCATTGTGGCCGAGTTGTGGAAAAGGTGGCCCTGGGCAACCTTTCCCAGCTTGCGCAAGATGCGCTGGTAGATGGCTTGTTGAGACAAGGCGCCGGATACATCGACACCGGCCAGCAGTCCCGAAATGATGGGCACATCCCGAGGCTTGGACGTATCGCGGGGCACCAAAGTGGACAAAAGATCACCAAGGTTGTGGACCTTTGCATTTCGGAGTCTGCCAATGGATTTTGCGACGGGGGAATAGGGACTGGTCTCGGGAACTTGATTAAGGATGTCGATATCGAGGTCTTTGATGACGTACGAGTCGTTGCTCGTTTTGAACAAAATTTTGACCTTGTGAGACTTGGCCAGTTCCAGGGCCGTCCAGCCTCTGCTGTACCATGGCGACATGACAATGGCGAAGCAGGCTGTGGCAGCGTCAACCCACTCCCATGTGCGAAGATAGAGGTCGTGCACCAGTGTGATCCTGGCGTCGGCGTAGTTGTTGTGCATGACAGTGAGCGCTTTGCTGCGTGTTTCGTCATCTTGCGGGATGCTAACAGCGTCCCACCAGCATCCCTCACACTGGAAGTCTTGGGCAATCTTGCAGAAGAACTCGTAGAGGCACCTGTTGACCGTCCCGGGGCCCCATATTCCAGCCCCCGTGCCGTCGGCCCAGACATGCGAGACGGCGAGGTATGGTTTCGTCGGCTCGAGCAACGATGGAACATCGTCCGGAGAACCCGACACCAGCTTCCAGGCCGTAGAACTGGCCCTATCCACGCGCGACTTTAGTTGCTCCAACGGGAAGGTGTAGCTCCCACACTTGAAGTCTTCACATTCATGGCGCTGAGCGACCGATGTGAAATCGATGCGAGAATGCTCGCAAAAGTCAAATGTGCACTGCTCGTGCTCGTGGTGCTTCAGGCGGTGACTGGGCACGGAAAAGTCGTCAACGAGTGGGATCAGGCTCGGGAGACTGCGCGCCCGCTCAGGGAGACTGGCTGAAACGGCCCAGATACGGCGCAGGCAAAGCCTGAAGATCTTGGCCCGCTCGACGGCCTTCAGAATGCTGCGTTCGTCGTCATCGCCACTCAGGCCTGTGACGGTGGTAATATCTGATGCAATGCTGTTCCTCCTCGGAGAGAAGCCAGAGCCTGGAGATGGTTCCACGAGGTTGAAAGGGAGAGCCGACAACGAGAATCTACGAGTGTCCACTATCCTCGCGACGGAATGTATTACCTCCATGACGAAAAAAAACCCTATCCAATTTTTCCATGACCAGGCCACGACGGGGCAAGTGCGAGTGGCCTCACTGCCTGATATATGCTAGGCAAGAGGCTCCCGACTTGCGGTTTCCCCAGTGCTTCAGCGCCAAGACCAGTCGCTGCAGACTGGGGGAAACGAAAGGGGAAGATTTTACGCACCTGTGTAGTTCCCTGCATGTGTTCACGCTAAAAGGACGAATGAAAATGTTCAGAGTCCCCAACCTCTCCTCCCACGCAGTCCCGCTTCCGGCATCCATGTCCAATTCTTGCGCGGTCGACACCACATTTCTTCGGATATTTGATTTAGGCCGAGCCAGCTGAAATGCAGGCAGCCCACCGCATCTCTCCGTTGCCCCTTGTCAATTATTGCACTCGGAGCCACACCCACGCAGCCTTGTATCCCCTCAGCCAATCTTTTGTGTCGTTATCTACGGCCGAGATGCCGTCCCTGGGAAGATCGATGCCGAATTCCGCCATGCACCTGTCGTGATTCGGCTGCAGTGCATTTTTGCTCGCTCGTCACGATAGTTACCTTAGCTTTCTTATCGAGGGTCCGCGTAATTGCGCCGTAATCCGCTAAACCCTTTCCGGCTCCACATACCACCAATAACCCTTACCCTTGTAATCGGCGTAATCGCCTGCAGGCCGCTAATAAGTTACCGCGGATAAGCGGATTTTCCACTTATCACAAACCACCTAAAACCAACCGCTACTAGCCGTTAGAAGCTGACCGCTTCCGGCTACTGGTTCCGCAACCGGATCTACCACCACCTACTGTAAGGCGCTATAAGGCCGCCTTACCCCGCCTGGAATCATTACCATCGCCGCCATCACCGCCATTACCACCATTACCGCCATTACCACCAGCCTGTATCCTACCATAACCGACGGTTTATATACGGCCGCCGAAGGGCGCGCTTAGGAGGTACAAAGGGCCGGCCTACAGGTAAAGAAAAACAAATAACCGGCGAATATAACGAGGAGCTACGCCTTAAAGCAACGCGAGTAAAAGACCTGGTATAATATACCGCGCGTAGCGCCAGATAAAACCCTCTATACGTAACCGAATAGCGAACTCGTTACGCCTAATAAGCTAGCCGCTTAGCTAAAGGAAAATATCCTTTTACAGCGTATTAAGGTACCGAAAAAGCAACGTAACCGCGGCAACGGCTATACGGAGCTACTACTACCAATTAATAAACAAGCCGCCCTTTGGGAGGCCGAAGCCCTCGCTACAATATTGGGAGTACCAGTTACTAAGGCGGCTTAAATCCTAGTTAACGATTAGGAAGGCTATATACTATTGTTAACTATTGCTACGGTAATAGCCGCCGGCGGTAGCGTTAGTAATAGTAAAGAAGGCAACCTTTTTACTAAAAGTACGGTAAATACGTATATTACTACCGTAATCGAGCTCTAGTACTTATAAGTAATATACGGTAATAAAAATACGGAAAACCTACGTAACGCTACCGTACGTAGCTTTTTGGAATAACGCAGCCGCTAAAAAAACCGCCTTAACCGCGCTAGCTTTAAAAATCGAGGTACCAAAGGTATTTAAACCGGATATTTTACTACCAAGTAATTGGCGATTTAAAAGCATTTACTTTATAATATAGCTACCGCTTTATATAACCTCCGTACGCGTATTAATCTTTTATTTAGCTATTATTACCTCCTACGTAAAAAAAACCGCCGGAAAATAAAACTTACCAACCTCTTTCTCCTTAACTACCCCCCTACCGAAGGCCCTACGCAGTACGGTTACCTCGTATCGCTTTTACAAAATAGTAAAATAAATAAAACGGCTAAAAAGAAATTTATAAAATCTTTACGCTATAAGAACCCCCTTTTTTATACGTAAGGCGCCTTAGTATAACTATTCTTCTAACGATAATACGTAATTAGTAAGCCTCTACCTTCCTTTCGCCGCTGCTAGGATTGGTATAAAATTAAGGTCCTTATTAGCCAAAAGCGCGAAGAAGAACTCTCCTATAGTATACAACTACAGAATACCTAGCGTATTTTCAGCGTAGTTAGCCTATCTATAGTAAAAAAAACATACTTACCGCGGTAAGTTAAAGTACAAAATACAAAAACCTATAACGCCTTACTCGCGTAGATCTTATAAGCTAGCTATTAGAATCAAAGCGTTTTATACCAGGCCTACCTTACGCACCTACCGCGCTAGTTTATACGTATTATTACTAGCTTTTCTAAATCGCTAGGGGATTACTTTTTAACGCGTGTAATATATAATCCTCCTACCGCTTTACAAACCCAAATCTAGCTATAAATCGAAAAGTAAAAACCTTGCTTTAAAACGCGCACGCGCCGCTACCAGTAGGTATAAGGCAGCCTTAACGAAAACGATTTTACTAGTAATAGTTTCCTTAAGCTTATAAAACGCCTTCAAATAGTACTTTTATAGGATTTAACCGTTTTATAACTTTAATTTCCATCTCTACCCTTTTTTTCTTACCCTCCCTTCTATAGCGAAAAGTAGGAGACCTTCGCGCGTATAACGCAAATTAGTATTACGGATATAACCAAACCACTAAGCCTCTTATTACAACGCACCTTACTAAACCTTTATAAGCTTATAAAAAATACTTACTTAACTATCCTATATACCAGCTAACAAATTGCTAATTAAATGGCCAATTAACTAGCTAATTAACTAGCCGCTTAAAAGGGCAAAATCCTAAATACCCTCCTTTTTAGCAAGGTTCCTTTTACAATTACTGGCTACTTGGAAGCGTTAGCGCCGGCGTTAGCGCTAATTTTAACACCTATACCCCCAAAGTCTACGTTAAAATCTGCGCTAACTAACCAGTTAACGGACCCCCCTATCGTTATAAACCTAGCGAAGCTATTTATAGTTAAAAACGCCTAGCGCAAGTAAAAAGAAGGCTTTGCAGGCTCGCTGGCGATTCAGGTACTAAAGCGCTAATAGGGAAGCTATTAGCGCCCTAATAACAATATTAGGGTGTAATTCTGCCGCCGGAAGGTAATTTGGGATGCTATTTCTTCGCGTATATCCAAGGATAGAAGCGAGGCCGAGGCTATTACAGAGGTAAAGCAAATATGTACCGGCAGGAGCCTTAACCAATTTGTAAATAGCCTTAAGCAACGCAGGTAACGCCGTAATCGTTGAGAAATCGAGATATAGGGGTTTAAGAGCCAAGAAGGCTAAAAATCGCGTTTTCAGGGGCTATACGTACCTCAAATGTAGATAAATTTCATTATTATTAAAGATCTGTATCGCTGCAGCCGATTACGCGGATTACATCAGCTAAAAGCACCCACAATAAGTTTATCTTATCAATTTCACGATCACCTTACCGAAAATGGGGCCTCCACCACGGAAAAAAAAAAAAAACCCCCCCCCCCCCCCCCCCCCCCCCCCCCCCCCCCCCCCCCCCCCCCCCCCCCCCCCCCCCCCCCCCCCCCCCCCCACGAAAAAAAAAAAAAAAACCTCTTAGCCCAACTCCCCTCATTACCCCACCAGACCGTCATTGCCACTATCCCGATTCCCCGCGCCGCCACCATCCACATACCTACCCCGCCACGCCATCCCTTCACATCCCACAATTCCCCGTAGTCATCGGCGCCGAACCAGTTTGCCGCCGCCCCCGGCGCGGCCGTGCTCATCACCGACACTCCACCCGCCGCCGCATGCCCCTCCTCCTCCGCATAACAATGCCATGCGCAAATGCAATTGTCACATTCAACCCACCCACTGCGAAACAGGCGCCAGCCCGGTGGGTTTTCCATGGCGCGATATGTCATCGCATTAAATCAATCCCCAACAGTTGAGGGGAAACATTGACCTCTGTGCAAGCTCTCGTTGACTGCTTGCGGAACTGAACTGGAACTGTGGTTTGCTCGTGCTTTGACAGATAGGTAAGGTGAAGAGTTGAGGCGCTGCTTATTCTCCCTTCATGTCATAGGTTGCAAAAAGTATTTAATTCCAGTCCGTGACGAGTTGAGGGTCGTGGGGAGTTGAGGGTCGTGGGGAGTTGAGGGCTTTTGCTTTTGGAAAAGCCGCATCATTCCAGTCCCCTGAGATTCGGCTGTACCGGGGAAAATAAATGGGCATTTTAAGTACGTCTGGTCGACGCTAGACGACGAGGGAGGGCGCAGTCTTTTTAGGTAGAATAGGAAGGCGGAGCTGATCAATGGCGGGCGGGCGTCAGGCCGGTAGGGTAAGGTAGGGGGGAACAGAAGATGCAACTAGTGGGGTTGAGAGTGCCGCAAGTTGAAGGGATCATAGAAGGTGATGTTGAGGACTTGGGTGGAGAAGGAAGGATTTCATTGTAAGGGACTGACTGATTCGAACGTGGTTTGATGGATGACCGCACATTGTGATCCAAAGTTGCCTGCATTATAATGTACGGCTTTTCCTATCAGCTTGTCGCTGCTATTTTAGCCCCTCCTCCAACCACAAAACCAAAACCAAAGAAAGAAAAACTTTTCCTAGACCTGTGCGTTCGTAGATAAGCTAGGTATTTATCTGCCTATTGCAAAGTGAGACCATCACCACCAACAACCTTTGTTATCGAACCACAAAGGCAAGAGACAAGAGAAAAACACAAATACTTTTTTTGGGATGTGAATACCTCCTCCACTTAGGAAATACCTACACCAAGCCGGGTAGATCCTGACGATGGACTCGTCGCAAATGATCCCTTAGCTTAGTAATTCTCTGAAACCCGCGTCCAGCCTTTGAGTGCTGGCACTTTTTAAAGCTACATAAATATGGTTTGCTATGAGGGTGCATATTATGGGCCTCGCGCTCATGGCGGAGCAGGTGGGTTGTGGAGGAGAAAGGGGCGTTGTGGCATCCCTTTACCTTGCACCGGTGGGGCTTGAGATGAGAATCCACGAATTTGCTGTCAATGGTGTTAGTGTTTCGATTCGTACGAAAGGCAAGGGCGAGGAGGGGGAGGGGGGCACGTACTCATAGCTACATTTCATCTTGTCGGGTTCATGGCCGCAGCTCGCTTCACCCTCCCACGGGCAGTGATAAAGACCGTCCGCTAGGGTGTGTGCGTTTCCGTAGGTGAAGTCCTCCCAGGCGGACTCATCCTTACCACTCAAACGTTTGCTTGCGGGGACTGGGGCCCTCTCTGGGCAGACCGAAGCAAAAGAATTCGACGAAGTGCTTATTGCCCCGTGTGAAAAGGCCCCATGTAAAGAGGGGCCTGAAGATGCAGAAAAGCGCTCCAGCATATCGTCGTGTATTAGACTCTGTGGATCTATCTGTCCCTGTTGGTATTGCTCTGTTTGTGATTTGATGGCCGTGTTATGAAGCTCCTCCAGCAACTTCACGGCGTTCTTGAAGACGAGGGTTGCCGGCATGATTGCGGTTAGGCCATCCACAGAACTCGCAGCAAATACATGACCAAAGATACGTCCAGTCTCGGCATCAGCGACTAAACATCCACAGTCACCGGGGTCAAGTGGTCTGGAAAACCTTGCTGCGTAGACCCCGATAAAGTCTTTGTGTCTGGGTAGTCGCACATGGTAGGGAGAACTGGACATGACACCCTTGGTGATACGACCATCCGGCGTCTTGGTCACTACGGTTGTCTTGCGAGGGCCTGGTTCGATGCGAGAACCATCGTCCAGCGGAAGGTAGTGCTCGCGCATGACAGCACTGTCAACACCAAACGAAGGCTGGACGAGGACGTAATCCAAACTCGTGGACCGAATAATGGTACTGCCGACCACGTAACAATTCTCAATTAGCGGCCTCAAGTCAGGTCCGGCCTCGGGCAAAGGGGATGGAAATGACGGCGTATGAAGCGCGCCTCTGAAGGAGTTGCGGGAGCCAACAGAAGAACTCCTCGCTGATCCTCCACTGTCGGATGACGTGGAGATGCTCCCTTGGCTTGTGGCATCCATGAACGTATTGTTATATTGGTAGTCACCGCCCTCGTCGCCGTCGTCGAAGTCGCCGAGGCCAGTGATCTCGCAATTGCTTCCATCAATCGTACCATCTACTGGCATGCTCGGCGATGCGGGATATGACCCGTCCAGGAAGTGGTCGACAGTGAGAAACATGGGCTTGCCCTGATAACTGACAATGTTGCCAGTGGCGGTGACTATCGGTCTGCCGTGGCTTGTATCATGCCTGGGTAAACTGAAAAGCAGGCAACTTGCTGCTGCTCTATCGACTTTTCTCCCATAGATGGGTTTCGGAGAGCCTGCCAGGGCGACGAGCTTCTCGAAATCAGAATGGCCGACTTCATAACCCGGATATTTGGCCATGATGCCACTTTCTTTGACCAAGTCAAATGCTTCCTTCCGGGCCTCCTTGTCGTCCGAGACCAGCATGACAGTTGGCTTCGGTTTCTCGGGGCGCTTGCCAATCATGAAGAGAGGGATAGAAAGATAACTCCCGGATTCGTGCGCCTTTTCGCTGTGTTCTTTTAAGAAGCTGATTATCTCAGGCTTAATGCGGTCGTTGAAAAGCGAAAGTGCCTCGCCCGTGGCTTCCCAAAGATGCAATGTTCTGAGTATCCCTAAGGAAAGTGTTCCCCGAAAACTGCCGACGGAATCGAGGGGTGAATTCCGTGAATACTGCCACGATTGCTGGCTCCGAGAGCCTAGAGGCATTTTGACAGCCGTTTTGGTATTTGGGATGCGGCATGGAAGATGGCGCCTCGCACAGAAAAACAGAAAAACAGAAAAACAGAAAAACAGAAAAAAATGAAGTGGGAAAGTGTGGCCTGCGACGACTTATCTGGCAAGAACGACCCCTCCACAGAGGGTCAGGCTCGATACTCATGCCCCGCGCCTTCCCCAGATGGGCGCCAACCTGCCGGGCACGCATGCAAAACTCGCCGAAGCTGCCCTCAATGTGCACAATGCACTGCCTGCCGCCCGGATGCGCTCCGATCAAGCCAACTAACTCAATACCCCCCCCCAC
>Ga0247763_1001032_pt1 | contig 16561 bp, 14 predicted proteins | sample UWRJL141409B4_FD_179926 | JGI IMG/M metagenome (GOLD analysis project Ga0247763, IMG submission 179926) | Plant litter microbial communities from Arlington Agricultural Research Station in Wisconsin, United States - UWRJ-L141-409B-4 | ecosystem: Environmental > Terrestrial > Plant litter >...
GAAGAGCTCGACCCCGCGCTGACAGAGGCCGAACTCGAGCAGGGACATCACCGCGGCGTCGTCTTCGAGAACGGCGACGCGAAGGCCGTCGAGCTGCTTGGGGGCGCTGCTCTTTGCCAGTGTTGTCGAGGGTGCGTCGCCGATGGGCCAGCGCAGCTCGAAACAGGCGCCGACGCCGCCGTCGAGCAGCGCCAGGCTGCCACCCCGGCTCTCGGCGAGATCGTGCGAGTGGGCGAGCCCGATACCGGCCCCTCCCGGGCGCCGGGATGGCCCTACCGAGAACAGCTTGTCGCGCTGCTCGGCCGGCACCCCGGGGCCGTCGTCGCGGACGCGGAATACGAACCGATTCCGCTCACCGTGGAGGGATAGACGAATCGTCTCCCCGCTGGGCGTGAACGCGAGCGCGTTGAGGAGCAGATTGATGAGGATCTGCTGCACGATGGCGGGATCTGGCAGCAGCACGTCGGCCACTTCGTCAGCGAGGTCGACGCGCACTCCGCGCCGCTCGGCGATGGGGCTGATGCCGTGAACGGTCTCACGCACGAGCGTTACCGCGCTGCGGAGCTCGGTGCCGTCCGTTATCGGTGCACCGACGGCCCGTCGCGCGATCGCGTGCCCCAGGCTGGCGTGTGCGCGCGCCACCTCCACCGCCTCGAGCGCTGCGCCTTCGGCCATACCTCGTGCGTTGTCCAACCACCCGAGCACGACGGTGAGCGCGTTCGAAACCTCGTGCAGCGCTCCGGCCAGATCTCGTTCGGGGGCAGGGGGCACGACGGCCACGGCCTTGGAACGCTGGTCCTGTTTCACGGCAACCACACTATTACAGCAGGATACCATCCGCCCGTCGATTCGAGCCCACTTTTTTTCCGCGAGGCCGTCAGCATCATCCTACGCCACACAATTGCAGATTAGTTGAACCGACTCGTCGATAAGCTTCGATTTCACACAGCCAAACCGAACAGCAGGCCGCTGAAAAGCGAATGGATCAAGCAGAATCTGGCACGAGCGATGGCGCTGGTTGCGCTGGGCACTCGGGCGCAGTGCACACGGACGTATGGTGTCTCACCGCGAAACGCGTCGACCTGACTGGGAGATGAAAGCTCATTCCACGTCCGGTGGCAACAACAGTAAGAACTCGCCGTCGCTGCCGGTGCGCGCTTCGGCCACCTGGATCAGCGACTGCAGACACCGGCCATCGGGGGCAGACACGGACAGACACTCCGACAGGCCTTCGGGATGCGTCACCAAATGGCCCTGGTTGTCCAGAATCGCGAACACGCGCACCAACGCGCCCGATAGGCGGCCCGTGGTCCGCGGCTCTTCGATCACGTCATCGGCGACGGTGCCCGCGTCGGGCGCTGGCTCGCCGTAGGTGACCCGCATGGGGCGCGCCACCGGCATCGGAATCCGCAGCGGATTGTCAGCGAGCACCTGCTTGTCGCGAGCCGGATCGACCGACATTTTCACGAGCCACGGCAGCCCCGTCGACACGTCTGGGCGCACCGTCAGGTCGAAATACGTCGGCGCGTCGGGCTCGCAGCGCCCGCAATCGAGGCCCTGTATCGTGAAGCGCCCGTCGCTGTCGCTCAGCCCGTTGCGCGTGCGCGGAATGAACGGATCCTCGGCGAGCGCGCGGCGGAGCACCGGGGCGCGCGGCTGTTCGCAGGCCGGCGCAGTCATGCCCATCATGTCAGGCGGGCAGAGGTTACGATCCGCATAGGCGGGGGCTGCGCGGATGTCTACTCGCCGCAACGGAATGTCATTGGTATCGGCGACGACGCGCCCGTCCAGGTCCAGGGCTTCCGGTACGTCAATGACGTGGCCGCCCTGCATGTCGGGTGCGGGCGTGGGCCAAACGGTGACCATCTTCTCGTAGCTCGTCATGAGCCCGAGGTTCGGCATCTCGGCCCCCGGGGGCGTGAAACGCACTCTATAGCGCCCGGGCAGCAAGTTGGCGTTCACCTGCCCGGTAGCGTCGACGGTGGCCGCCGCCTCGAACGAGGCGAGCACGCCCTCGTTGACCTCGTCCAGATCCACTGCGGCGAAGCTCACCAAACCCGGTACTGGAGTGTCGTCCGTGTCTCGCTTCCAGACCCACGCCTGAAAGCGGATCGGCGCACCGAAGCGAGTGACGTCGCCGATCGAACCCTCACCCCGGGTGATCGCTTCCAGGCCCAAACGCTCGAAGAGCACCGTGCCGGCGGCGACCCCGTCCGGTGGCCTCAGGCGCACGAGCTCGTCTGCGGGCCGCAGCGTGGAGACCGGGTCCTGCCGGGAGTAGTTCAGCGTGGCCTCGACGATGCCGGTGGTCGGGTCCAGGTCGCTCCCGTGCAGCACCGCTTCGGTCGAGAGCACCTCGCCGCTGACGGGGTGCACCACGTCGAGGCGCCAGCCTTCGAGGCTGGCACGCCAGGTGACCTTCAGCAGCAGCGTCGACGGTGGCGGCTGCACCAGCTCCAGCCGAGCGGCGGCACCTTGCACCAACCCGACCGATCGGTTCCTGAACAGCTGTGGGATGGCGCGGCAGTCGGGACCGGCCCCTGCGGTGATCGGGCGCATGTAGACGTCGTAGCGCCCGGGCGGCAGCGCCCCACGGAACACGTTCTCGAGGACGTTCTCGTCGATCGTCGTCTCGAGTTCGTACGACGGTAGGCTCAGCCCGAGCAGCTGCTCGCGCGGCGTGAAAGTGAGTGCCACGCGCAGCGTGCTCTGCCCGGGCCGGAGGCACGCTTGCTGCTCGGGAGCAGCCACGACCTGGCCAGTCACGGGCACGCGCGGTCGCACGGCGAGCTCTATCCAGTCGCCCGCGGGCGGCGCGGAAGACACGTCGAGCACCGTCAAGAAGCGCGCCCCGCCGTAGACCGGATCGGACGGCTGCGGCGTTACCTCGAACAGCAGGTTCTCGAGGCGGCCGCTGCTGCGCGTGCAGATGCCGAACTCGGAAAGGCAGCTGCCCGCTGGGCAATCGGTGTCCTGCTCACAAGCGAAAGGCACGTCGCGCTGAAGCGAAGTCGCTTCTCTCTGCACGCTGCAGGCGAGCACAAAACAAAGTGGCAGCCAGCACGACGCGCGTTCCATCGGGGTCTCCCGATTGTACTCGCGCGCTCGCGGGCCAGCTGCCCGAAACGCCGAAAGCCCGCTCAAACGACGTGGCGGAAGGCCATGCCGGCCCGGCGAGCGGCCTCGCCGTCGGCGTCGGGGCGATCGCCCAGGACGAGGCAGCGCTCGGGCGTGATGCCCAGGCGACCCGCGGCGCTCAGGAATCCGCCCGGATCGGGCTTGAGCCAGCGCGGCCCGCCCTCCTCGCCATTGGCCACGATCACTTCAAACCAATCGGCGCAGCCCAGGGCCGCCAGCTTGCGCCGTGCCGGGTAGTCACTGACCAGGGCGAGCCGCCCTCCCGCCTTTCGAAATCGATCGATCTCGTCGAGCAGCGCCGCGCGGCGGAAGCGGCGGAGCCACTTGCCCGGGCGCTCGATCATCCACTCGCGGACGCGGCCCTCCACCTGCTCGGGCGCCAGAGCCAGCGCCTGCGCCGTGCGCTCGAGCTGGATTCGATACGGGTCGCCCAGCGGCTCCGTGAGCTGGCGCAGGCGCTCGTGCTCGACGCGGAACCGCCGCAGGGTAGCGAGAGCGCTCCAGCCGCCGAGAGACAGCTCGGCGAGCATGCAGAGCTTGACCGGCCGGGCTTCGTACAGCGTGCCGTCGAGGTCGACGAGCCAGGCATCGTGGGAGCGGTTCACGGCGTGAGCCTGCCACGAGGGTCGACGTCGGTCGACGCTCCGTTCAGCTGTTGACGCGCAGTGAAACCAACTCCCATAACGCGCCCATGGACCTGCTGAAGGAGAAGATCGTCGTCGTCACGGGTGGCGGGCGCGGCATCGGGCGCGCGACGGCGCTGGCGGTGGCGCGCGAGGGGGCGCGCGTGCTCGTGAACGACCTGGGCACCACCCCTGCGGGCGAGCCGGCAGGCGAGGCGTGCGCCGAGGCGGTCGCGGAAGAGATTCGCGCGCTCGGGGGGGTGGCGGAAGCCGACGCCCACAGCGTGTCCACGGCGGAGGGCGCTGCTGCGATCGTGGAGCACGCGCTGTCCCGTTTTGGGAGCGTCGATGTGCTCATCAACGTGGCCGGGGTGGGCGTCGATGCGCAGCTGCATCGGCTCGACGCGATCGAGTGGCAGCGAGCGCTCGACACCAACCTGTCCGGCAGCTTCCATTGCCTGAAGGCCGCGGCGCGAGTGATGAAGAAGGCGGGCTCGGGCGCCATCGTCAACACCACCAGCCTGTCGGGGCTGCGCGGGAACTGGGGGCAGGCACACACCGCCTCTGCCTCCGCGGGGGTGATCGGGCTCACCCGCACGGCGTCGATCGAGCTTCAGAAATATGGTGTCCGTGTCAATGCCGTCGCGCCCGTGGCGAAGACTCGGCTCACGGAGGCCCTGCCCATGTTCGAACACGTCGACTCCATGCGGCCGGAGCACGTCGCTCCCGCATACGTCTACCTGGCGAGTGACGCGAGTCGCGACGTGACGGGCGTCGTGCTGTCGACGGCGGGCGGCCGGCTCAGCGTCTTCAGACTGCTGGAAACGCAAGGCGCAATGAAGGAAAGCGATGACGGCGTCTGGTCGGCGGAAGAAATCGCCGAGCATTGGTCGACAATCGCCAAGCAGTAAAGCCAAGCAGTAATCGCCAGGCGGTAGTGCCTCGTCGCATCAACGGCGCGCTCTCGACGCAGGGCCCATGGCCGGCGCAGCGCGAGCGCGTCGAGTTGCCTCGGGGGTTTGCCGTGCGCATGGCCTCGCACCATATCGTTACGGATCTTCAGGCCAATTGGCTGATTGCTGCTTGCACCGGCTGGTGTTAGGTTGTGAGGGTCTTCGGGCCGATTTTGCGGCGTGGATCTGTGAACAGTCGTCGCATGGCGCGCGATCCTAACATTCCTCTTTTTTTATGGGTTGCTGCTGCCATCGTGGCCCACCTCACTTGGGGTGGAGGCGCGGAGCAGGTTGCCGAGGTCTTCGAAGAGAGGGCTGACGTGCGGCGCTTTGCGGCGTCGGTGCAACAGCAGTTGCGACGTCGCTTCTCGACCGAGATCGCGCTCCTCGACGACTCGGTGCAAGAGCTGGCGGAGCAGCCAACGGAAGATGCGCCGCGCGCGCCCGATGCTCCTGCCGACGATCAGCCCGCCGATGACGTCGAGCCACCGAAGCAGGCGTTGCCCGATCAGCCCGTGCCCGACGACGCGCCCGCGCCCGAGCGCGAGCGAGTGAAGGAAAAGGCAAAGATCAAACCCGAACCGGAGAAGGCGAAGCCCAAAGACGAGGCCAAGCCCAAGCCGGAAGCGGAACCCGACAAGCCGAAGGCGCCGGAGATCACGCCCGAGAAGAACCAGACGCCCCAGCGCGTCGCGGTCGTGCAGCACGTCGACGACAAGAACCAGGCAGACAACGCCGAGGCGGAGTTCCTGGCCGATGACAACAACCGCGTGCAGGAACAGACGCAGGCGCGCATCACGGCCACGGATCAGGACAACGAGAAGCCATCCCCTGGCTCGCAGCACATGGGGCCCAGCGACGAACCGGGAGATTCGCACGTCACCGACGTCGCGCAGTCCGACGACGCACCGGGCGAGATCAATCGAGCGCCGAGCGAAGACAAGCTCGCCGCCTCCAAGCAATCGGTCTCCGTGAGTCAGCCGCAGGGTATTCCCGAGGTGGCGGGGCGCGTGCAGGCAGGCCCCGAGAAGAACGACCCTGGCGAGAAGGGCCAAACGGCGCAGTCCGCGAGCCGCGATCAGACGGCGATGGACCCGACGCACGAGAGCCCAGGGGGCGACTGGCAACTCGCGCGCGAGCGAGAAGAGCGTCTGGCGCGCGCCGCGCGCGAGGCGCGGCGCCATCGGCCGTCAGCGTCCGCTGGCAACCCCGATCGCCCGCTCGACTTCCTCGGGCTGGGCGCCGAGGGGCGCACCGAGCGTGGCGTGAACCTCAACCTGACGCCGGGCACGGCGCTCGCCGCGATCGGGCAAGATCAGCTGGCGCGCGAGATCCGCGCCGACGGCGAGCGCCGCCGTAGCAAGCACCAGGGCTCCTGGAAAGCCGTGGGCATCGACCGCTGGCGTCCTGCCATCGAGAATTACGTGGCGACGGTCAAGCTCGGCAATCAGACGGCGCTCAACACCGCTGCGGCGCCCTTCGCGACGTATCTGAATCGCATCCACAACCGCTTGCATCCGATCTTCGCGGTCAACTACCTCGGGTTCTTGGACGGGCTCCCCGGCAGCGCCGGCTTGCACGACAAGGACATGAAGACCAATCTCGAGATCGTGCTCAGCCAGAGCAACGGCAGCATCGTGAAGATGGGGGTGACCCGCACGAGCGGCGTGACCGCCTTCGACATCAGCGCGCTCGAGTCGGTCCAGCGTGCGTCACCGTTCGGCGCGCCGCCTGCGTCGATCGTCTCGCCCGACGGCAACGTGTATCTGCACTGGGAGTTCCATCGCAACCCGCTGTTCGCGTGTTCGACCTATTTCGCGCGGCCATACATCATCAAGGTGCCGCAGAAGACGGCGCCGCCGCGCAACGATCCCCCCGCGGGGCCCTTCGGTCCGGAGGAAGAGCCGCCGCCCGCCAAGCAGGGCAGCGGCTCGCGTCCGACCCCCTATGCATCCCGCTAGCCCGACCGCACCCGGCGAGACGACGGTGGGCCCTGGCGCGCCCGCGGCGGATGGCTCGAGCAAACCAGCGAAGCAACCGAAGGCCCCCGAGGTCGATCGCCGCTGGCTCGCACGGCGTGTATCGGCAACACCGGCCGAGGTATTGCTGGTCGGCTTCTGGGGGCTGGCGGCCACGATCCTCGGTCGCGGCCTGGCGGCAGCCCTCCCTGGATCGACCGCGGGCATCGGACCCCTGATCGTCGGCGTGGAGCAGCTGGGTTCGTTCTCGTCACAGTTTCTGGTGATCATGGGCGTGGCCACGTGCCTGCGGCTCCTGTTCGCCACACTCGACTGTCGCTCGTACCTGTTCCATCCCGTGGCCATCATCAGCAGCGCGGCCGCGCTGCCGATCGTCATGTTCGCGAGCAGCCGGCACCTGGCGCCGGCGTGGCTGATGGCGTTGATGGGTATCTCTTCTGCGCTGGCGTTGATCTCGGCGCTGCCGGCGCTGCGCGTCCCGAAGAGCCGTGCGGCTGGCCTGGTGTTGCTCACGGTCACCTGCGGATCGATCGTCAGCGCGACCGGACGCATCATCGCGCTGTACGCGAGCCATCAGGCGCACGCGGGTCTCTTCGGGTTGGCGCGCTTGGTGGCGACGCTCGGGCTGGCCCTGGACGCGCTGAGCGTGGTTCTCGTGGGCATCTGGTTCGCACGGCGCGTGCGTTTCGGCATCGGTGCGCTCGCGGCGATCGCCGTCGTAGCGGGGCTCGTGGCATGGTTCGGCGTGCGCGAGGACGATGCGAGCACGTGGCCGCTCGTGGTCGGCCGAGCCCTGGCTGCGCTCACGGCGCATCCCGATCCTTTCATCGGTTCAGGGGTGCGTTACTTCGTGGAGACTGCGGCGATATTTCTGGCTGCGGTCACGCTCTGGCTCGAATGGACGACGGGTGTCGGCGCGGCGTTGTGTTTCGCCCTGTTGGCTCGCGTGAGCGGTGACGTGCCGTTGTGCTCCCTGATGTTGATGTTGGCCGCCCTGTCGGCGGTTCGCGCGAGCCTGCAAGCGCCGAAGAACGCGGCCCCCATAGCGCCGTTGGGCCGCCGAGCCCCGCTTGAAGTTATGCCCGTGACGCGATAACCCAGCGCGAGCATGCTCGCGCTGCGTAATTTGAAGGTGCTTCTGGTCGAAGACGACCCAGAGCTGGCGCGCACCGTCGAGCGTGTCCTCTCCCGGTACGGTCACGTCACCACGCTCGCCGCGAGCGTGACGGCGGCCGAGGCGCTCTCCGGCAGCTTCGATTGCGGCATCCTCGACATCGACTTGCCCGACGGAAGCGGCGTGCAGCTCGCAGGGCGCATGCTCGACAGCGGGCAGGTCGGGGCGGTGGTATTCTACAGCGCGAGCACCGATCCCGACGTGGTCTCTCAGGCCTGCGAGCTCGGCCCCTTCGTCGCGAAGGCCGCGGGCACGCGCGAGCTCGAGCGGGCGCTCGCCGACGCCGTGAGCTGTGCCGCGCGCCAGGTGGCGGGCGGCGAGAGCCCCCCTCCGGCCCCAGCGCAGCGGCGCACCAAGAGCGGGTCCCGGCGCAAGACCAACGGCGGTCAATGAGGTCTCGGGCGGTCGCGTCCCGAGCAGGGGCCTGGGCGTTGCTGGTCGCTGCCTCGCTCGCGGTGCTCGGGTGTGAGCCTCGCGATCAAACGCCGGTCGGTCGGGGCGCTCGCGTGTTTCAGCGCACCTGCTCGGGCTGTCACGGGGGTGACGGGCGTGGCGTGATGCGGCTCGGGCTCAGCAAAGCTCCCCGCGATCTGACCAACCCCGAATTCCATGCCCAGGTCACCGACGAAGATCTGCGAAGAGTGATTCGAATCGGTAAGGGGCAGATGCCGGCCTTCGGCGGGCTGATGGGCGATGACGATCTGAGCAACGTGATAGCGTTCATACGAACCCTACCGCCGGGGGCCCGGGCCGCCGCGCCTTCGCCCGGGGCCGTGCCTTCGCCCGCGCCGCCCAGTGCGCTCGTCGTGCCGGCGGGCGAAGCCGATGAAAAGCGAGTGATTCAGTGAACGAGCTCGACGCGCCGGACTGGAATCAGCTGTGGTCGCTGTTACGGTCGCTCGCCGAGCACCGGTCGGAGCCAGCGGACGATGTCGTCCTCAGCGTGCGGGCCGCGGCTGGCGAGCTTCCAGAGGTGGTCGCGGGCGAGCACCCCCAGGCCCTGCTCGTGTCGCGGGGCATCGGCCGCGTCACCGCGCGTCGCGCGCCGGCAGCGGCCGCGCGCATGTTGTTCGAGCTGTATGCGCCGCTCTGTCATCCCTGCATTCCGCCAGAGCGCGCGCGCGCGGCGCAACGGGCTGGGTGCTTCGTGGTGGCGCACCTGGGGCAGAGCCTCGACGGGCGCATCGGGCCGCTCAACGGCAAGCCCGAGGCGATCACCGGTCCCGAAGACATGACGCACAACCACCGCATGCGCGCGCTTTTCGACGTCGTGCTGGTGGGGGCTGGTACCGTCCTGCACGACGATCCGACGCTCACCGTGCGACACGTCGAAGGGCGCAACCCCGTGCGGGTGGTTGTCGACCCCGACCGCCGCCTCGGCGATCACTACGGCATCTTCAACGACGGCCTCGCGCCAACGCTCCTCTTGTGTCGCTCCGAGCTCGTGCGGCCCGGCGAGCGGCACGCGCGCGCGGAGGTCGTGGGCGTCGGCTCGGGATGCACACCGGAGGCCGTGCTCGCCGCCCTGCGGCAGCGCCGCTTGCCGCGGATTTTCATCGAAGGGGGCGGCGTGACGGTGTCCCGCTTCCTCGCTGCGGGCTGCCTGGATCGGCTGCAGCTCGCCGTCTCGCCCTTGATCATGGGGCAGGGCAAGCCCGGCATCGATCTGGGGGAGACGTTGCGTCTGCGTCCGCTGGTGCGTCGATTCGAGCTGGCGCCCGACGTGCTTTTCGAGTGTTGTTTCGACGCCGATGGCTGACCGAATCTCGAGAGCGCTGTGGATCGAGGCCGCGGGTCGCGCCTCGCTCCGCGAGGAGCCGTTGCCGGAGGTCGGGCCCGATCGGGTGGAGGTGCTGGCCACCTTCAGCGGGATCAGCCGCGGCACGGAGTCGCTCGTGTTTGGCGGCAAGGTGCCGGCGGAGCTGCACGCCAGCATGCGCTGTCCGCACCAGGCGGGCGAGCTCTCATTTCCGGTGAAGTATGGCTACTGTTCGGTAGGCCGCGTCAGCGCGGGCGCCGAGCGGATCGGTCAGAAGGTCTTTTGCCTGCACCCGCATCAAGACCGCTACGTGGTCGCGGCAAGTGACGTGGTGCCGATCCCCGAGGCGGTGCCCGAGCGGCGCGCCGTGCTCGCGGCCAACATGGAGACCGCCGTGAATGGCCTCTGGGACGCGTCGCCGGCCGTTGGCGATCGCGTGGCCGTGATCGGCGCCGGCGCGGTGGGGCTGCTCAGCGCCAGCCTGCTGCGTCAGATCCCGGGCATCGAGCTCCAGGTGGTCGACGTGGCACCCGAGAAAGACGCCGTCTGCCGTGCGCTCGGGCTCACGCCGGTGCGCCCCGCTCAGGCGGCGCGCGAGTGTGACCTGGTGCTGCACGCGAGCGGCTCACCCGCGGGTCTCGAGCTGGCGCTCGAGCTCGCCGGCTTCGAGGCGAGCATCATCGAGCTCAGCTGGTATGGCACACAGAGCGTGCCGCTCGGGCTCGGCGGGCGTTTTCACAATGCTCGCCTGCGCATTCAATCCAGCCAGGTCGGGCACGTCGCCACTCGACAGCGCCCGCGCTGGAGCTACCGTCGCCGCATGGATCTCGCGCTCCGCCTGCTCGCCGACCCGGCCTATGACGCGCTCCTGGGCGAACCGGTCGCGTTCGAGGCGCTGCCCGAAGCGCTGCCCGGCTTGCTCGCGCAGCCGAGCTGCGTCACCTCCGTCATCCAATACCGATAACGTCTGCCTTTAGAAAAGAGGAGTCACCGTCCATGTTTCGATTGACCGTCCGTGACCACATCATGGTCGCCCACAGCTTTCGCGGCGAGATTTTCGGCCCAGCGCAGCGCCTGCACGGCGCTACTTTCATCGTCGACCTGGAGCTCAGCCGCAAGGAGCTCGACAAGGACGGGTTGATCGCCGACATCGGCGCGCTGACGCAGCTCCTGCACCAGACGCTGGAGCCTCTCAACTATCGCAACCTCGACGAGGTGCCCGAGTTCAGCGGCAAGAACACCACCACCGAGTTCCTCGCCAAGATCATCTACGATCGCGTCCGCAGCCGAATCATCGAGGGCGCACTCGGCCCCGACGGCGATCGTGGGTTTCACAGCCTGCGCGTGAGCCTGGGTGAGTCGCACGTCGCCTGGGCGAGCTACGAAGGCCCCGTCGCGCGGGGCTGACGGGAAGAATCTCGGGCGAGCGTCGTACCGGGGCTATCACCTCGGCGCGCCCGCCTGACGCTCGGCGCGGGGGGTGTCATGATCTTACCCATGGCCCGTCTCGACGCACTCCGGCTCATCAGCCATTGCCCCGCTGGTCTGCGCCAGTTCAGCGGTATTGCTGGTCTCCTGGGCGCGCTCGGCGCCGCGGCCTGTGGCCAGGCAGGCGTCATCGAGCCCGAGGCGCCGACGGCGGCCGTCAACCATCGGCTAGCCGCCCCTGCGAGGGCGCGGCTCGAAACGGAGGTTCTGCGCGCGAGCGTGGAGGTCTTTGGAATCGAGATCGCGACGCTGGAAAGCTCGCTGTGCGCTCCGAGCGACGCGAGCGCCAGCCTGGAGACCGCGGTGGCGGCCGCGCCGCTCGTGGAGATCATCCGACGCACCAGCGGCGAAGCCAAGACCGAGCTGGTCGCAGCCGGGCGGGCGCCGCGCTCGAGCGACTACACATTCCGCGACGGAGACATCGTCCGCCACTACCAGGTGGACTACCGCGATGGCGCCTACGCTTATGTGTACGACAACGGCGGCGTCGAGCGACGGACGGGGGTGAACGAGATCCCGGAAGGGGCAGAGCCGCACGACATGCATTCGTCGATGCTCCTGCTCCGAGCGTGGCGCCCCCGCCTGGACGAGACGGCCCATTTCTACGTCGTGCTCGGACGGCGCCCTTGGCGGGTCGATGTCACTTCGCGAGGCCCGGAGATGATCAAGCTCGGCGACGAGCCGCGCCTGACGTACCGCATCGACGGCGTTGCCGTGCGGGTGGATCCTCCCGGTGTGGAAGGCACGGCGCCGAAGCGCTTCTCCCTCTGGCTCTCGGAAGATGGCGATCGCGTGCCCTTGCGCATGGTCGCCGACGCCAGCTTCGGGCAGGTCACGATGACCTTGACGGGCCGCGACACGGACGCGCGCGGCTGCACGCCGTCGGTCGTCGCCGGCGCCAACGGTTCGCTGGAGAGACCGCGCGCCGGCTCCGGCTCGATCGGGACCGCGTGGAGCACCGAGGCCAGCCGTGCGCGCTGAAATCACGACCCGCCGCAGGAACCCAGCGCCGATTTCGGCCTAGTCCTACTAGGCTGAGCGGCGCGATGACCGCTCCAACGGACCTGACGCCCAAGCCGGTGGGCGAGCGGGATGGTTTGCCTGCGACTCGACTCGACCTCGCCGCACAGGCCCTCCTCGGTGACGACCGGTTCGACTGGCGCGTCGAGGTGAGCGCGCCCGGCGTGCTCGGTCTGCGTTCAGCGAACGCTCGGGTCGCGATCCTCGAAGACACGCCCGATGAGCCGCTTCGCTTGGCGCTCGCGCTCGACCGGATCCACCGTCACCTCTATCCAGCGCGTTACGTCATCATCCTCGGCGACACCCACCTCCGCGCTCGGTTCGATGCGCTGTCGGCGGATGTTGCGGCATTGGGTATCTGGTTGCACGGCGCCGACGGCGTCGCTTCGTGGGACAACCGGGCACCGAAGCGGCGAGAGCAAGGCGTCGCCAACGCTCTGAGGCGGGCCGCGGCCGCTGCGTTCAGCCGCGACCAGTGGAGCGAGAGCGAGGCAGACGCTCAGGCCAGACGGATCGAGCTCGACCGGATGCTGACTCGAACGGAAGCCAGCGACGTGGAGCGCTACCGGCTGCTGCTCGCCGGAAAGCCGCGAGCCACCATCGCGCTAGTCGGCCTGATCCTGACCGTGTTCGGAATGCAGGCGCTGTGGGGGGGCGTGGACCTGCCTCCGCTGCTCACGCGCATGGGGTCACTCGTTCCGGAACGTGCGCTCCATGGCGAGTGGTGGCGGTTCGTGGCGTGCACCGTTTTACATGGCGGCGTCCTGCACGTCGCGCTGAACAGCGTCGTCTTGTGGATGTTGGGCCGCTCATTGGAGCCCTTCATTGGCACCCCACGGTTCCTGTTCATCTACTTCACGTCCGGCCTGGCGGGCAGCGCGGCCAGCTCTTTGTTCGTGACCAGCCAGAGCGTGGGTGCGTCGGGCGCTATCTGGGGGTTGCTCGGAGCGCATGCCGCGCTGGCCTTCTATCCGCGGCCCCTTCTGCCGCCAACGTTGGTGGCGGTGGCCCGGCGCGCGGCGGCGACGAACCTGGCGCTCAACCTGGTCAACTCGTTCAATCCACACGTCGATGCCGCGGCGCACGTGGGCGGCGGGGTGATGGGCGCTCTGGTGCTGGTGGCGATAGCGCTCTCCGGCGGCCTACTGTCCCATGGCCGCGCGGCACCGCCGGCAGGCCGCTGGCTGCGAGTCGCGTCCACCGTGCTGGGTCTGACCTTCGTGTTCGGCTTTGCGCGCGGCATCGCCGCTGGCCAACCGTGGCGGCTCGACAGCGAACCGGAGCTCGCGCGCGTCCAGCTCGCCGACTCGCCGTGGAGCGTCGAGATACCGCGCGGTCAGGCGACGCGCTCCTCGAGCGACGAGCGCGCCTCGATCGAGTTCGGAAATCTTGCCCACGATCCGAGCGTGGTCGATATCAGCTGGGTGCAGCTCTCGAACGAGCCCTTCGCGCGAGAGCCCCAGGCCGAGCTCTCGATGATCCTACGCCAGCTCGCAACAGTGCCCGACGGGCTCGAGGAGCTCGAGCCGCCGCGCATCGTCCAGGCCGAGAGGCGGCCGGTGCGCCCCCACGTCGCCGTCCGCTACCGTTACACCTCGAACGGCGACGTCGTGAACGACCGCGTCATCGGCCTCATCGACGGCCGCCTCGTGCGGGTCGACGTCATCGCGTGGGCTGCTTTGCCGCGTGCCTTTGATGGGCTGGCGGCGCGCATTCTGCAATCGATCGAGCCTGCTGCCCCATCGACGGCGTCGCTCGGTGAGCCGATCGACGTGTTTCACTCCGGTGTTTCGTCACCTGCTCAGGTGGGCGAAGGGGGGGAGGTGCACGGCGAACGGAGCCTCCAGGGCCGCGCCGGAGTGCCGTTCGCTGGGCTGTGATGCACCGCATGCCACACGGTTGTCTCGAGCAGACACGAGTTCGTTTCGAGCGGTTCCGCTATCGGCGCAACCTGTCGTCCGGCGTCCCCCGAGGATCGTCGACGCGACTCGACGGCGCGTCGCTCCGAGCGACCACGCACGCGAGCGAGCCGTGAACGACGTGTCGGCTGCCGGCGGACAATCCGCGCCCAGTCTCTCTCTGCGACACTTTGGGCAGGCGTGGGCGTTTCGTTTAGCTATACTCCAACATTAAAGCAGGGCACGGGAGCCGCGCTGCGTTCCATGGAAACAGGTGCCGTTTCCGGCATCGCATCGCGGCGGTAGTGCGGAGCAAAAAAGTCATGTCTCGTCGGGTGATAGAGCTTGTCGACCGCAGTTTTCTCGCATTCATTCTTTCCATCGCCGGGGCCGCTGCGCTGAGCGCTTGCTCGGGCGACAGCGCCGAGGGCGAAGCGTCGGTGCTCGGCGGCTGCGCCTCGGGCGATTGTGACGGTGCGGGCGCGGCGTGCTCGGCTGACTCCGAGTGCGGGTCCGGATCCTGCAGCGGCGGCCAGTGTGTCGCAGCTGGCGGAGGTGAAGGGGGCAGCGGGCCCGTGATGCCGTCGGAGAACCGCCCGAGCGGCTTCATCCTCACCGACGACTTCGAACCAGCGAGCGGCGGCGCGCCCGCCGTGTGCGTGGATCTGCAGGTGGATTTCGAGCGGATCACGCCCACCGTCGTCTTGCTCATCGATCGCTCGGGCAGCATGACGCAGGCGTTCGACAACGGGCTCGATCGCTGGGAGACGCTGGTGCAGACGCTCACCGATCCCGATAGCAGCCTGATCGAAAGGCTCGACACCAGCGTGCGCTTCGGCATGGCGCTCTACTCGAGCAACGGCGGCTTCGGAAACGGGCCGACGCCGCGTCAGTGCCCGGTGCTCGCCGATGTCGACATCAGCATCGGCAACTTCGCCAGCATGTCCACGCTCTTGACGTCGAACGGGCCGCGCGGTGACACGCCCACGGCCGAGAGCATGGAGGCCATCGTGGCCGAGTTGCTGGCGTTCGACGAACCCGGGCCCAAGTCCATCATCCTGGCCACCGACGGTGACCCGGACACCTGCGAAGACCCCAACGCCAACGACGACGACGCCAGCAAGGCGCGCAGCGTGGCGGCGGTCAGCGCGGCCCATGCCGAGGGAATCGCGACGCACATCATCAGCGTCGGTGACGAGGTGACCGCGAGCCACCTCAAGGCGCTCGCGGTAGCCGGTTCGGGCGGCGACGCCAGCGCCGAGGCTTTCACCGCGCTCGACACCCAGGGCCTGGTCGACGCCTTCACGCAGATCATTGGGACCGTGCGCACTTGCGATTTCACGCTGCAAGGCGAGGTCGACGCGGCCGACGCGGCGCGCGGTACGGTGCTCGTCGACGGCGAAGCCCTGGTCTTCGGTGACGCAGACGGCTGGGCGATGCCCGACGAGACCACGGTCCGCCTGCAGGGCGCGGCGTGCGAGGCCATCCAGGCAGACGCGGCGGCGATTTCGATGAGCTTCCCGTGTGATGCCATCGAGATCATCCCGCGCTGAAGGCCCCGTTCGCGACGAGCGCCCGGCAGTAAACGGCTGAGCGCGATCGGCCGTAGTCACCTGGCGAGGCGCTCGCGATGGCGCCGAAGGTGCTCGCGATGCCGAACGTCGACCGATCGTTCACGGGTTCTCGACGCAGCGTGGGACTGGCGCTGGCGCTGCTCGTCACGTCCTGTGCTCGAGCCGCGTCCCCTCCGGGGCCCGCGGTCGCACCTGCCCCGCGCGTGCGCGACATCTTTCCGGCGGTCGGCGCCTCCTGCGCGGTGCCGCGGCAAGGGCGGCTGACCGAGACTCCGCGTTCGATCGCGCCCGACGAGCGGGTGCCGGAGTTTCTGCTGGCGACCGAGGCGTGCAAGGTCTTCGACTCGCGCGACCTGGTCGGGAAGCGGCCGTTCGTCGTGATCTTCTTCACGTCGTGGTGCTCGGTCTGCGAGCACCGCATCCCCCTCTTGCGCGACGCCCTGCGCCAGCGCGAAAATGACGTGGTGTCGCTCTGGATCTCGCTCGACGACGCCGAGGGAGGCTGGGCGGAGACTGACGCGTTCCTCGAGCGGCACGCGATCGAGAGCAAGTCGGCCGTTGCCGGCCGCGATTTCCTCGGCTTCTCGCTCGGCTACAACCCCTTCCGCAGCGTGCCGGTCGTGGTCATCGTGGGGCGCAGCGGCCGGGTCGTCGCAGTGCAAATCGGGGTTCGCGACGGCGATGGCGACGTGCTCGAGCAGGCGCTGGAGCAGGCGATCGATGAGCCGCCGGAGCGCGCGCTCACGTCTGCGCCGCTCACATCCGTTCCACTACGGTGACGCCGAGCAACTCGAGGCCGAGCTTCAGTGTGCGCGCCGCGAGGGCCGACAGGACGAGCCGGCTCTGTCGCGTCGCCGGGTCAGGGGCTTTCAGCACCGGGCAGTGCTCGTGGAACTGGTGCACGCGGGAGGCGAGCTCGTAGAGGTACGTGCAGAGCCGATGCGGCTCGAGCGTG
>Ga0247763_1001034_pt1 | contig 16550 bp, 11 predicted proteins | sample UWRJL141409B4_FD_179926 | JGI IMG/M metagenome (GOLD analysis project Ga0247763, IMG submission 179926) | Plant litter microbial communities from Arlington Agricultural Research Station in Wisconsin, United States - UWRJ-L141-409B-4 | ecosystem: Environmental > Terrestrial > Plant litter >...
CCGGGGGATCGAGCGCATCGAGATGGCGGCGCCCTTCGATCGCACGCGGCGCCACGCGAGCGGCGACTTCGGCGTCGCGGTGCCGCGTGCCCGGAGCGAGCGCTCCGCCGCGCGCCTGGCCTCGCGCCTGTCGAGCGCGCTCGATACCTGGGTGCCGCTCGACACCTGGGCGCCGCTGATCGCCTGGCACGGCGTGAGACTCCTGCCACGCATCGCGCGGCTCCGACCCGACGTCATCTTCAGCACCGCCGACCCCTGGTCGAGCCATCTCGCGGGGGCGTGGCTCGCGCGTCGCCTGGGTGTGCCCTGGGTCGCCGACTTTCGCGATCCCTGGACGCTCTGTCCGTTCCGGGGCCAGGCGCCGCCGCCGACGCTTGCCGTGAACCGGGCGTTCGAGCGCCACGTCGCCCTGCGCGCGAGCCACGTCACGTTCACGACCGAACGCACGCTCGCGCGCTATCGGGCGGCGTATCCCGCCGCCGCGGGGCGCATGTCGTGTCTGCCCAACGGCTTCGACGGCGCGCTGCTCGCCGACCCGATCGACGCCGAGCTCGAGCCGCTGGCGGCAGAGGCGCAGCTCAGCCTCTGCTTCTTCGGTCGCTTTCGCTCCCTCTCGCCGGCACGCGCGATCCTGCTCGCGCTCGAACGTCTGCTCGAGCGGAGCCCTGCTGCACGCGACGCGATACGACTCGTCGCCGTCGGCGAGCTACCCGCGGGAGATGCGGCGCTCGCGTCGCGGCTCGGCGTGAGCGACGTCTACCATCCCGTCGAGGCGGTGCCCTACGAGCACACGCTTCGACAGCTGCGCCGGCACGACATCAGCCTGCTCAGCACGGCGCCCGAACGCGACGACATCGTGCCCGCCAAGCTGTGGGACTACCTGGCCGCGCGCCGCCCGATCCTTTCGCTCGGCAACAACCCCGATGTGTGCGCGCTGCTGGCGTCGCTCGACGCCGGGCTTCAACTCGAGCCCGACGCGACCGATCGGATCGCGGAACTGCTCGAACGCTGCCTGCTCCACAAGCGGCGGGGTGAAGCGCTGCCCATCCCGAGCCGTCCGCGCGAGCGGCACGTCGACGACTTCGATGCTCGGCGCCAGGCGGAGCGGCTCGCCGGGCTCTTCGACGCGCTGATCGCGGGGGGCTGACTCGGCGCGCGGATCGCGACGATCCGCCCCTTGACCTCCCGAGCCCCTGAACCGACACGAGTCGGCGACGGCGCGCCTGTGCCCTGGTTTACCGTACGCCGACGCGCCAGCGGTCGAGCTGATGCCGGTTTTGCAAGGATCAGCTCGACCCGATCGCTCGCGCAGGGTTTGCTCCAGCACCGTCGTACAGACGACGGCAACATCCCCAGCGGGAATCGAACCCCGCTACTCGGCGGAGGGGTCTACTCTCGTCTGCAGGCGCGGCGCGGGGCGAGCCAAACCCGCCCCCCTTCCCTACCGCTCAATCCGAGCCCGAGGGACGCGAGCGCTGGCTCGTCCAGTAGGCGGCGCGCCGCAGGTTGTGCACGAAACCGACCGGCTCGATGCCGCGCCCGCTGCGGAACGGATCAAACCGCAGGTCGCGCTGGTCGAGGTCGAGCAAGCCGCTGAGGCGGACGCGCAGCAGCGGCTCGAAGCGCGCGGCGATCGGCCGCTTCAGGGGCCCGGCATACGCGGACCAGTCGAGGAACAGGCTCGCGCTTCCGTTGCCGATTCGATACGCGATGCGCTCCTCGCGCGTGCCACGGTAGAGCGATGGGGCCCCTTCGGGCCGAAACCGCCACTCGATGCGCCCGAGCGGCGCGACGTCGAAGGGCGACACGCCATAGTAGGTGTTCGCGAAGAAGTCGTGATCGTGGGTGGTGAGCGGCGCGAACGGCATCGTCCACGGGCGCTGGATGGTGGCGAGAAGGAGATCTTGATCGGAGGGCTTCGGCTCGACGCCGAGCGGGGCTTCGCTGAAGCGCAGGGCGCAGCCGAGCACGTCGATCCACTCGCCCGTCTTCCACCACGCCGACGACCAGCGCACGAGCACCGGCCCAGCGAGTCGAGCCGCCAGCTCGCCCGCGGCACCGACCGCTGCGATGGGCTCGGCCTCGGCGGCGCACAGGATGCCGCTCGGATGAAACATCCGGCTGTGTCGAGCCGCGCTGATCAGCCCCGTGAAGGGGGACAGCGCGAGGCCAGCGATGCGTCCCGTAATCTCTCCGCGTGCCATCTCGTCTCCTCCCGTGTCGCTCGAAGCGCTCCGGTCGTCTTGGTGCATGTGCGCCGCGAGCGCAAGCTGCGCAGATGCGCCCATGTCTCGGCCTCAATCGACCCGATACGAAATCGCCTCGGCGTGGATGGAGAGGGTGCGCGGATCGTCACGGAAGTAGGTGTAGACGACCTGCTCGGAGCCCTGGCCCAGGTAGTCGACGAGCACGTCCATCGTGCGTCGCTCGCCGCGCTCGCCGCGGTAGTCGATGCGCACCTGCAGATCGCGGAGGGTGCGCCCGCCGGGGTTCGCGATCTCGAGCGGCAGCAGGTAGCGCCCCGCCTGCTGGCTGATGTCATCGAAGCGCGGCGCGACGCGCGCGTCGACGCGCTCGGTGACGGGCTCGCGCAGTCGCCAGGCGAGGTGCGCCGCGAGCGCCAGCACCAAGGCCAGGCTCACGCCGAAGGTGACCCACTCCGCCAGGCGACGAGGCCCTCGCGTCGCACCGCCCCCGCTCACAGCGCGATCCTCCCGGCGGCGCCGCCCACGGCCGTCGGCAAGCCGAGCACGATGGTCGAGGCCGCGAGGTCGCGCACGCTCCCTGCCGACTCGGGCTCCCCGAGCACGCCGAGCAGGGCCATCGCGACCGCCAGCGAGGCGGCGTAGGTGATGACTGTCTCCGCGGGCGGGCTCTGGACCAGGCTCGGGATGTGCACCGGCTGATCCTTGACCCCGGAGGCGTACAGGATGACGTAGCAAAGCCCCAGGCTCGCCAGCATCACCGCAGCGAGCTGCCAGGGCGTGAGCCGCCCAGCGATCAGAACGACCTCCTCCGTCGGGCCGATGTTGATGGAGTACACCACCGCCCCGATGAGCGTGGCGGTGATGTCGCGAACGTCTTGCCGCAGCTGAAAGCTCTCGAGCTGCTCGCGGGCGGGAGGGGGCTCGGGGTCGGGCTCGCGCGGGTTGTCGCCCTTCTCCTGGCCGTCACCCGCGCGCTGCTTGCCGCGCACGTGAGCGTCGGCCACCGACACCCCGATGCTCACGGCGGTGGTCTGGAACAGCACCTTGCCCGTGATCTCGCCCCAGGCGTCAGCCGGGCCGATCTCGCCGACGAGCCAGAGAACCAGCGCCGAAAACACGAGGCCGATACCGACGGCGGTGACGCTCTCGAGCAGCGCACTCTTCACTCCGTACTCGTGCCGGAATCCCGAGACGATGCTGAACAGGAGGTTGACGACCAGCGTGCCGAACAGCATCGCGAGCTGCTGCAACGGACCAAGCAGCATGCCGTGCAGCCACATCTCCATCGTGAACAGCAGCGGCATGCCCACGATGGCGCCGCCCGTGATGGCGACCAGCAGGTCGCGACCCTCGCGCCGCAGGCCCCACGGGTCAGCGGCATGTTTCGATACTGCGCGGGCCATCGTCAGTCGCGTCGTTATGCCACCATCATGCCACGACGCGGAAACAGCGAAAGAACGCCACGTCCTCACGGGGAGCGACGGATCGGGGTCGTAGCGTGCCGACGTGCGCCTCGAACGACGCACATTTCTGTCACGCTCGCGCTCCGGGCGATGTGGCGTTTGATCCGGCAGCGCCGGCTTTGCGCCGCATCGTAGCGGCACAGCTCTTGCTCAGGGGCCCTGCGATGACTGGCCCTGCGATGACCGACCGCGACACACGCACCCCGAACGGCGACGACATCTGGAACTCGAGCCGCCTCACGCTGGGTGTCGAGGAAGAGTTCCACCTGGTCGATCTCGCGACGCGCCGGCTCACGCCCCGCGCGACCGACGTGCTCGCTCAGCTCACCAACCGAGCGCCGGCCAGCTCGCGCGCGGGCTCTGCCTCGGTGAAGTCGAGCGGTGGGTTCGCTGCCGAGCTCCAGCAATCGGTGGTGGAGACGAACTCCGCCGTGACGAACGAGCTCGGCGAGCTGCGCGGTCACCTGGTCGAGCTGCGGCGCGAGCTGTCGCGTACGGCCGAGGCGCTCGGCATCGGCGTGGCCGCGGCCGGGATGATGCCGCTCTCGGTGCCGCTCACCATCACAGAAAACCCGCGCTTCCGTCGCATGCTGGCAGACTATCAGCTGCTCGTGCGCGAACAGCTGATCTGCGGTATGCAGGTGCACGTCGGCATCGGCAACCGCGACACGGCGGTGAGGCTCATCGACCGCGTCTCGCCCTGGCTGCCGCCGCTGCTCGCGCTGTCGGCGAGCTCGCCCTTCGCGCAGACGGGCGACGATACGGGCTACGCGAGCACGCGCACGCTGATCTGGTCGCGCTGGCCCACCACCGGGCGCGCCGGCGCCTTTGCGTCTGCCGCCGAGTACGAGGAGCTGGTGCAGAAGCTGGTCGCCTCGGGCGTGATCAGCGACCCCGGCATGCTCTACTTCGACGTGCGGCCCTCGGCGCACGTGCCCACGATCGAGCTGCGCATCTGCGACGCCTGCCCCGCGGTCGACACGGTCGTGCTGATCGCGGGCTTGTTCCGCGCGGTGGTGGCCCGCGAGCTCACCCGGCTCGCGGCGGGCGAGCCGTCGACGGCGCAGCCATCTGCGCTCGAGCGGGTGGCGATGTGGCGCGCGGCGCGCTCGGGCCTCGAGAGCGAGCTCGTCGATCTGTCGGGCCCGCGCTCGGTGCCGGCGGGTGTCTTGATCCGCAACATCGTGCGCGAGCTGCGCACCGAGCTCAGCGCGCACGGCGACTACGAGCTCGTGCACGACCTGTGCGAGGAGGCGCTCGGCCGCGGCAGCTCTGCCAGCCGGCAGCGCGATGTGCTGCAGAAGCGTGACCGCATCACCGACGTGGTCGACGCGATCGTCGCGGAGACGCGCGGCGAGCTGCTCGAGTCGCGTGCCGGCGGCAGCTCGCCGCTCTGGCGCGGGTACACGTCGCCGAGCTTCGATGAAGGCATCCTGCCCGACGCGCGCCCGCGCGCCACCCACGCCAAGCTGCTCGAGGGGCTGAGCTCGCTCGGGCTGCCGGAGCTCGGCAACCGACTGCAGCGGCTCGAGCGCGAGGAGATCGAGGCCGGCGTGGTGTTCCGCAGCGTCGGCCAAGAGCTGGCGAGCGCCTTCCCCATCGACATCTGTCCGCGCGTGCTGAGCGGCGAGGAGTGGAGCCGCATCGAGGGCGGCGCGGCCCAGCGCGCCCGGGCGCTCGACGCCTTCCTGCGCGACATCTACTCCGACGCCGCGATCGTGCGCGATGGCATCGTGCCCGAGTGGCTGGTGCAGCACTCGCCCGGCTATCGCAGCGCGGGGGCGGCGGCGCCGCCGAGCGCTCGGCGCGCGCAGGTGTGCGGCTTCGACATCGTCCGCGATCGAGACGGGCGCTGGCTCGTGCTGGAAGACAACGTGCGCGTGCCGTCGGGTATCGGCTACGCCATCTCCAGCCGCCGCCTGATGCAGAAGGTGTTCCCGGAGTTGCTCGCGCACACGACCCTGCTCGACCCCGAGCAGGCGCCGGGGCTGCTCAAGCGCGCGCTGCTCGAGTCGGGGCCGCCCAAGGCGTCGACCACGCCGCACGCCGTGCTGCTCAGCGCGGGCCCGAACGACTCGGCCTTCTTCGAGCACCGCCTGCTGGCCGACGCGATGGCGATCCCGCTGGTCGAGGCCTCGGATCTGCTGGTGAGCGACGGCAAGGCCTGGCACGTCGAGGCCTCCGGGCGCTCGCGCGTCGACGTGATCTACCTGCGCATGGATGATCAGCTGGCGCAGCGGCGCGGAGCGAACGGCCACACCCTCGGGCCGCAGCTGCTCAGCGCGGTGAAGAACCAGACGCTGACGCTCGCCAACGCGCTCGGCAACGGCGTCGCGGATGACAAGGCGATCTACGCCTACGTGCCCAAGTTCATCAAGTACTACCTCGGCGAGCACCCGCTGCTCGAGCAGGTGCCCACGTATCACTGCTCGGAACCCGAGCAGCTGTCGCTCGTGCTCGCGCGCCTCGAAGAGCTGGTGGTCAAGCCCGTCGACGGCTATGGCGGCATCGGAGTGGTGGTCGGGCCGCGGGCGACGGAGGCGGAGCTCGAGCGGGTGCGCGCGCACATCAGCGAGCAGCCCGAGCGCTGGATCGCTCAAGAAACAGTGATGCTCTCCACCCACCCCACGTTCGACAGCGGGCGCCTCCGCCCGCGCCACGTCGACCTGCGGGTGTTCGTCTATTACGGCGCGCAGCCGATGGTCGCGCCGGCGGCGCTCACGCGCGTTGCCCCGGCGGGCAGCCTCGTCGTGAACTCGTCGCGCGGCGGCGGAGGCAAGGACACATGGCTCTCGCACTGAGCCGAGGGGATACGTTCGAAATCAGGAAAGGAGGCCGCCGTGTGTGGCTTTGCAGGTGAGGTGCGCTTCGATGGGCGCGCCATAGACATGGATTCTCTCGGTCGGATGTGCGCGCGGCTCGCTGCGCGCGGACCGGACAGCATGGGCCTCTGGCAGCACGGCCCGGTGGGCCTCGGCCATCGCCGGCTCACGATCATCGATCTGAGCGCAGCCGGGCAGCAGCCGATGATCGACTCGGCGCTCGGGCTGTCGCTGGTCTTCAATGGCTGCATCTACAACTATCGTGAGCTCCGGCACGATCTGGAGGCGCACGGCTACCGCTTCTTCTCGAACTCCGACAGCGAGGTCATCCTCAAGGCGTACGCGCACTGGGGCACGAGCTGCGTGGAGCATTTTCTCGGCATGTTCGCCTTCGCCATCGCCGAGCGCGACAGCGGAAAGGTCGTGATGGCGCGCGACCGGCTGGGCATCAAACCGCTGTACATATCGCGGGCGCCCGGCAGGCTGCGCTTCGCCTCCACGCTGCCTGCGCTCGTGGCAGGCGGCGGCGTCGACACTTCGATCGACCCGGTGGCGCTGCATCACTACATGACATTTCACTCGGTGGTGCCTGCGCCGCTCACCATCCTCGCCGGCGTGCAGAAGCTGCCGCCAGCCACGATCCGCGTCATCCAGCCCGACGGCAAGGAGACAGACCACACCTACTGGCAGCCGCGCTTCGAGCGCCCCGCCGAGCAGCACACGAAGGAAGAGTGGGAAGAGCTCGTGCTCGAGGGCCTGCGCAAGGCGGTGAAGCGGCGCATGGTGGCCGACGTGCCCGTCGGCGTGCTGCTCTCGGGCGGAATAGACTCGAGCCTGGTCGTCGCGCTGCTCGCCGAGTCGGGCCAGCGCGACCTGAAGACGTTCAGCATCGGCTTCGAGGCGGCGGGCGGCGAGAGCGGCGACGAGTTCGAGTATTCAGACATCGTCGCCGAGGCGTTCCAGACCGACCACCGGCAGATCCGTATCGACGCGAGCGGCCTCTTGCCGGCGATCGACGGCGTGCTCGAGAACATGAGCGAGCCGATGATCAGCCACGACTGCGTCGCGTTCTATCTGCTCTCCGAGCAGGTGAGCCGGCACGTCAAGGTGGTGCAGTCGGGCCAGGGCGCTGACGAGATCTTCGCGGGCTACGACTGGTACCCGCCGCTCGCGGGCGTGCCGCGCGACGGCGCGCTCGACGCCTATTCCCGCGTGTTCTTCGACCAGACTCACGCCGACATGGCCCACGTCGTCAACCCCGATCGCCTGACGCCCTACGACGTCAGCCGCGAGCTCGTCGGCGCCCACTTTGACCGGCCCGGCGCCGAGACGGCGCTCGACGCGGCCCTGCGCATCGACACCACCATCATGCTCGTCGACGATCCGGTCAAGCGCGTGGACAACATGACGATGGCCTGGGGCCTCGAGGGCCGCGTGCCGTTCCTCGACCACCAGCTGGTGGAGATCGCTGCCGCCTGTCCGCCGGAGCTCAAGCTCGCCCACGGCGGCAAGGGCGTGCTGAAAGACGCCGCGCGCAAGCTCTTGCCCGCGGCCGTCATCGATCGCAAGAAGGGCTACTTCCCGGTGCCCGGCATCCGCCATCTGTCGGGCGCGTTGCTCGGCAGCGTGCGCGAGGCGTTGCTCTGTCGGTCGGCGCGCGAAAGGAACCTGTTCCGGCCGACGTACGTCCAGCGCCTGCTCGAGACGCCCAACGACGTGCGCTCGACGCTCGGCTCGAACATGACGTGGCAGCTCGGATTGCTCGAGCTCTGGTTCCAGAAACACGGGGTGGGGGGATGAGACACGACTTCGCGAGCGCGACGGCGGCCTGGTCACCGGCGCTGTCTCCAGACGGGGCGCGCGTCGCCTATTGTACCGACCGCGACGGAGCCCCTCGCGTCTGGCTGCACGATCGACAGCGCGGCACGGATCAGCCGTTCGATCGCGCGCCCGAGTGCGTGCAGCGCGTCGAGTGGTCGATCGACGGCGAGTGGCTCGCGTTGCTGGTGGCGCCCCACGGCTCGCCGCGCACGCAGGTCTGGGTGATGCGCGCCGACGGCAGCGACCTGCACGAGGTGGGGGGCTCGGCGGAGGGCGCCACCTACCTCGGGCCGTGGACGCACGAGCCCGGGGTGCTGGCCGTCGCCGAGGCTGCCCCGGGAGACGGCGGGCTCGCGGCGCGGCTGGAGCACATGGTCACCCGCGAGACGCGGCTCATCGCCACCGGCGGCCAGCCCATCGTGCTCGATCTCGACCGCCACAACCGCATGGCGCTCGTCCGGCGCGGGCCGCGCGGCGCGCGCAGCGTGTGGGCCATCGACCTCACCACGGGCAAGGAGCGCGAGCTCTTGCCCAACGCCGGCCTCGGCTCGACCGACCTCGGCCGGCTCTGCCCCGACGTGCGAGTCGCCTACGTGCGCAGCAACGCCGGGCGGGAGATGCACGCGCTGTTCGAGGTGCCGCTCGACCCCGGCTCACCCGTGCGCGTGCTCGCCGAGCGCACCGACGCCGACCTCGAGCACATCGCCCTCACGGCAGACGGGCGCAGCGCGCTTCTCTCCTGGAACGTCGCCGGTCGCAGCGAGTGCGAGCTCTTCGACCTGAAGGCGGGCACGCGCGCCGCGCTGCCCTTGCCGGAGCCCATCACCGACGACTGCAGCTTCTCGCGCGACGGGCGCGTCATCGCCATGACGCTCGAGGGGCCCACCCATCCGCGCGCGGTGTGGCTCTTCGATCGCGACGCATCGCACTGGCAGCGCATCACGCGCCAGGCGCCCGACTGGCTCTCCCCTTCCGTTCAGCCCACGCTCGAGCGCCTGCGCTCTGCCGACGGGCTCGAGCTCACGGGCTGGCTGTACCGCTCCGCCAGCGCCACCGGGCCCGGGCCCGCCGTCATCCACCTGCACGGCGGCCCCGAGGCGCAAGAGCGGCCGACGTTCAACCCGCTCTTTCAGGAGCTCGCGGCGAGCGGCATCGCCGTCTTCGCGCCGAACGTCCGCGGCTCGTCGGGGTTTGGGCACAGCTTCGTCAACGCCGACAACCTCGACAAGCGCTGGGCGGCCATCGCCGACGTCGCCGCCTGCGCCCAGTACCTGATCGACCGGGGGGTCGCCGAGCGCGGCCGCCTCGCCTGCGCCGGGCGCTCCTACGGCGGCTACCTGACGCTCGCCTCGCTCGTCTTCCACCCCGAGCTCTTCGCGGCCGGTGTGGACGTGTGTGGCATGGTCGATTTCCACACCTTCTACGCGAACACCGAGCCGTGGATCGCCGTCGCCGCCTATTCCAAATATGGCCACCCCGTGCGCGACGCCGAGCTGCTGCGCAGCTTGTCACCCATCCACCGCTTTGACGCGCTGCGCGCCCCGCTGCTCGTCGTGCATGGCGAAACCGACTCCAACGTGCCCGTCGAGGAGGCCGAGCAAGTCGTGCGGGCGGCCCGCGCCCAGGGCGTGCCCGTGGAGTTCCTGCTGTTCCGGGAGGAGGGGCACGAGCTCCTCCGCGTACGTAACAAGCGGGCCTTCGTCGAGCGCACCGTCCAGTGGCTCACGGCGTGGCTCTCGGCGGGCGCCGCGCCCGACCTGGCTTCGAGCGCGCACGACGAGCGGGCGGCCGCGTCGCTGTCTCCCTCGCCGAGCCCCACGGGCGGGCCTGCTCCCTCGGGCGCGGGGGGCGCACCCACGCCCGCCGCGACGGGCGCGCGGGTGTGACCCGGTAGCGTGTTGCATCGCGGTACACCGAGACGCGACCGCAGGCCGCGAACGACGCACCTGAACATATTACGCCGCGGGCGCCCCGGACGCGTACGACCGGGCTATATTCACTGAAGACTTCCTAAAGGGTAGGCCGTGTCCTCCCGTTGCTGGAAAACAGTGTACGACTCCCGACTCGACAAGGCTTCGCGGCTCAAAACGCTCTTGCCCCTCGCGCCACCGGGCAGCCTGTCCAACGTCCCCCTCGAGCTCTTCCTGTTCGACGACGCCCAGCTCTCCGTCATCTACGCTCCCGTCGATTTCGTGAACACGCGCGCGCGCATCGTGCTGGCGGGGCTCACCCCGAGCTGGAAGCAAGCGCGCGCCGCCTTCGCCGCGCACGCCGAGCTGCGAGGTTCGGACCAGCACGAGGATGAAGAGAGCGCCGGCCTCGAGATCCAGCGCCGGTCTGCGTTCGCCGGCACCATGCGCCAGAACCTCGTCGGCATGCTCGACGAGCTCGGCGTCCAGCACCACCTCGGCATCGCCTCCACCGAGTCGCTCTTCGCCGGAGACGCGCACGCCGTGCACTCCACCAGCGTGCTGCGCTATCCCGTGTTCAAGGCCGGCAAGAACTACTCCGGGCAGCATCCCAAGCCGCTCGCCCACCCGTTCCTGCGCGCGATGCTCGAGCGAGTGTGCGCCGCCGAGCTCGCCAGGGTCGACGGTGCGCTGATCGTCCCGCTCGGCAAAGCCGCAGAAGAGGGCCTCGAGCACCTCACGGCGCTCGGCCAGCTCAGCGGCGACCGGGTGCTGCGCGGCTTCCCGCACCCATCCGCGGCGAACGCCCACCGCAAGGTCGAGTTCAAACGCGCCAAGTCGAGCCTCGAGTGGCAGGTGCGCTCGTGGTTCGAGCGCGGCAGCCTCGCGCCCCCACGCTTCGCCGGAGAGTGGCAGGCCGTCGAGGCGCGCCGCGGGCGGCTGAGCGCGAGCGTGTAAGGCCACCACCAACGCCTCGACGCGGAAGCGGCGCTTTCGCTCGCGTGGGCCAGCGCAAGAGCATTTCGTTCGAGCCGCCAGACAATCACTCTATCGCTCGACTCGATCACCCGCGCTAGAGATGGCTCGTGGCACTCCAGAGCCCTCACGATGCGCTGTTCCGTGCCGCATTCGAATCGCCGCGGCATGCCGCGCAGCTGCTCCACGCCGTACTGCCTGCAGAGCTGACAGAGCTGGTCTCGCTCGACTCGCTCGAGCTCGAACCGGGTGGCGGCCGCGGGCAGAACCTCGAAGAGTTTCGCACCGACCTTCTGTTTCGCGCAAACATCGCCAACGCCCCAGGCTTCATCTGCGTCCTGTTCGAGCACCAGAGCTCGTCAGACCATGGCATGCCGCTCCGCATGCTCGGTTACCTGCTGCGAACCTGGGAGCGCGCGTGGCGTTCACAACGTGGCAGGCCCCTGCCGCCCATCATCCCCATCGTGATCAGCCACGATCCGAACGGCTGGCGAGCCCCGCTCGAGCTCGCCGACTTGCTACCGATGGTCGTCCGCCACCGCCCGGCGCTACGCTCCGTCACGCCGAACTTCCGCTACATCCTCGACGACCTCACCCAGCTCTCCGACAGCAAACTGAGGGCTCGAGCCCTGGCGCCTTTCCCCACGCTCGCGCTCTGGGCCCTGCGCGACGCTCGCACCCCCGGTCAAATCCTCCACACGCTCGACCAGTGGGCAGATGCCCTCACCAACGCCGCCAACGCCCCCAACGGGCGAGATGCGCTCCAACAACTCTTCCTGTATATTTCGACCGTCGCCGAGAACCTCGCCTTCGACCAGTTCAAATCCCGCGTCCTCCAACACTCCCCAGCCACCGAGCCATCCTTCATGACCATCGCTGAAGAACTCCGCGAACGCGGCCTCCAACAGGGCATCGAACGCGGCCTCCAACAGGGCATCGAACGCGGCCTCCAACAAGGTGCGCTACAGACCAGGCGCGAGGACATCGAGAGTCTGCTCACGTCCAGGTTTGGGACTCTCCCCGCCGCTGTCACCGCGCGCATCCAATCCGCCGATGCAGACACCCTCAAGCGCTGGCTCAACCAAATCCTCACCGGGGCTAGCCCAGAAGCTGTCGTCGAACTCTGAGCAAGCGCATGGACTTCCGTGCGCTCGGGCCGTCGCCGGTCTATCGGTGACGCGGGATCCCTGCCTCAGCCGAGCCGTGCGTCGGCGTTGAGCTCCGCCCAGTCGAGCTCCTCTTCGATGCGGTGAAAAGCGTCGTCACCGATGATGCCGCGGGCGCGGAGGTCGTGCACAGCCCGGCGTTCCGCCTCGAGCGCTTGGCGGGTGGGGTGGGCGGTCGAGGCTGCGTCGGGGCGGGCCGCGTGGGTGGAGGCCGAGGAAGCGGTCGTCTCGTCGAGGCGGCGTATGCGGAGCTGGTATCGGTGGCGGAGCCAGGCGCCGTCGCCTTCGATGGTTTCGGAGGTGAGCGCGGCGAGGCCCGCTTCGGCAGCGGTTCGTCGCGCGAGCAGGACTTCGCGTTCGAGCATGCGGTCGTCGTCGAGGGCGAGCCAGCGGATCAGGGGAGTGAGCGTGAGGCCTTGGAGGACGAGGGTGACGAGGACGACGCAGTAGGAGCTGAAGAGGATGAAGTCGCGCTCGGGAAAGGCGGGCTGGGTGGCGCTGCCGATCGGCAGGGCCAGAGCTGCCGCCAGCGTGACGGTGCCTCGCATACCGCACCAGGCGACGAGCACCGCGGCGCGGGTGGAGGGGTGGCGGGCGGGCTTGCCGCGGCTGGTGTCGAAGCGGGTGCGCAGCCAGCGCGCTGCGACGTCGTAGAGCATGACCCATGCCACGCGCACGAGGATGACGGCGGCGCAGACGGCGGTGGCGGCGACGAGGTAGCTCGCGAGCTGGCTGTCGGTCAGGCGCTGCAGGATGGGGCCGAGCTGGAGCCCGACGAGGATGAACGCCAGGACGTTGAGCACGAAGACGAGCACCTCCCACACGGCGTTGGTGGGCACGCGCACGCGGGCGGGTGTGCGCGCGGGCGCCGAGCGGGCGGCGGCGATGCCGAAAACCACGACGGTGATGATGCCCGAGAGGTGGAGGCGCTCGGCCAGGATCCAGACGGCGAAGGTGGACAGGAACTGGAGCAGCACGGCCGTCGCTGGGTCGCTGACGCGAGTCAGCACGAGCATCACCACGCGAGCGATCACGAGCCCGAGCAGGATGCTGCCGAGGGAGCTCGCCGCGAGCAGCCCGAGCGCCGTCCAGCCCGAGAATGCCCCGGTGATGGCGGTGGCCACGGCGGCGCGATAGATGAGCAGGGCACTCGCGTCGTTGAACAGGCTCTCGCCCTCGAGGATGACGATCAGGCGGCGGGGCAGCGGGAGGTGCTTCAACACCGCCGTCGCGGCGGCGGCGTCGGGTGGGGCGACGATGGCGCCGAGGGCGATCGCGGCCGCCCACGGCAGGCCCGGCACCAGCGCGCGCGCCACGAACGCGACGACCGCCACCGTGGCTCCCACCGCGAGCAGCGAGAGCCCGGCGATCTGGCGCCAGTTCTCGCGCAAGTCGCGGGGGGAGGAGTCGAACGCGGCGTCGAGCAACACCGGTGCAACAAACAGCGTCAACGCCAGCTCGGGGTCGAGCGCGACGCTGGGCACGTCGGGGACGAGCGCAAGGCCGGCGCCCGCGAGCGCCAGGAGCGCCGGATAGGGGAGCTTGCCACGCCGGGCAAGGATGGAAAGCAGAGCGCCGACGAACAGGAGCGCGATGACGATCTCGAAGACGAGCATGCTGGACGCGGGTTGGGGCCGGGCCAGCCTACACCATCGCGCGGTTCGCGAGCGCGATCAGAACGAGCGGTCGGGCGGCGCGCGCGTCTGCAACAGTCCGGTCACACTCACCGAACGCACGAGGCCCCGCATGCGCCATCCCCCTCCGCACGCGCCCGTGCGAAGGTACGCCCATGGCGGCTCCCCTCCCCGACGCGCCGCGCGGCTTCCGCGCGATCACCAGCTATCACGCGCACATCTACTGGAGCACGGACGACGAGCGCGAACGGGCGCTGAGAATCCGGCAGTGGATCGGCGAGCGCTTCGAGGTGGCGCTCGGCAGGGTGCACGACAAACCGGTAGGGCCGCACACCCAGGCGATGTATCAGGTCGCCTTCACCGTGGACGTGTTCCCCCGCTTCGCGCCCTGGCTCATGCTGAATCGGCTGGGGTTGAGCGTGTTGATCCACCCGAACACGGGCCGAGCGCGCTACGACCACCTGGTGCACGCGCTCTGGCTGGGCACGCCGCTGGCGGTGCTCGGTGACACGCTGCCGAACGAGCCCGGCACCGACGGCATCGACCACCCGGTGACCAATACGTCACCCACGCTCGCGAGCGAGTGAGCGCCCGAAGGCGCCCATCCTGGGCCGGCGGACGTATCTCGCCCACGTTGGGTGGCGCTCTCACCGCCTACACGACCAACACGCCGCCCATCGATCACTGCCCCCCGATGCGAGAGCTCGCGCTGCGCACGCGCTCGACCGGCATGACGGAGACGCGGTCGAGCTCGATGCGGCCGGCGTGCTCGATCACCTCGGTGGCGGTGACGCCCCGGATCTCGCTGTTGGCGAGGCGGATGCCCTCGATCGTCGCGCCCTCGAAACCCTGGATGTAGAACATACGGGGTGCGGCGCTGGTCTTCACGTTCTCGATCACGATGTTGCGCGCCGTGGGCGGGAACTTGCCGTTGGGCCCCTCCTCGTACAGGAAGTCGACCGTGAGCAGCGCCTCGGCGACCTTGCCGACCTCGACGTTGCGCATGAACACGTTCTCGATCACGCCGCCGCGCCGGGCGTTGCTCTTGAGGCGCAGCGCGCGATCGAGGTTGGGGCTGTCCATGCGGTTGTTCTCGATGAAGATATGGTGCGCGCCTGCCGAGATCTCGCTGCCGATGGCCACGCCGGCGTGCCCATCCTTCATGACGGAGTTGCGCACGATGATGTTCTCGGCAGGGCGCCCGACGCGGCGACCGTCGTCGTTGCGGCCGCTCTTGATGGCGATGCAGTCATCGCCGACGTCGAACAGCACGTTGTCGATCAGCACGTCGCTCGACGAGTCGGGGTTGCAGCCGTCGTTGTTGGGTCCGTGCGTCACGATCTTCAGGTTGCGGACGGTAATGTTGGTCGAGAGCACCGGGTGCACCTCCCACATCGGCGAGCGCAGCAGCGTCAAGCCATCGATCAGCACGTTCTCGGTGCGATAGGTCTGGATGAAGTTGGGCCGCAGGTAGTGGCCGGCGCCGAAGACGCGCTCGGGCACGGGCACGTTGCTCTCCGCCATCGCGTTGAGCGTCTTGGCGTCGGGCGAGGCCATCGACATGCCGTTCGCTCCCTTGCGCGCCCATTTCCACCAGTTGTCGTCGGAGGCCGAGCCGTCGAGGGTGCCGGTGCCCGTGACGGCGATGTTCTCCTTGTCCAGGGCGTAGATGAGCGGCGAGTAGTTCATGCACTCGATGCCTTCCCAGCGCGTGAGCACGACGGGCAGGTACTTGGCGGGGTCGGGGCTGAAGCGCAGCGTCGCCCCCTCGCTCACGTGCAGGTTGATGTTGCTCTCGAGGTGGATGGCGCCCGTGAGGAACACGCCCGGCGGCACCACGACGCGTCCCCCACCCTGCGAGCTGCAGGCCGCGATCGCCTTGCGGATCGCCTCCGTCGCGTCCTGCTCGCCGCCGGCGACTGCGCCATGAGCGGTGATGGGGCAGTCGCGAGCGGGAAACGTCGGCGGCTGGATGCGCGCGAGGATGCCCTCGAGGCTGGCCCAGCCCTCGGCGCCGGGCGCGGCTGCCGGGTTTGTCGCCTCGCCGCTCCCCGGCGGGACCGGATCGGCGGCGGCAGCAGGCGGACGCGGCGAACAGCTCGAGGCGAGCACGAGGAGAACACTGGAGATGAGCGAGGACGTCTTCATGGGTCACGCACCGTTCCGGCTCGAAGAGAGTGAGCGCGGTCGCGGCCATCTAAGCGCGATCGCGGCGCATTCGGAAAGCGTCAAACCCAGGTTTTTCAACACGAAAACGCGCAACCGACAGCAGATGTGATGAACGCGCGACCGCGATGGGGGTGTCGTAAATCAGAATTCTCTGAATGTGAATCGGATGTGGCGCGGCGCGTGAAGGGGCGCGAGTGCCCATCGTTCCGAAACGACTCCGGATCTGCAGCGTGGTGCGGGCGGGCGAGTTCCCAGTGTCGCGGCGCGCGTGATAATGTCGCCGCGAAGGGTGCCGGCGAGTTGCACGCCGCAGCGAGTTCCTCGGAGTGACGACGCAACCGACGACACAACCGGTCACGCAGCAGAGTGATAAGGCCCCGCCC
>Ga0247763_1001035_pt1 | contig 16530 bp, 16 predicted proteins | sample UWRJL141409B4_FD_179926 | JGI IMG/M metagenome (GOLD analysis project Ga0247763, IMG submission 179926) | Plant litter microbial communities from Arlington Agricultural Research Station in Wisconsin, United States - UWRJ-L141-409B-4 | ecosystem: Environmental > Terrestrial > Plant litter >...
GGAGGAGTGGGTTAGGAGGTGGCGGAGGGTGATGGGCCGGGTGCGTGGGACCAGTTCGCCGGAGGGGGAGAGGATAGGCTGGGATGCGAGGGCAGGGAGGTGGGGGGATATATCGTCCGACAAGGAAATCAGACCGCGGTCGACAAGTTGGAGTGCCGAGATGGTGGTAAGGAGCTTGGTCATGGAAGCGAGAGTGAAGAGCGTGGTGGGTTCCATGGGGGACGGGGAGGCAGGGTCAAGGGAGGCGGAGCCGACGGAGAAGGAGAAGTCGATTTTCCCTGGATGCAAATAAAGATATGAGAACAAGCGCCCGGGCAAAGATGTAGATCAACAAACTTACCAGATTTGTCCTTTGCAAACAGCACCGCGCCGGGGAGGACGCCCTCGGCGACGGCGGTCTTGAGGGATTCCTCGATTGCCCAAGCCATTGTTATAGTCCTCGTCCACTTTCCTATCCTATCCTCCAACTTCATATACAAGCGAAAAAAACAAATGGTGGGCTACGAAAACAAGAGAGAGGGGGGAAAAAATTACCCCTTGTTGAGAAGCTGAGGATAATAAAACTCAACAATGGGAATACAGCAAGTATTTTACCTACCTACTTTAAACCGACAGCTAGGACAAATCTCTACCTATAAATACCACGGCCCTGTCCTATTGATAAATCCGGGCCACGGTACCACACCGGAAAACTTCAGACGGTGGCATGGCGTCCCCCTCACCACACCTGGGAAGCTTTGCCCCTCCTTCCCACCTCCGCCGCATTCTCGCAGCCAACATCCGCTACTCTCCGCGTAAATTGACGTGACACAAGCAGGGGCAAGCGTGACGACCATCGGAATGCTTTCCGGTTGTCCTACCAGTTTCAACCCTGACATCCTCAGGCGTTCAGGCGTGGATGAATGGTCCTTCGACCGAGGGGTAAGGGGGGTAAATCGTCAAGTCCGAGGTGGGGTTCAACATGTCATACACTTCGGCATATTAAGTGGGGACCGACTGACCACTCCGTCAAGGTGCGAATGTGAATTTCAGACTTGACAGCAAGGAGCAAAAAGATATATATATTTGTATACCCATAAACAAACAAGACAGAGTATAAACAGTCTCGCACGATGCAGTATGAACAGCGCTACGCAAGATGCTATCCACATTCCCTCCTTTAAACCACCCCCCAATGACAGAAAGCTAAAAATAAGTTCCCTCATAAACCACAGATCCTACGTAGGTAGCAGACCACCACCCCCAAACACACAGTACAAGGAGGAACAAAAAAAGGGTATATATCCCCTCCACCCAAACCAATCATGCACACGTTAGAAGAGCAAAAAGGATAAGGCTTCTACCCCGGAGGAGACGCTACCCCGTCAACACCATTTGCACCGTCTGTCCCTGCATTATCAAGGCTAACAATGCCATTCTGCCGTTCCCAGACCTCCCTCCTGATTCGATCATCCTTGGCCTTCCGAGCCCTCTCCACCTCCTCGACGCCGCCTGACTTCTTCAGCTTGCCCTCGCCCACAAAGTCAGTCAGTTCCTGCTTGAGTGGATTGTTATTCCGACTCTCCAGGTCCTTCAGCCGCAGCTTTTCGGCCCGCTCAATCGCCTCTAGCCGGGTCTCGTGGTTTGGCTGCAGCGCGCGCACTTCGCCTAGAACACCCTCCTTGGCCGCGTTCGGGTCCACTCCAGTGTTGCCGATGACGACGTGATTGAGGCCCTTGCTAAACTGCCTGCCAATCTGTGCACCGCCTCCCGTCCCGATGTCTTTCATCTGCTCCTTGGTCGCCTGTTCCACCAGGGCAAACGTCTCTGACGCCTTATCCAGATCGTCGCGCAGGTCTACCATCAGGTCTTCCATGAGACGGAGCTCGTCACGGCCTTGGCACACATCCTCGAGCTCCTTCTCCCAGATCTTGGTCCAGATGGGTTTCTCGCGCTTCATGTAGTCCTCCATCTTCTTGAGCTCCTTGGTGAGCTGCGTAATATCCTTGGTAACTGTCTCGAGCTGCCGGGGCAGTGGCCGCACGCCTCTGATGACTACGTCCTTGCGGAGATCTTCCACCAGGTCCTGCAGGTCATCCACCTTATTGACCAGTCGGTCGCTGTCCACGTTGAGCTGCTTGCGTCCCTTGGCCACGTACGAATTACCGGCATTACCGTCAAGGTCGGGCACCGCCACCTTGGCCGCCGCCATCTTGACATTGTTGGCCTTGTTCCGGAGCGCCGTCATGGACCCCTCCACCTCCGACTGGAAGTTGGAGTATGTTTGTCGCAGCACCGCCAAATCACGTCGCAGGCTCTGAATCTCGCTGATCTGGGCCGGGTTGAACTTGCGCGCCGCCGCTGGGCCGGCTGACCGTGGGGAGTCAGCTGGTGGCGTAAGGATAGATGGTGGCGCCGCGGCCAGTCGAGCCACGTCTTTGGCCGTCTCCTGCTGTCGCTCCGACACTCGCTGAAGTGCCGCACCCTGGTCATCAACGTTCTGCTTAACCTGCTCTACGATCTGTTTCAGCGACCCAATGCCTTCGTCGATGTGCTTCTTCACTTCATCTAGTGCTTCGACATTGAGTACGAGCACCGTCCGGTCTTTGATATCCGACAAGTCCTCAAGCTCGTGCCGCACACCGGAAACGGGATCTTGAATGTAGATATCCGGCAGATCGGCGCCGTTCTGTTGGGTGTTCCAGGAAAACTTCTCGATAAAGGCTAGCTGAAGCCGGCCAATTGACAGCTCATCATACCCTTCTGAAAGGACAAACTTTTTGACTTTGGACTTGTATTGCAAAAAGAGCGTAAGCTCTTTGGTGGCTGGGGGCGAATTGTCTGGGCTATACGATGGCGGAGCCTTCTCGGGTGTCGTCGCCCGTGGGCGAGTTGCTGGTTTGGTTTCGGTCGTCCTCGGAGGTCTGGGCTCGTCCATACCCATACCCAACATCGGCATTGCATCTGATGGTGGCCCACTCAACGTGGCCGTTGGCCGATACTTCTCATCTGGCGATTCTACTGTAAAATTATCAGGGCCTGGGGCAGGGAGTTCTGCACGAACTTCGTCCGGCTCTTCGGATACTCTGCTCGGCACCCGCACGGGGGAAGAATCCAGAGCTCCAGTTCGAGACCTAGTGGACGTGGTCCGTTTATGCCCAGTGTCCCTCGCCTGCATAGCCCGCATCGACTCCCTCACCTCGTTCCGCCCACGGTTAGGAATTGGGGTTGTCTGCGGCGGAAGCATTGGAATGCCAGCCGCTCCTGGAGCGCCAAGATGCTTGGAAATCTGATATGCTGAGTACCTCCTTGAAGCGCGCCTCTCCAGATCTCCTCCCCTTTGTAGCGCAGCTAAGGCACTCTGCTGCTTCGGAGGAGGGGGCGGTGGCGGAAAGTTGTCCAAGCTGCTGAGATCGCTGATCGACGCCATTGAAGGGCCACTCGGTATCGATGTCTCATCCCCAGGATATGGTGGAAGGACTGGGATGTTCTGAAGTGTTGAGCTTGAGAGGCTAGACGGCTCCGAGTTGACGGACCCGCGGGACTGGTCTCGCTGCGCCGGAAACCGCCTTGTTGGAGAGCCACTATTCCTCGCGTCAGGCCCCCCAACATCCGGCCGGTATCCATTCTCGATCCCCTCATTCAGCATATTTGTCAACCCGGAGTTGGTGCTCCCCATGGTACTGCTACTCGTTGTCCGGGTTGGTACCGTAACACCACCGGTTTGATCAGAGATACCATTTTCTTTATCTCTCGCTTGCTTCTGGCGCAGCTTCTGTTGTTTCCTTTTTAGACCGTGAAGTAAGTTGATGATGATGTCGCGGATTTTGGGCAAGTATTTTTCGAGGCTTTCAACGCTCGCTTCCTGGCTAAGGGTTGATTCAAGAATGTTACGTAGCAGCTCCGGAACGTTGCCGAGGTCCGATGTATCGACATTGATCGCGGTGAAGGCGCGGCAAGCCATATTGAACTCATAGCCCAACCGCACATACACGTCGGACACCTGGGTGTCGGTTGCTTGGCCTCGGGACCATTGTGTGAGCGTTTCGAGCAGCTGCTTCGTAGCGACAAGGAGGTGTGTGACACTCTTTTCGATCTGTGACAACGGAACAGCCGAGGTGCCTGACGACTTTTTGAAGGATGCCATGGTTAGCGCACAGCGGGGCAGACAGACAGAACAAGGATTTCGATATTAAAGGCACACAATAAAACACTTCTATTCCTAAGAAAAAGAAAACAAGACTGGCGATGCGTTATGTGGTGGTGAGGTTGTGTGGCCGACCAGGCAAACTCAACAATACTTATTCGACCTTGGGCCGGTAGCGCATGAAGCCGCGGCCGAAACGGGTTTTAGTGCTTCAAGTGTGCAGGCAAGAAAGAGAAACCGGAAGATTGGAAAATGACGGTACTCACATTATTCCGGCGGGAGGTGCTTCCATTGCTCGCCTGACTCGATCGCCCTCCTGCTGAGGAGCGCGGCCCAATACCGATGGCGTTGGTGCCCACGCCAACTGCGGGCGACATGGAGCGCGCTGGGATGTTCGGCGGTGGTCCTGGCTCTGCACCCGGCGAGCGCCGCTGCATCGAGCGAGAGGACATTGATGAATTCATCATGTGCTGTCGTGGGGCTCAATACCCCCGTTTCCCCCAAGACTCTTCACACGCAGAAAGCCGTGGCCCCTCGGGCCTCGGGTGTTGAGTTTGTGTCTCCAATCTGCGCGGTTCTCTTGTGTTTTCTTCCGTCGATCGGCGTCTGGCTCGGGACTCGGGCCGGTCGCTCGTTGGCCGGCTGTGATAGAAAATGGCTGTCGGCGCGATGGCGAAATGACCGGATGGCAGATCGATAAGCAGATGTTGGGCTCTTGGACTCATCAAGTTCGCTGCTTTTGCTGAATGTGGAGGCTGCCAGTTGGTTTTGGCCATCGCGCTCGTATCCACCGAGTCACATTGCCCCAGATTCAGGCCGCGCTTGTCCTGAACAGTCAACCCGACGCAGGGACAGGGGGGTGACTTTGCCACAGCAGCTCGGCCCGCTACAGAAAATGCAGCGTGTCGGAAGGGAGTCCCCCGCGACCAGCCAACTGCCCTCATGAATGTGTCTGCGAGAGAAAGTTCCAGGCGACGCAAGCAACTTCAAATCATGTCTTCTGCTCCGGAAGACTGGTCTTGGAATTTCATTTCAACAGAATGCTGTGGTTGCAGAAGCAGCAGAGTTCTCCATCCATTCATCTTGTAGTTTGTGGCTGCTGAATCGCCTGCGCCACATGGTGGTCCTAAGCTGTGACGTTTTCATGTTTCGAAACGTGCATCTGCTCGGCATCTGTTCCCAGCTTCCGCCGCTCAAACAATGCGACGAACCAAGCTGCAGCTCCACTTTTGACACATGTTGGCATTCTGGCTTGGGCTTCCCGTCATTCGTCTCCAGAGTCTCGGCTCCAACATCACCATGTCCATTACAGAGAACTGTGTAATGATTCGCAGCCGCCGAACACTGCTGCCAAGACCGAACTACAATTCGCGTGCACGTGCGTGCCGCAGAGACACAGCAGTCTTGGTCGCACGTGTGCAGCTGGCTGGTTCAATTTCCAGAACAAGTCGTTCCCCATCGGAAAGCCAGAGCTGAAAAACTTGACCCATTGTGCTGACCGGGAAACAGCCATCACATTGCTGGGCACGCTACGTCCCGCGTCCTTCATCCCGCAATCCCGTACCATGTAGAGAAAAGGAAGTGCGGTCTCGGCCTGTGCCCCCAAGAGCGGGTTGAGTCCCGGCCTCCTTTGAGCTCTCACCGTGGCCCTTCGTCGCCCGTGAACAACGACCTTTGGTCTTCGGATACGGCCCTGGACCTCAATGCAAACAGATGCATGACGGGCATTGGCCGCGTCATGTTGTCCGAAGCTGCAATGCTGGTTGGTGACACGGCATCAGGAAACCTGCGCAAAGGGCCAGGACCCTTGGCGTTGATAGACAACCGATTTGCGCTGCTGCAAGCCACAGATGGCCTGGATCAGCTTGGAGAAGCAATGCTCGGCCCGCTAATGTTTGTCGTTCACGTCGTGGGCCAATGGCATGCCGTCCAATCTCGCATTGGGCGAAGCGGTGTTGTGATAGCCCCGGCCGCCCGCGTTGCCCTCTGCATCCCAGCCCCAGCCTTCCGCAGCCGGACCCCCATTTTCTTTTTTATTGCATCCGGGGAATGAAAACATGTTGCGCCATCCAGAGGCGTTCGCTCACAATCTCAGTGAGACATTGAGCTCCTGATAAAAGGCAGCCTCGCCCTTCTCCCGACGTGTTTTTCATGTCCCATTCCCATCAGTCCAACAAGTCAACCAACTCCAATATCTCCATCTCATCTCACACCACCACAACGATCTCCAGCCTGTCTTTTACCAGACAGTCTAAAAAAACAGTCACAATGAAGGCCGCTGTCATCCTATCTGCCCTCGCTGCCTTTGCCAGCACCGCCGTTGCCCACGACGGTCACGACCACAGCAGCGACCTCTCCTGGACAACAACAGCCCCCCACACTTCTTCCAGCACCTCATCCTCCACACACAACTCTACCATCACCTCTACGACCAAGATGTCATCTTCGTCTTTGGTCTACAGCAACCACACGCTGGGCTATAACGCCACCATCACCACAGCAAAGCCCAAGACCAGCACCAGCACCCCAACCAAGCTGAGCACCACTAAGGAGCCCGAGTCCTCCAAGCCTCCCGCATCCTCCACTCGTCCTCCTACTACCACTCCCACCTCGGGAGCCAGCCGCTCCGAGTTCGCTCTGGCTGTCCTCGGTCTTGCTGTCGCCGCTGGACTCGTCATGTAATGTGAGCCGGACCACACCCGCCGCGGATATATACGCTCCATCCGGCCCGTTACCAGTGGGGAAACAATTACTGGGTAGTTAATGGTGATGAAAAGTCAAGCGTGGTTGGTGTGTTTTTGGAGTAGACATGATAAAGGAGGGGTCAAAAATGTTCGTTTTGATGAGGTCGGGTGTCTTGAAAGACCGGATGAAGCGCTTATTCTTTGGACGTGTTACGTTTGGAAATGATTGTTAAGAAGTATAGAGTATTGTCGTTTGGATGGATGGATTTCTGTAAATAGATTTTAATGAATAATCATATCAACGGGGAGTGAAACATTCTTGTCTCACTCTTTGGGGGAAAAAATACTCTCCCTTCCTACCTATGTGTGCCTGTTTGTTCAGGCTTTTGTGTGTCTCGGTAAGTCCCTGCAGCAATAGTTCGTACTAATGCATACACCACTCTACTCTCGATTGATGTTCCTAGTACAAGCTTAGAAAGGAAAAGATGCGTATCAACAAAGCCAAGTAAGCTGTTCCTGGCTTTCCCGCGTACTCGGCAAAGACAAGTTTTTTTTTCTTCTTGTCAACGTCCAACGTCACAACCGGCCAAGCCGGACCCCTCCGACGGGGCTGTGGGGGGGAAACAACGACAACCAACTCGCCGCCATTGAGCATGGTCGAGTCATTCGATCACTCCATTCGCTAGGGGCTACATACGTGGAAAATTCTACTCGTGGTCATTTCCCAATTACACCGGTGTACTAAAGTAGGTATTCGGCAAAATGTTCCTATCCGTAGCTTCCGCGCACTGGTGCTTGAGCATGGTTGGCTGGTGCCGGATGCGTCACCGGCGGCGTCATCATGACTGTTGGTTGCGCACGCATGGGGTATCTATCCGTTTTCCCTCCAAAGAAACAATCTCAGTTAGTTGCGAGTACGCAATCAGTTGCCTCGGGTAAGGCACAGTTCGACAATGCTTTAAATCTTCTAGCCCGCCCTCTGGTCGTAGACAAAGCCACAACCCAAACAATAGCGCCCTGGAAATGACACTTACATAACTGGTATTTATTACATTCTCGGAACACGCAACGACCAGCCGAGATTCTCAGCCGACGCTAGATAACCAATCACATACAATCTTGTATACGGATTTCACATTCCGTAGCCATGCCATCAACACCCAGAATTGCCGTTATCGGTGCTGGTCCCGCGGGCTGCATGCTCGCGCGACTTCTCCATGTCGCCGGGATTCCAACCGTCGTGTTCGAAAGCGAGTCATCTCCCGATTACCGCTCTCAGGGTGGAACGCTCGATCTGCATACTTCGACTGGGTTGGCGGCATTGCAAAAAGCAGGACTCTTCGAGGACTTTCTCGCCGCGGCCCGGTATGACGGTGATCACCTTCAAATCACAGACCATCGCTGCAAGGTGTTTCTGGAGATTGCTGGGCCGACGACGCACGTTGAGGGCACTGGCGGCAATGCCGGAAAGCTGCGCCGCGAACAGCGCCCCGAGATCGACCGGGCTGAGCTAAGGCGCATTCTCACCGAGAGTCTACCGCCCGGAATGATCCGGTGGGGACACCACTTACGGCACTTTGACGCCGAAAGGCGCACGCTGACCTTTGATGGACCCGTACCGCCCGAATCTGGCTTCGACCTGGTTGTCGGTGCCGATGGTGCATGGAGCAAAGTGCGTGCGGCCATTGTCCATGGAGACCAAGGAAAGCCGGTTTCCTGCGGCGTCGGTGGCTACGAGCTGTCCATTCCTGACCCGCAGACCGCTGCCCCGGAGCTGCTTTCCGCAGTCAAACGGGGGAGTGTGTTCGCGCACGCCGAACACCGGCGGTTGTGCATGCAACAGATGGGAGACGGGAGCTTGAGTGTATATGTCCTGCTGAAACAAGACGACGAGAACTGGGCGCAGCGTTGCGGCTACGACAGCAAAGACCTGGCGCAGGTCAAGGACGCCCTCCTGGAGGGAGAAAATAGTCCGTTCAGAGACTGGGACCCATTGCTCAGGTCGGCCATCAGCAAGGCCGAGGGCAAATGTGTACCGCGGACCCTATACCAGTTGCCTCCCGGCCTTCGGTGGGAGCATCAGAGCGGCGTGACCCTCATTGGTGACGCAGCGCATTTAATGTCGCCTTTTGCAGGAGAAGGAGTAAACGTGGCGCTGAGTGATGCCATGAACTTGGCGGGGCAAATCGTTAAGGCAGTGGGGGAAGGAGGTGATCAGGAAGTCCTGGACCGCGCTGTCAAGGAGTACGAAGAGGACATGTGGCCCCGCGCCGGCAAAGTCGCCTTACTCGCTGACAGGCTGACCAAGCTGTGGATGTTTGAGAAAGGCACACCTGGTTCTGTAATGGTGGCAACCACGGCTTCACATGTCAACTTTGACAAGCCCTGGTATTTGCAACCCTTGACCACAGCAATGGTGCGTGGGTACTTCCTGTTCAAGTGGATTGTCGGATAGCTCGAGAGACAATGTTGTGTCTGCTGCTCTAGTTAGTCGAAGGTTCACTTGATTGTTGGCTGCGGCAACAAGAGCATCATATCCTCAATCCACTGGTTCAGGATGCTGGGATGTTGCCGATCTCCCGCATTCGGGTGGGTTCTAGACCTCCCGTCCCATCAAGTAGGCAACTTTGATGCGAGGGCCCAGCGCGACACCAAAAAATGTGATTGTGACATCAGAGTGAGACAGGGGCCCGCAGAATCCTCGGGCCCGCGGGGTCTAACAATGGGTGAGCTTTGCTGCATTGTTTAGGGGCTGACAAACATCGGCGCTGTTGTTGAAACTAGGCGGATACCACTAGGTGGAAAATATAGCAGTATCAGCACGTTGCCCATAACCCAGTGTCATTTCTGATGTAGATAGTGTAGATACCTATGTCTCATTTTCGCCACCTTTGCTTCTGAAACCTGCTGGGCTGCCATCCCACAGTCAAGCCGGAAAGCTCTCCAGACCCCACTCAGGGGCAGCATTGTCTTGTGAAGAAATGGATGGGGTTGAAAAAGGGGCTGTGGCGGCGAAGATAAGGAGGGAATCTGATTCCGAAGAAAAGAAACAAGCCCGAAAATTGCAGATCTGAATTTGCTGCAACGAGGCTGCAGCACCTCGATTGCTACGAGGAAAAATGATTGGAAGACGGCATAGTCGAGTCGTACCCGTCAGACCTGTGTTTGCCCTTGCATCAGACCGCAGACTGGACGATGCGCTGGCTGGCTGCAGCTTGGGTAGAGGCTCATATAATAAATTGCAGGAACTACTGGAGCTGCCGTCCTCCGCAGAAACAGCTGGGTGGAGTAAAAGCTTTGAGGGCAAGATGCCAAGTGGGGAGAGCATTGCTCCTTCTCTGGTTAATGAGGAGCGCTGTTGTGTAGAAAGCGTAGAGCCCAACGGAAGCGCAGTGCCTTGGGTTTCAGTTCCCGCACTTTAAACGTGCCCTTCGTGTAGGCAACTTTGGAAGCAGCAAGAGGAGAATCTCTAGAGCAGAGACCGGGCAAGAATCACGTGGTGGCTACACCCCGATCCTTGCCTGCCAAGAGCGACTTGGCTCAAACGGCGCTAGCGCACTTTCTGCGGAGGTCTGCGACCCCAGAGCAGCCCAGCTGTTAACTAACTTAAGTTACGTACCGACAAATTTCTCGACAACTCGTTCTGCGAGCGACGTTCCTTCCAAACCTCCCATCATCGAGAGGATCGGACGTCAGGTTCGCAAGGGGGTTGTCTCTTCGGGTCCGTTTCATGGTCATCTCCACCTTTTCTTCTTTCCTGAGCTCCTGCAAGCTGCGTCTCTTCCCATCTACTCTAACTCTGCTGCCCGCACGGTCGCTGGGTCGCGCCCGCTTTCCTCTCTCTGGTGCAACTACCATCAACTTCCAGCGTCCCCGCCGGGAAGCCACGAGTGAGACCGCCTTCTTTCTACGCAGCGAAAAGAAGACTGTCCTCCAGAGCGATTCTCCGTCTGCAGCACAACGAACCTCGTCGCCAAGGCAAGGCAACGACCCGCTCCTGCTCCATCGCCGTTGTTCTTGGGTAATCAACCCAGCCGCGAACCGTTCGGATTCTGCGACTAGGAGCTCACTCGCGAACACTGTGCGCCGCAAGAGAAGAAGAGACACAAGAGAAGAATCGATGCAACTATTGTATGTATATTCCCGTACTATCCTTTGTTTGGTGGATTGGGGGAAGATGCTCTTCACTCTGTCATTTTCCCACGGCCTTGGGCAGCTGGCTTTAGCCCCCAGAACCTAAGCCCTGCACTGGCCCCCATCCAGGTTCCGTAGCGTTACAGGCCGTCGTCGTTACTGACCACCCGGGCCTTTCCAGAGCGATCTGTCGCTGCTCATTCAAGTCGCACTGTCGTCGGCTCTGATTCGTCCAATTCGCAAACACCTTCTCTGCCGCTCCCGCACCATCTTTCCCGCCCGCACACCCTTCCCCCCAAAAGTTTCCAAAAGTGCGACCTGCGCTCACTGCAGCGTACCGCAACCATGGAGGACCGATCGTCAACCTCAAAACCCGCTGCTTCCCCTTCTCAATCCACCACCTCCGACCTCAAGTCGCCCACCACCCGAGCGACATATAGCAGCAAGCTTGGCGACCAGAAAGCCAGAGCAGAATCGAGCGCCCCTAATCAAAACTCTAGGTGAGACACGAGACACTTCTAAACATACCCATTTTTTATGCTTTGCAGCGGTCACTTTCAACAAAGATACCAACCACGCCGGTCTTGCGCCCACCCACCCACCTGGCTTTCTCCCGCTGGCCCATTGTCCTACGTTTTCCTGTCATTGTCCCGGCCCGACCGAGCGCAACCTGCCGTGAAAGTTAGACTGACATTTGCGCAGACCTCCTGTTCAGCGAGCCTGGACGTCCAACAAGAATCCCATCACCGGCCGGTCGCAGGCACCGCAGAGTAATAATTTCAATACACAGAACAAGCAGTCTGCGACTAGCTCCCTCCGCGAGGTATGGCATCCATCTTCCCTTCCTTTCCCGCAATGCGCCAGCACGGGCCCAAGTTACACCCGGCCCGGGCCCTTGCTGTGAACGACTGTCACATGCTTAAATTATTGTCCTCCTTTCGTTCAACCCTATTCATGAATTGGCGAGTCTGGACCTTCAACTGACGACTTTCTCCAGGGTCAAAGGGTACGAATCATCCTCGCCAGCGGGGCCGAGTTTGAGGGCATCTACAACAACGGAGCTGACCCGACGACTTGCCGTCTGACTATGGTCCAGCAGAAGAAGCTTCCAAACTCAGCTGATATTTCCAACGGGGCCAATAGAAGAGAACAAGCCACCATGTCCTTCCAGAAGAAGGAGATTGTTGAGGCTCGTGTCCTGCCTAGCAACGCCGGCAAGCCAGACGGCAAGAACCTGAACGGTATGTTGCAATCAAAGACACAAGCAGCTACCAACGTCTCACACAGCTCTTTCTAGGGAACCGATCGTCTTTCAGAACCGACACGGCGATCTCCAATTCACGATTCGGTGTCGAGCGAGATCTCAAGCGTTGGGTGCCTGACTCGGCCGATGAGACCGACGGAAGCTTGGAGAAGCCATCAAGCGGCGGTGCCGGCTGGGATCAGTTTGCCACAAACGAACGTCTATTCGGCCTGAAGTCGGACTACGACGAGAATATTTACACTACCACAATCGACAAGAATCATCCGCAATACAGGGAGCGAATGGCTGCCGCGGAAAGAAAAGCTCGCGAGATCGAGCGGAGCGTCCCGGTGACCGCACATGTTGCTGAGGAGCGTATCATGGATTTCGTCGGGGCCAATGATCAGCGAGATGAGGAAGACAAGTATGCTCATCTTCAGTGCTTCCAAGCTACTTTGCTAACAGATAACAGGTACAGCGGTGTTCGCCGGCAACAAGACTTCCCGCCGTTGTCAAGTCGGGATAATAAGTATACTCCCCCAGCTCGCCGAGCTCCGACAGGCCAGGCCACCGTGAAAGGTGCCCCTGTCGATCCCGCGATTATTTCCTCCCAGCTCAAGTCCTTAACTCCCAAGCAACCCGTGACGAAGGCAGATGAGTCAAAGCCTGCAGCGCAGACAACAGTACAGGTCAACAAAGCGCCCGCAGCCCCTACCGCCGAGAATAAGACTGCTGAGTCGAAGCCAGAGGCAAAGCCAACGGCAGTTAGAGACGCAGAAGTCAAAAACGACAAGCCGGCGGACAAAACCACAGCCTCGGCCAGGCCGTCGGCTACTACTAGCCGAACGAGTACGCCAAAGGATGTTGGTGCCGCGCCCAGCGCCACTGCCACGGTGGAGCGTGACGTGCTCACTCATTTTAAGTCTTTTGCCTCGCAGCAACGTTTGATGACCCAAGCCGCACGAGGCCAAAAAATCAAGCAGGACAAGGAAGTCAAGCTGAATGAGCTGAAGACCTTTGCCAATAACTTCAAGCTCTCCACCCCTGTCCCCAAGGACCTAATCGGAATTATCGCAAAGGACCCCGTCAAGCAGAAGGCCATTCAAGAGAAGGCCTTGCAGAACGCGGAAGAACTTGCCAAGGAGAAAGCTGAGACCGCTCGAAAGGAGAAGGAAGCTCAGCTCGCAAAGGAGAACCAGGCGAAGGCCATTCCGGAGCAGTCAGTGGCGGCACCCACAGCACCCACAGACAACCGAAACGTCACCCGCCCTTCTGGGCCCCAGCACGCAAGCCCCGCAAGCTTACCAGGTCGCCATCCTGGTCCGCGCACCTCCTACAACCCGCAAAACCACTATCAACAGTACGGTGGTCGCAACAACCGTGGCGGCGCACACATGGGTACTCCCGGCCAGCAAACCGGCAACCTTGCGCAGCGTATTCGCAGCCAGATGGACCAAAAGCCGCAGCACCAACACCTAGGCCAACACCCTCCTCACGCCCCCCATGCTGGTGCCCCAGACATGCGAATCCCCCCTACGGGGCCTGCCAACAGCGCCGATCCATCATTCCGCCGCGTTGCCAGCATCCAGCCGTCTTTTATGAGCAACAAGCTTAACCCCAACAGCCATGAGTTCAGACCGAATGCGTATGCTCCGGCCTTCCTGCCAGCTGGCCCGAGCCAGGGGTCAAGCCCGCGGTCATCGGTGAACAACGTCGTCGAGCCGCCTCACCCTCCCACACCCGTTCCGGGCCAGCTTATTCGCCGCAAGACCAAGGCAGTGGACGTCAAGAAATGTCTCATTCTCTCGCATATTCAGACGCTGCAGCCCCCTGTTCAATCATGGTCCTGGGAACAGAATGATGGCCTGCGGCCTTCATGGGACACCCCCCCGACGTGGCGTCAGCTCAAGGACGAAGCAGAGAAGCCCGATTCCACCATGAACCTAACGTATAAGGAGTATTTCGAGAAAATGCTGCTTCCCAATGCTGCCGTGGCGACTCCTAATCCATCGCACGTTATGCCACTTCCTCACCAGCACCAGCTACCGTTCCATCTGCAGCATGGAGCGCAGAATTTGGCGCCTAGGCAGTCACCGCATCTGCCTCCCATGCAGATGCATGCTGGACAGCATGGACACGCCCCGCACGTCCAATTCAATAACTCCGATGATCACCGCATGATGCATTCCAACTCTGCACAGTCATTTGCCTCTCCTAGGATGGGACAAGTGCCCATGGCTTATCCTCCGGCCATGGGCACTCCCGGGCAGATGCCGTACAGCCAGCCGGTAATGCCTCAGTATATCCAATCAGGTGCTCCCCCGATGGGTCAATATCGGAGCTTTTCCAACAATCCGCAGTACATGGGTCAGCAGTCGCACCACCTTGGAAATCCCATGCTGGTTCAGCCTCAGTTTATACCTGGCCCGAATGGCATGGTCGCTGCAGCACCTCAAGTGTCAATGTATTCCGGCCACCCGCAGTTTATCCCGCCCAACACGGTGCCGCCCCAGCCCATGGGAGGCTCGAGTGGGTTCCCGAGCCCCAGCCGACCGGCCGCGCCTATGATGGCCCACCAAAATTCTCACCAGGGACAACAGGCTGTGTACGGCATGAGTCCCGGAATGCCTTATCAGCAGCCGGTGTACCCACCCCAGCAGGGTCAGACAAAGTTCTCAGGCCAGCGCCCGCAATGAAGAGTTCCGCGGGTCGCGTTCTTTGTCTGAAAGATTGGCAGGGCGCGTCTTCGGAGGGTTACAGACTAGTTGATCATGGGCTGGCAGTGATTTTGTCAGGCGTTCTCAAGAATCCAAGTGAAAGCGGGAGCTTGGGATTGCGTGGACAAAAGTAGCGCAGGTCCCCCGTCTATGGCTTCGATTTGCAGTAAGGGAGGGAGGGCGGTGGTGTTTTACTTGCTTTGCTCGAGCCTTTTATAACTTTTGATATCGATTCGCGGCCTCTGGGGCACGTCTGGGCCTCGTCATGCAGCGAATGACGTCTGTATGTTTTGAGGCAGCTCGAGGTCAAAAGGACGGGGTCGAGCGTAACTGTCAGTCTCGTGAGCGAGACGCCAAAAAACTGCGGAGCAGGGAAGCCGGAGGAGCGGAGAGCGAGGATACGAGACGCATTCATGCTACATGTATCTACAAGCAGCATGACAAGGGAAAATATGGCGGTGCGCCCTAAGTTTTGGTTGAGCTGTCTGCTCGAGTCGGGTTGGAAGATCTGCTTCCCTACGACCAGAGCTCTCACATATCCGCTACTTTTGTAGCTTTCTGTTATGTGGTTGCCGCAAGGTAAAGTTTCCCCAGACTTTCGGGATGGCACAGGGATGGTGAATGGATGAGATCAAAAGTTGAGGACTATGAGGAGAGGTGGGGATGGAGGTGATGATCAAGAATCGACCATCGAAGGAGCTCCTACTTTGTAGCTAGCTCTCAGCGTAAAATCTTGATGTCGTTTGGCAGCTACGCGGGGTTAGGTAGCTGAATATTGTCAAAAACATACTTTGACACAATCCCCTGGCTGGTGGTGTTCTTGTGATTGTAGGGAGGGAACCCATTGCAGCATGGGTCTTTACCGGAATGGCAGGACGACGAGGTGGACACGATGTGGTGCGGAAAACAGGTCTGGTGGATTTTTGTGAGGCTCAGCGAGACCCGCCCCACTGTGTTCTATGCAGACGGCTGGTCATGACAAGGTCGTCCGAAGTTTGGAACGTGGTGTCCCGATCGGAGGCCAACAGTGCCGACATGGGTAGCGATGAAAAAAACTGTGCAGGCGTAATCCCTGAGTCCCAGCACTTGGCCAGCTGAATAGCTGAGGAATTCCAACACCGCCTCGTCCGTGGAGAGGGCCGCGTCTCCATACCTCCGCTGCGACTCCCCGCCTACCGGACAGTCGGTGACTCGGTGTCTCCCAACAGGCAGGGGAAACATCGTCCCATTCCGAAGGCCCTGAAGGAGTTGAAATGTCCGACCCCCCTTTATCGGACTGACTACGAATACCTACGGGGCACGGATTTATGCAAAGCTTACGGCGATATCCAAGAAAAAAAGCCTTTATCACATCACAGCATATAGCTTACGGAGTACGGAGTGGTCAGAGAGGAAAGTTTAGAGATGAAAAAAAAAAATTGAGAAAAGGAGTTGCAGAATTGATGTGCAGGCCAAGGGGGTTCAGCACAATCGACCTGCGTGCGTGCGCTTCACTGCGCTAAAAGTTGCGTTAGTTAGACTGCAGGCCGTGGAGGCCAGGCCATTTTGGTAGGCCAAGCCGGGTTCATGCAGTGTTTTTTGTGGGAATTCTTTTTTTTTTTTTTTTTTTTTGGCGTGTGTGGGGGG
>Ga0247763_1001036_pt1 | contig 16529 bp, 19 predicted proteins | sample UWRJL141409B4_FD_179926 | JGI IMG/M metagenome (GOLD analysis project Ga0247763, IMG submission 179926) | Plant litter microbial communities from Arlington Agricultural Research Station in Wisconsin, United States - UWRJ-L141-409B-4 | ecosystem: Environmental > Terrestrial > Plant litter >...
TCCTTGGGCACCCATTGATCGACTGGCCAGGACTCGGAGAGATGCGTGCAGTATGTGATGCAAATATCGATGATGCAAACCAAGATTCGGTGGTATCCCCTCCAGTTCCATTGACAAGGTTGCTATAACTTGTCCTGCCGCCCAACCAGACAACCCTAAGGCTCTACTCTAGCGCGTCGGCTGACGTTCCCCAGATCTGCGGGAAAACAATGCTCAGTGAACCAGTTGAGATTGTGGCTGTTCGTAAAGACAACGTACCTACATGGTGCAAACAACAATGGAAAATCAGAACGCCGTATCTTGTCCTCAAAATACTCTTATGTACTTGTACTGGTAGATGGCAGGTACAGTAAACTGTCCTTGTCCATGCTGCTTTTGTTGAACCCTTTTTCAATCCCTTCCCCCTCCCCCGGCTTTTGTCCCCGGCCTCGAGCACCCTATGCAATGCTCCGATACATTTCTCCCTCCATCTTGAAATTTTTTTTTGGACTCCTCGACTCCAATATACCAAACCAAGCCACTTGTCTCTTAATATAGGACGCGAGTCAGGATGCGCGAGCTCTGCCGGTCAAGGCTGTCATGGATCGACTTGACATCCTCGGGCCTGACGTCACTGATGTCAGCCATGAGATAAGCAATGTCGCCCTTGCTATCCGTGATCTGCTTGTCGACGTTATGGTCGCCAAAGATCTCGTTGACCTTGCGCAGAACGCCGGGAACGTTACGATGAATATAGATGATGCGTGCGTGGTTGGGCTCATCCAGTGTCAGCGCGCGCATTGTAACCTCGGGCAGGTTTACGCTGCCAAGTGTGCTGCCGGAGTTGATATAGCGCACGAGGGCATCGGCCACTTCAACACCGATGGCCCTCTGCGCCTCCTCGGTGCTACCGCCGATGTGGGGGGTCAGAATGATATTGCTTAGACCGCGCAGCTCCTCGCCCCACTGGTTGAGCTCAGCATTGAAGTAATCACCGTTGGCAGCCGGCTCATGGGGGAACACGTCGAGAGCGGCACCTGCAACCTTGCCGCCACGCATGGCCTTTATCAATGCGGGAATATCCACCACAGTGCCGCGGCTGGCGTTAATGAGGTAAGAGCCGTTCTTCATCTGCTCAAACTGCTTCACCGAGATCATGTTCCTAGTCTCAGTCGTCTCGGGTACGTGCAGAGTGACGAAATCGGCCTGTTGAAGCAGGGTTTCAAGGGTCGGCACCTGTTTGGCTGTGCCAATGGCCATGAGAGTGAGGACATCGTAGTATATTACTGACATGCCCATAGCCTCGGCGAGGACTGAGAGCTGCGAGCCGATGTGACCATAGCCGACAATACCTAGCGTCTTGCCCCTGATCTCCCAGCACTTGGCGCTCACCTTGTTCCAGGTGCCGCGGTGCATCTCATTGGAGCGGTCGCCCAGCTGGCGAGCCAAGGTGATGATCTCGGCAATCACCAGCTCAGCGACACTGCGGGAGTTGGCAAACGGGGAATTGAAGACAGCGATACCATGCTTGGCAGCATAGTCGAGGTCTACCTGGTTGGTGCCGATGCAGAAGCAGCCGATGACGAGGAGGTTCTTGGCCTCCCGAAGTACCTTCTCCGTCAGCTTGGTCTTTGACCGAATGCCGATGACATGAACATCACTATTTTCTCGCATTAGCTTCCAGAGCATGCGAATCGAGGCTCCTGGGACACTGGGCGGCAACCCACTGTCTGGAGTAGGCCAATTGGTGAAATTTGCCCTCCGATTACGGACGTTTGAGCACTTTGAGGGCTACGCACCGAATCTTCTCGATGAGCTGGTCCTCGGGCAGCGAAGTCTTGAGGAACTCAACCTGGTACCCTTGGCCAGTGAGAATGTCTCGGCCCGTTTGGTTCACGTTTTCCAACAGCAAGATCTTGATGTCCCCGGTGTCGAACGGTTTGAGTTGCTTGGAGTTGGCAGCAAGCCTGCGGGGCAACCCCCCCGACAGGAAGCTCTGGCTCGAGGGTGGAGAGTGGAAAGTCGCCGAGGGAGAGACACTAAGGCTGTACGAAACTGCCCTGTCCAGGCCCGCAGGATGGGTAATATCCCTTGCTGATGCCATTCTGCCTTTTTATTTTGTTGCAGATGATCAGATGGCGTCTTTGTCAGTGCACAGATGTTTCGTGGAGAAGTCGACAGTGAGCTGCCCTTTATAAGTGGGAATGCAGGGTGCGTGCTGGTGGGGCTTTACATTATTTGCCGGGGTTGACTCACGGCAAACTTAGCCAAAGAAAAAGTTCTGGATGACGCGACAGAAGCAAAAAGTTGAGCCTCAGGACTCAGGTCATTGCCTTCCTGGTCCCTCACGTCGCCCCGCTATTACCTCAGAGGGGTTTGCCCCCGCCCGTTACGTGCCCCGCCAAGAGCACTGAACCGCCACCCCGATGGCCAAGATTGAAAAGAATGGAGTATATATGTATGTTGATGAATTCAGAGCCAGACTCCAAAGAGTGAAACATCCAGCCTCTTGTAGCTCTCACAGTGCGTGGGAGATCTTGTTCTGCGTCGTAACTTTGTTTCCTAATAAAACAAACATAAGGTATCCTGGGGATCGGGTTTCTTTGCTTGCAGGGAGATAACCCCGCCAAAATAAGAACCTCCAGGGGGGCTTGCCGACTGGTTGGTGTCCTCGTTGACAAGCATTCACGGTAGTTTGACCTTTCCCCCACCCCTCCTACCGGTTTTTTGTTTTGCCTTTCCCACTCGGCCGGGCGCAAGCAGAAAGGGAGATGAAAAAGAAGGGCTTAATCCAGCGCGACTTGTAAGCAAAGCTCCCACTCAGCGATCAACTGCCTGTTCTCGGCGTGCCAGCGTCCCTTACGCGTGCCTCGCTGCACCATCACTTCTGGATTTCTCACGAAGGCGATACGGTGACAATACGCAATCAAATACCTAGCCTGTATTTCTCGAAATAACATCAGGCTCGGTATATCTGCCATTGGCCTCGGCGCCGACCTGTCTCTTTTGAATCACATCACAACCCCCCACCTCGGCGCCAAACGAACCCGCAATTCCACCCACCACCTCACTCACCACGACACTCCATTCACCCCATAAGCCGCAGTCTTTTGGCGTTGATATCAGCTGCAATGCCCTCACCACCAACTAAGCAGCGAAAGATTGCCATTGTTGGCAGTCGTTCAGTCGGTAAGTTGTCTGTTGTATTTATTCAGTCCTTTTTTGAAGACCCCGCGCACCATCAACCCACTCGTGTAACATGTGATTCCCTTTACCACTCACAAATCATTTCATCGTCCGATATAACCTTACTTTCCTTCACACTTTTCATCCCTCATCAACCTGAATGACGAAAGAGAAACTAACATGCCCGCCAAGGCAAATCTTCGCTGGCAGTACGCTATGTCGACGGACACTTCGTCGAGAGCTACTATCCGACAATTGAAAATACGTTCAGCAAGGAGATTCGCTACAAGGGACAGGACTTCTCTACAGAAATTGTCGACACAGCCGGCCAGGATGAATACAGTATTCTGAATAGCAAGCATTTTATCGGCATCCATGGCTACATGCTGGTCTACTCGGTGTCCTCTCTGCAGTCGTTTGAGATGGTGCAGGTGATTCGCGACAAGATTCTCAATCATTTGGTCTGTACCCCTCTCCTTGCTTGTCAGCTATGAAGACAATACTAACATGTCTTTGAAGGGCACTGATACAGTCCCCATCTGCATCGTTGGCAACAAGTGCGATCTCCGCCCAGAGCAGCGACAGGTGACGCCCGAGGAAGGCAAAGCCTTAGGCGACAGGTACAATTGTGCCTGGACAGAGGCGAGTGCTCGATACGGCGAGAACGTCTCGAAGGCCTTTGAGCTACTTATCGGCGAGATTGAGAAGTCGCAGAACCCCAATGAGCCCGCTGCTGGCGGCAAGTGCGCCCTCATGTGAGCATTTCTCCTTTGGTTTCATCGAAAGATTTTGGAGAAGACGGAAGGAAATGAGTGGGTTGAGATGGTTTTTTTTCTTCATGTTTTTCAGAAAACGGACACGCTATCACTGCGGTTGTGAAATATCTCACCACTCCCTGGTTTTCTTCTGTCTCGACTTTATGTTGCAGGCAGGTCTGAATGGATCGGATAGAATGTGCATCAGGAGATGAATATGGGATTTGGAATCGTCCCTAAATCTGGACCTGGATCGATTGGATCTTCCATTTTGTGGACCTCGGACTTGACTTGAAACCCGCCTACCTTTTGTTTTTCACTGGAGCCAATTATTTCGAACTCTTGTTCTTTTACCTCCTTATTCGGGACACAGAGCGGCGAGAAACCGTACCCTTGGGTTTATTACACGTTTTTCCTCATTGGGGAAACATGGGATAAATACTAGATGGATTTGAATGCAACAGGACGCGATGGGATGTAATGGGATGTGATAGGATGAAATCCAACAAACGGGATGACACTCTCAGGGGAAGAACCAGATCCTTTCCGGAGCGGACCGGCTGGCTTGAGAGATGGGTGCAATGGGATATAGGATGCAATCTCGAGGCGCGTGTAAATAGGTGCTGAATCAGACCGTTGCCTGCCATGTCTGTCATGTCTGTCACGCTGCGGCATAAGGGAGAGCAATACGTTGGCCATGTGTGTGAGGTCTTTGTTTTTTCTTTCTTCTGTTGTCGTTTTCTTTAGTTCTTCTCAATATCTCTGCCTCGCTTACCGAGGAGCACGAGTGGTGATTCAGCCAGAGTATGTCATTGACGTTCATAAGGCTGAACCCCATTGAAGGAGGGGAGGATCATAGGCGTCTTCTACTCCTACATTCCTATTTTGTGGTCTCGTCTAGAGAACTCTGGGATCGACACGGCATGCTACACATTGTTTTGCATACCAAACCTCCTCACTGACACACAAGGATATCTAGCGTGCGGAAGCAGCAAGCCTGGGATCGCAGAGATTGAACAGGCCACAGACAATCTTAAACACTCCATCAAAAAACAATTCAATCTTGTCTGTCTAGAGTCTAGGAACAATGGCAGGTGCCGCCTCCCAGGTTCACTGTGTGCATACAAGACATCAATCCGTGCCTGAGGTCTGATCAAAATATGCTTTCTTACCGCACAGGCACTTCTTTGATTTCCTTGGTTACCTCCTTCTTCAGTGGCTGGGCCCATGGGATGAAGTCGGGAGCACCGGGCATATACTGTTCTGGTTAGTATAACTGCCTAGGTCGACAAGGCAGGAAGATCTGCTAATCTGTAGCTCACCTTGCGAAGAGGCTCCGGGATTTTAACGCCCTGGATGGAGTTAGTTTATCTTTACCATGATAACACCCAAGATTGTTACCTCTTCTGTCTGGAAGTTTTCTAGGATGGCGCAGATAGTCCTTGTTGTGGCAGTGAGTGTCGAATTGAGAGCATGGACGTACGTCTTCTTCACGTCTGTTTGCTTCTTCACGCCGTATCTGATTTCAAGATCTCTGCTCTGGTAGTCTGTGCAGTTGCTAGATAAACGTTAGTATCACATCGTACCCCCATCAAAACCCAAGACTTACGAACAGCTGACAAGCTCCTTGAACTCTCCTTGGTGCTACGTCTTGTCAGTTTGGCTGTACTCCAATGGGAGAAGAAATCCTACAGGAAACCAGGCTTCGAGGTCAAGTTTCTTTGAAGCAGCATTGTCTTCAAGTTGTTAGCACACTACCCGAAACGGTGCACCTCTCAACATACTCAATGCACCAGAGACGATGGCAACCACCCGGTACGGAATGCCGAGAGACTTATAGAACTCTTCCGAGGTTGCAATCATGGTCTCAAACATCTCCCAGGATCTGCTATTGTCAGCACAGTGCGATGGATGCCGGCTTGAAACTCACTTTTCCGGTTCTGTCAAGCAGAACTGCTCAACCTTTGTGAACTCGTGAACACGGAAGATACCCCAAACGTCTTTCCCATGCTGCATTCAGGTCAGGTAAGTCCACTAATGGGCTTCGCGAGACTCCTACCGCACCCGCCTCCTTGCGGAAACACGTAGAATAGCCAGCATACCTACTGGGTGTAAGCAAAACGCAAGAACCCTGTTAAATAGAGTATACACACTTGAGCGGGAGCTGGGCGGGTTGTAGCCATTCATCGCTGTGATAGGCGCTAATAGGTTGTTCAGAGGTCTTGGGCAGGTTAGCTCGACCCAATCGACCCAATCGAGCCTGGGGATATCACATACGGCAATGAGATACTTGTCGGCCTGGTCGCCAGTCACCTTGTACAGCTCTTCATCGAATTGAGAGAGCTGTGCGGTCTTGGCCATCTGCTCCCTAAGCATGAGTTGGGGTGTGTGGAGCGGAACATAGCCCTTCTGATGCAAGAGTTCCAGGCCATAGTTGATGCAGGCTCTGGGCCATGTCAGTCAGCGGTGGAGGGCCGATTCTGGGGCGGTAGGCATACTGGTTGAGGAAAACACCCCAGTTTCTCAAGAAGTATCCTCGGTGACCAACAACCTTGACACCTCTCTCGGGGTCGTATCCGTCCAGCTTTGCAAGAACCTCGTGGTCTAGGCGTACTTCATTAGCCTTGAAAGGGCCCCGGCACAGGAGTGTTCCTACGAGAGAGGTATGTGGAACGCTTCTCAAAGGTGACACCCTCGGGAGCCCACTGCCGTTCAACGGTATTGTTGTCCTACACGTCTTATCAGCATCTTGAGCTGTCACCTTGGCACGAGGTTTTCTCTCTGCTAACCTCGTTATTGGAGACTGGAACCGACTCGTGGACGACATTGCCGATGGTTTTGACCTTGGCCTTGAGAGCCTTCTCCTTTTCGGCAGCAGAGGTGATGAGATCCTTTTTCTCTTTCTCGAGTTCCGCTGGAACAAAGTTAACACCCTCCCCAGAGTATATATGATAGTGTAGTTGCTTCGAACCTTTCTTCTGCAAAAGATCGGTCACGTCCTCCTTTGCCTATGAAACCCAGCCTGGTCAGCAGTCGGTCCGTTGATATCTCTCGGAGAGAATCAGGAATGCCGTGCCTTTTTCTTGGGGCCGATCTGCTTCTGAACTTCGTTGATCTTGGCGTTGAGTTGGGTTGCCGCATACGCAGCTGCCAAGGGACATGTCAACGGTCTACAGGACAGAGGGTGGACATAGGGTTGTTGCTAACTCTTGCGGTGGTCCTCGAACATGGCGATCACCTCATCGACATCCTCGACCGGAGCAAAGCGTTTGCGCTGGCTCTCCCTGATCTTTTCAGGGTTGCCACCGCGCTCGGCGACTGTTGTGCATTGTGATCAGTATCTCTCGTGTCAGTCGTGCAGCCCAATGCCCCTCCAATCACTAGAAGCTTGGCACTGGAGGGGCTAAGTTGTGGCGATTGCGAAAAAAGGACAGGATTTGCGTACTAAAATCGTTGACGTCAAGCATTGCGGTAACTTTATCGTCAAGGTTTGGAGATATCTGTAGAAATTATTTGCTGAGGTATTCTGTCGAGGACTGGAGGGGTGAGGTGTCGCGAAACACCAGATGGCGGGGCAGAATTATTTTAGAGGGGCGAAAAGGAAGTCAACGAATGGGTGGGGTTGAGGAGCGCCAGGGCGGCAGGGGTCGGGGACATGTATGTATTCGCTATGCGGATAACCCCCCTAAGGGTTGTGACTCAGAACTGCCACAGCTTTGGGGAGCTTAGGCTGTTGAGGTACCCAAAGCTGTGAGGTATTGGCATGCCCTCCATCCAAAATTCTTGCCCGCCATGCTAAATTACCTACCTGGAGAACACGCTAGTCGTACTGCTTCTATAATGATTCCACGATCTACGGATACGGCATTCAACCACAATATCTTCCACCTGTCCCTGAAGCTATTATCCATTCCTGTCCCAATACAACACCAGCTGCCAAGCATGATCATTAGTCAACACCACGGCGCACGTAGTCCTCCCGTCCCTATTAGTATGGAACGAGAAATAGCGGAGAGACTCCCAGCTAGAACACAAAAAGATCCGTCGTTTGACACTTTTCTACCATCAAGTCCGTCACAACAATACGCGTGCCCAGTTTGTCTTGGCGCCGCCTCACTTCGTCCATGAGGCCAAGCAAGGTCCCACCTCCGTCGCTGAGGTTCTCAGCACCACGGTCTGCCACGACATCGGTGATGAAGAGGCGGACCCAATCGGCCCATACTTCATCAACAGCCTCAATGCCAGCCACGAATAGTGGGAGTGGCCACAGCATTGAAGGCAGCTCGCGGGCATGCAAGCGAGTGCCTTCAGAACGACGCAACAGTAGGGCGATCTGCAAGATGGACTCAACGGCAGCGCGGGATGCGTCGTCGGTGCGGACATCGAGTCTGACCAACCGCGACCACAAGATCTTGGTTGTCATGAAAGCGGCATATGCCGTCAGCCAGTGTAGGCTGACTCGGCTGAGCTTGCCGGGTTGGAAGTAGGGCGGCGTTGGCGGTGCTCGGATATTCCTGAGAGGGTATGCTACGGGCTCTGGGGATGCAGACTCTGCTGTAAGGGGCATGTTGGGTATAGGTCCCTGGCGCAGGACGCGGGCCGAAGGGTTGATAGCGGCAGCAAGGTCGAAGTCGGCTTCAACGCGCTGCATTTCGTTGTCAACTGTGTGTTTTACCACGGCAAGATCTTCCCACCCTGCAGTATTTTCACCTGAAGTCTTGCTGAGCGTGTGTCGCAGAGTGCGGTATCGCAAGATGCTGGTGAGAAGACGGAACGTTTCGTGTAAGTGTAGGGCGGCCGGGATTCGCTCCACGTCTTCTGCTAAGCGTTCCTGCGGATATGTGCGGCCGAACATGTCAAGGTAGAAGTTGTGGGACCGCTCGAGGATCAAGTGATAGTCAGTCCGGCCCGTGAGCACGTCTAGGAGGGTGGGAGGCGGCAAAAAATCGTTACTGAAAATACCGATTCGCACCTGGAGGTAGCATGACCACAGGAGAAGTTTGCTGGCAAATGCGGACAGGCTGAGGGGGGATTTGTTCTTGGCTAACCAGGCTGTCATGCGCTTCAGACGGCGGCTGGCAGCGTCGAGATCTCCGCCGAGGACATCGTATCGATTGAGGAAAAAGGACGAAGCGATTGCCACCTCGGCAACGTTGGTCACAGGGAGCTGGCTACCTAGTTCAAGTGCTGGATCGGCCATGTCGAATAGTTTCTCGACTTGCTCCGATGACTCCAGATACCACGCTGCCGCTGTGGGGTCGGGCGATGCCCCTCCTTCCTCAGTAGCTGAGTGTTTTGCTGTCCAGGCTAGTACGGCGAGTCGCATTGGGGATTGAGGGCTGCATTTCTGCACGAACTCGGGCACGAACCTGTTGAAGGACCACTTCGCATCCTGCTCGTTGATGAAATCGTCCTGCGTGCAGTTGCGGAAGTGGTCGTAGAGCTCAGCTTCACCCACCGGCCGCCTTTGTGGCACGGCTGATGGCGTCGCTATCGTCGCTGTCGACGACTTTGTATTATCCTGCCCTGGCTCCTTCCGGGTCCGCTTGCGGCGTCGAGGTATCCATTCCTTGGGTGCCTCTCGATGCGGCCCATTGGATGACGTCGAAGCCTCGCTGTCAGAAATGGCATAGCCATGCTGGGAAGCCGGTGTCCCTGGGAGAAAGGACTCAAAGACAGGAGGCAATGTCACCGGTGCCTGCATCCTAACCTCGACCCGTCCCAGGTCCGGATCAATGGCACTGAAGTCGAAGGGACCCCATATGCCATTGAACTGCATCGAGTCGAGCTCGGGCACGGAAACCACATTCCCTAGCGAGGCACCCGGCGCCAGTTGCAGGGCTGGCGGTTCTGGGGCGTAGGTGGTGGGCGCCTGAGCAAAGGGAAAGGACGTGAACTGAGGTTGGAAGTTGTTTATGTAGGCCTCGTTTCGACTGCTGCCACCGCTCCCACCGCCGTAGGGCCCTGGGACGGGAGGGCTTACACTAGGATTGGGGTTGCGTCTCGGGTGCTGCTGTTGCCTGGGGGGCTCAGATATCTTCTTGGTCGCGTGCTTCGTATCAACAACCTTTTGGCCATTCGGTGTTGACACACGAATTCGCAGATTGGTTTCGAACGACGAGTGGCAAGTGATGTTCATGCGCGAGCAGTTCTGACACGGATTCCCACCGTGACAGCGTACCTTTCTCTTGCGGCATGTCAAGCAGCCTGGCAGGCGGTATCTCGCATTAGCTTCTTGAGATCGTCTCTGGGCAGAGAGGATGGGAGTGTGCCTTGGCTGGCTTCCTACCTACCGTGGAATGTACGTTTGAGTTGTTCGGCCATGGTTATACGCATGTCCAAGTCAGGCTAGCTGACTACAAGAGCTCGCGCAGCAACAGGACAGCAGGCGGGAAATCACGTAGGGCCGACACTTCGACTCTCCTCAGCCTCACCAAGCGGGTTGACTAGTCAGGAATGGACTGGCTGGTGGGCGATGCTGGCTCATTATAACAACATCTTGAGAATTACCTCCGTTCTAATTCCCGTAGACTAGGCAGCTGTCTCCTGGGCATCCAAGTACCGAGTAACATGTGTACTAGTGACCTGACGTCTGTGTGAGCTGCAGCACTTTGTCTCGAGTGCAGGGTCCCAATCGCAAAGACCCTCCGCCCTCGCAGACGAGACACGAGGCCATGAGCCGCGGGACGGAGCAGGGAATCAAGGAGACCAACTCACCCGCGCACCAAATGAAAAACATCCCGATACCTCGCATATGACCTGGGAACCTTGGATTTCACGCTCCGGGAGACGCAGCTCGTGAAGCTGGCGATTAGCTCAGCGACAATACTTCGGCACGAACCCCGCCCCTTTCGCTTGTTCATCGTATACGCGGCTGCTGGTGTCGGGCCCCTTTTCGGCGTTTAACAACGCCCCTTTGACTGAAGGGCGCCGGGGGACTGGTCCATTCGGCCTAATCTAGATGCCAGCTCGACCAGGGGTTATCATTGACTAATCAATGATGAAGATGTATTTCCGAGACTTCACCAAATCGCGGTGAAGGTTCCGAAATGCAGGGCGCCCGTTCTGGCGCACAGGCTAGCTGTTGGCAGCGGACTTTACCTAAACCATACCGGAGACTTCCTCGAGCGATAAAGTCGGCCCTAGAAAACTGCTGGCTACAACATCGACATCGATGATAGAACATACGCTCCAATCTCCCACATAAGATTGCTGAGCTAACATGACCCAGTCGAACAGGAACCGCGATGAGAACTTCGTGACTTGCTCTTCCCTTCATGTTGGTTGAGACATCTGCCACCCCATCACAGGTGTCCTTAGTAAGCCCTCATTTATATACCTCTCGGATTGGCGCGGCCGTATGCACTGCTGCCAACCTCCAAGGACTGCAAGCAGTAAGTGTGCGCGACTTTTATTCGAGCAGCGCAGAGCGAAACCGCAATCCAAGAACACTGCTCGGCTGTGCAAACTGGGCCTGGCACCAAACGTCCTGTCAAAAGCAGCTGGCTATAATAATAACCTTAACCTGCCCCAAAGTGCAGGCGATGACATAGGCCAAGAATTACCCTGCAGCATCCAATCGCCCCTTGGTTGTTCAGAGGACAGAACCGTCTGTACCTATGCAGCCAGCGAATCACGACGGAGACGATCGATCTTTGGGTCGCAAGCCGCTCCAGGCAGCGAGAAATCCGAATGTCTCTCATCGCACCCCGGTGGCAAGACCCTGTCAGCAAAGGAAGGCCCGAGAAACGACTTCAGAGGAAGGGACCGGTTCGGCCAAATCATCAATGACATTGGGCACCAACCAGAAACATCCTTCAAGTGGTGTCCAGGGAATATTGCTCCAGAAAGCCGCTTCGGCGCCGGAGGTTTACGACTGCAGCTGCGCGAAGTTCAAAGGCCTGTCGATCAAAACAGCGACATCTTCCCAAGAATAGCAACACCCCAAGGCAAGAGTTGTCCCACACGAGCTAGTTGTCCTCCGGATGTTCGAATAGTGACCAAGGCTTTTCCCCCGGGCGTAGACGCGAATAGCTGTGGAGGGCTTGCCCCACAAGTTCGGAACCAATCATGGGCCATAGGTGAAGAAGTGAGGCTTTTGATACCCCGGAATCGCCGTGGAAGGATGTAAAAGGCAAGCCGGAACTTCATCGCGCCGGCGGGAGGCCGCGCGTTCGACCGGTAAGTTCCTTGACTCCAGGCCTGGCTCGATGTGAGGTTGTTCCAAAACATCGGCAGAGTGCTGACGTGAGTATCAGTCAAGCACTCTGTGGGCGCAGATCCTTGGCCGTTGATGAGAACTTTCAGACCCATTCGTGCCATTCTCGGTGTTATTCCGGGGTGGTTGATGACGTTTGAGGTGATATCCATGCCCGACTTTCTCCGGTAATTCTCTTTCACCTCCGCCTTTTAGTGATGTCTTCTCTCTCTTTGGTCCACCAGCAGTGTCCGAGACCTCGTGATGGAGATGCAAGGCTGATAACTAAGCTTTTGGCTCCTCCTTTCTGCCATAGCTAACCTACCTCGCCGTTTCGGGCCTCAGAGAAGACGGCTTGAATGTATAAAGTCCTCCAGGCGGTTGCCGCTTCGGCATTCGGAATGCAGATTGCTGAGGTGGAAGAGGCGGTCACCAGCAGCCCCGCCGTCGTCGTGACTTCCACATAGGGAAAGTACCATTATGAAGTTCGACGGGCGGTGCTCCGCTCGTTATTGGAAGCTTCCAAGGTTTAGATGTGCCACTCCCGGCCCACGTGAGACGAGTGTCGGGTAATTGGCGGCCCTGCAGGGAATTTGGGAGGTCCTAGACATATCCACGTCGAAATAGCCTGGTAGGGCGTGATCCACGACGGAGATAACGCCCCTGGTGGAGGTCCATGGTTCAGTAGCAATGATTCAATTGACTGTCATGGTCTAGGAAAGAGGTTCAGACGAGGGAAACGGCGCGACGAGAAGAAGTTAGACCCCTCACCCCCATGGCAGAGATTGCGAATCTTAGGAATCCAGCGATCAACCTGCCCTGTCGATCAAGGCGGCAAAAGGCTTCGGCACCTGCCTGTGTTGCACATCAAAAAGTAAGGATGCGGCAGTCACGACCCGACGCCTTGGATGGAGAATTGGGGATGTCTTGGCATTAGCGGCCGCCAAGACTGGCGTGCCGGTTGGTATTCTGATATCCAACACAGCCTAGCCATTCTAGGAAAAGCCCGCTGCTAATAGTGCTTGCATGGTCGCATTTGGCAGGGGAAGGGGTTCCAGAGGCACAAGGCACGGCGTTATTGTCGGTCTTTCTCACAAAATAAAGGAGCCGTTTTGCAGCAAACGCAGTGACTGGGCTTTGCAATTGCCTTTCTGGAAAATATGGGTCTACCGCGACCATAAAGACTTGGTGCGACTCCATCACGAATTGGTGACAACCTCAGAGTGTCGCTGGGTGTTGAGAAACGACATGACAATGTGCCATGGCAGAACCATTCTTCTTTGGTGCATAAGGCCTCGTCTAAGTGCACACTGCCTGCTTAACCCGGACAACAATCCCCCAAACGACATGGACTGTCACTTGACACCGCCTAAGGGTGTGGGCATTTGGGAAGGCAGGAGCAGCCCATTACCATCTGGCGGCCTGATTATCTCCAGGCTCACAACAGGGCGACCACCTCCGTCACAGAATAGTGAAGCCCTTGTCTTTACTTCGCAACGTGAATGGAAGCGCTTACCATGATCCGTAAATCGCTGCGCCCTAAAGCCGCCCTGAGCCATTACCGATTTTCGTGCTGACCCCAGCAGCTCTGGCTGCTGCAATTGAGCAATCATGGTTGCCGACGACGACAACAACCATAACGGCACTATGGTCTGCCCTTTTTGCGGCTGGGAAGCAGACTCGGGCGAAGATTTGATGTTGGCAGTACGTCCTTTCCGCATGCGGGCCAGAATCTCCCCTTTGTCTCGCACATTTCTTCGAGTCTTCGGGAAGGGGTGAGGGTCGCTGACTTTGCCGCTAGCACATGGAGACGCTACACGCCGAAGGGGATTCCTCTTTTGAGGTCAAAGAAAACTGTAACAATGGCGACAGTCATGTCAAAGCCGACGAGGAACTTGTCTACGCTGAGTGCCCTGTTGACGGATGCGGGGAGGTTTTGTTGCTAGATGAGATGGAATATCATCTCGAACTGCACGGCCTTGAGTCTGGCCAAAGCACAGAGGTCGAACCGGCATCTTCCACTGATCATAGTGCACACGCCAGCGGCTCCTCTACACCTTCTCGATCGCATCGTGAAGCCGAGAGACAGCGTCGCACTGAGTCGGCTGTCTCTGGCAATCAAGCCAAAACGATTTCAGCCTGGAAAAAGCTCCTCAGGATGCCAGAGTCAACCTCGACCCTTTCTTCCCGGCGTCGCAAGGATGTGAAACCTACAGCTCCACCCGACACCTCCCGCGGCAAAAGACTTGGGGTAGGCAGCATGAGAACTAATTGAACGACAATCCAAGCCGGTTTGACTGACCTCCTACTCCAGAAAGCTCAACTCGGAAAATATGCCCACGAAGACCGGATGCCTGACTGGCTGGTTTCACTCTTGCAAAAAGAGCCGCCGGTCAAGTCGGAAGGGGTGGTCGGGGTCCTCGCCCAGTTGCTTGAGCAATGCTCGTCAACAAAGCACGCATATCTTTGTCACCCATGTGTCCAGCATATTTCTAAGCTCAAGAAGGAGGGTTTGTTTCTTGCATGGTTCCGTTTGCTGCTACTAGTTTGTTGCTAATCTGTATTCAGGTGGTTTCTGCGGCTACCGCAACATCCAAATGATGTCCTCGTACATCATCACCACTAAATTCCAGGGCTACCTTCAGCTTGATAGCAAAGTACCCACAATTTTCCAGATACAGGACTTCATTGAATCGGCATGGGACGTCGGCATCAACAGGCAAGGTCGTCTAGAGACGGGTGGCATCAAGGGCACGCGGAAATACATTGGAACACCGGAAGCACTAGCCATGTTCCGCCTTTTAAATATCCCTTGCGATGCTCAGGGGTTCAAAAACCGAGAGCTAGGAAAATCGGAGGCTTTGTTGATGGAATATGTCGAGACTTATTTTCAGTCCGGGGTTGAGGATCCAACACCAAGAATCCGCCTCACGAACCTACCCCCTCTATATTTTCAGCATGCTGGTAAGTCACCCACAGGCCAATTGGATCATTCTGGATCTGACGGGGTACAAGGCCATTCAATGACCATTATCGGTTTCGAACGGCAGACGAACGGTGCTAAGAACCTTATCGTTTTCGACCCCATGTTTCGCGATGCCTCTAATATTGTCAAGCTCATTGGACGCAAGTTCGAATATACTTTTGCTGACTTGGCTCTGAGGTCCTATCGCCGCGGCAGCCACTATCTACGGAAGTATCGGGAATTTGAGGTACTGAGGTTAGTTAGGGAAGTGTTCTCATACAGCTGCTGTAACTAACATAGGTGCCCTTCCAGACTTCGAGCCCCGGCAGGTGGATTCCCAACTTCACCGCCATCACTAGGCTGTCAACGGATATAAAAGTAAGACAGGGAAATATGAATCACGCCTCTAATACAGAGAGAATGCGTGACGAAATACGTCCTTTCTCCAGCGAGGTGGCGTATATTGGGCGTTTCTAAAGTTATGAATAGTGGCTTTTAAACGGTAATCTCCTTGGCGAACCATTCTTGGAGCTTTGCGAGGGCCCGCCCCCTGTGGGAAATCTTGTTCTTTTCCGCATTGTCCATCTCAGCGTACCTACCAGTGGGTTAGAATAGGATGTGGTTGGAAGGGCACAATGCATCATGGACACTCACGTCTTCCCCTGATATTCAAAGATTGGATCCCATCCTTTCACATTTGTCAGCCCTGGTGTGACAATAATGAAAAGTTTACCCCAGTGAGACGTACCAAAGTTTGTTGGTCCACGTGGTGACACAATCTTGCCATCAGTAATGCCCTGGAACAACAGGGGTTCATGGCCAGGACCAGGCGTGTATGCAAAGGTACATACGGCCTGCGCCGACTTGTCCTCATAAGCGGCGAGGAGATTGTTGAGCCCGCCATGGCCGATGGAGTCGAGGAACCATTTACTGGTGGTATTGCGCCATATTCAGTTTAATCTTGGGCACCAAGAATGAAAATCGAAGAGAAAGGGACGGGTCTAACAATCAAAGGTAAAACGGCGACAAGAATGAAAAAAAACTTACATGTAAGGCCCAGGAAGACCCTTCAACGCATTAAAGCAAAGGCATGTGTCCTCGACTAGGACGGGTCCCTGGATCTGTCACTCCAGTCGAGAATCAGCTTTCCAAACCTCAAAACACCGAGTATGTACCTATGAGATGAGGGAAGAAAGAGACGAAGGGAAAACCACTTGCCAAATCCGCAGCCCTCCGACACTTATCCAGTGTCACCTCGTTGAGTGTGCCCTGGATCTCGGTCAGATCGAGTGTGGTGCTCTCGACCTGAATTGCGGGCTCGAGAATCGCCTTGACCTCGCTGAGCTTGTTCTTGTTGCCTGTGATGAAGTTGACAAGGTGACGGGCGGTGGTTGGGGTCGTCATCTTTGACGGTTTTTCTTTCGCGCCCTGGGTTGGTGATGAAAGG
>Ga0247763_1001037_pt1 | contig 16512 bp, 10 predicted proteins | sample UWRJL141409B4_FD_179926 | JGI IMG/M metagenome (GOLD analysis project Ga0247763, IMG submission 179926) | Plant litter microbial communities from Arlington Agricultural Research Station in Wisconsin, United States - UWRJ-L141-409B-4 | ecosystem: Environmental > Terrestrial > Plant litter >...
CGGCCGGTATCGACGTGAGCCTGGTCCTGGAAGAGGGCGCCGAATTGTACGAACGCGCCGCGGCGGGAGTGCCGCCCGGGGCGGGCCGAGCGGCCGTGCTCACCGCCGCGGACGCCCTGCGCGACGACGCCCGGCCCCCGGCTGCCCGTCTCGCCGCCGCCCTGACACCTGCCGTGGACACGGCGCTCGCCGGGCATCCCCTGCGGGAACGGCTCTCCCGCTCGGACCCGCTCCCGCTGCTGGTGGAGCGGGAGCGGGCGCTGTACGGCTCTTGGTACGAGTTCTTCCCGCGCTCCGAGGGCGCGGTGCTGGAGCCCGGCAGACCGCCGGTGAGCGGCACGTTCCGGACCGCCGCGCGACGGCTGCCCGCGATCGCGGAGATGGGCTTCGACGTGGTGTACCTGCCGCCGATCCACCCCATCGGCACGACCTTCCGCAAGGGTCCCGGCAACAACCTCTCGGCGAGCCGCGAGGACGTCGGTGTCCCCTGGGCAATCGGTTCGCCCGAGGGGGGCCACCGCGCGGTCCACCCCGACCTCGGCACCATCGACGACTTCGACGCGTTCGTCGACGCCGCGACCGCTCTGCAACTGGAGATCGCGCTTGATCTCGCGCTCCAGTGCTCACCGGACCACCCATGGGTGGAGAAACATCCGGAGTGGTTCCGCCACCGCCCGGACGGCACGGTCGCGTACGCCGAGAACCCGCCGAAGAAGTACCAGGACATCTTTCCGATCGCCTTCGACGACGACATGCCCGGCCTGGTCCAGGAGACGCTCGGCATTCTGCGGTACTGGATGGGGCATGGTGTGCGGATCTTCCGCGTGGACAATCCGCACACGAAGCCGGTCATGTTCTGGGAACAGGTGATCGCCGACATCAACCGCACCGATCCCGATGTGATCTTCCTCGCGGAGGCGTTCACCCGTCCGGAGGTCATGCGTGCTCTGGCCCGCGTCGGTTTCCAGCAGTCGTACACCTACTTCACGTGGCGCAACACCAAGGAGGAGCTGACGGAGTACCTGACCGAGCTCTCCGGGGATTCGGCCGCCTATATGCGGCCGAATTTCTTCGTCAACACCCCGGACATCCTTTCCGAGTTTCTCCAGCACGGCGGCCGGCCCGCCTTCGAGATCCGGGCCGTTCTCGCGGCGACGCTCTCTCCGGCCTGGGGCGTGTACGCGGGGTACGAACTGTGTGAGAGCACGGCGGCCAGGGCGGGCACCGAGGACTACCTGGACTCGGAGAAGTACGAGCTGCGCCCGCGCGACTGGGAGGCCGCCGAACGTGCGGGAACGTCCATCGCGCCGCTCATCGGTGCGCTGAACAGGATTCGCCGGAAGCACGGAGCCCTGCGCAGGCTCAGGAACATCCACTTCCACGAGGCGGACAACGACGCCGTGATCGCGTACAGCAAGGGCAGCGGCTCCGACACGGTGCTGGTGGTCGTGAATCTCGACCCTCACCACACCCAGGAGGCCACGGTCTCGCTGGACATGCCCCGTCTCGGCCGCGACTGGCACGAGTCGATGCCGGTACACGACGAGCTGTCCGGCGAGACCTACCACTGGGGCAGGACCAACTACGTACGCCTCACCCCCGGACACCGCCCCGCGCACGTACTGACCGTCCTGCGACCGTCCTCACCGCCCACCGGAGGGTCACCCACATGATCGTCAACGAACCCGTCCCGGACACATTCGAGGACACCCCCGCACAGGACCGGGACCCCGAATGGTTCAAACGCGCCGTCTTCTACGAAGTCCTCGTCCGCTCCTTCCAGGACAGCAACGGCGACGGCATCGGCGACCTCAAAGGCCTCACCGCCAAACTCGACTACCTCCAATGGCTCGGCGTCGACTGCCTCTGGCTCCCCCCCTTCTTCCAGTCACCCCTGCGCGACGGCGGCTACGACGTCTCCGACTACACCGCCGTCCTGCCCGAATTCGGCGACCTCGCCGACTTCGTCGAATTCGTCGACGCCGCCCACCAACGCGGCATGCGCGTCATCATCGACTTCGTCATGAACCACACCAGCGACCAGCACCCCTGGTTCCAGGCCGCCCGCAACGACCCCACCGGCCCCTACGGCGACTACTACATGTGGGCCGACGACGACCAGCAATACCCCGACGCCCGCATCATCTTCGTCGACACCGAAGCCTCCAACTGGACCTTCGACCCCATCCGCAAGCAGTACTACTTCCACCGCTTCTTCTCCCACCAGCCCGACCTCAACTTCGAGAACCCCGCCGTCGTCGAAGAGATCATCTCCGCCCTCCGCTTCTGGCTCGACCTCGGCATCGACGGCTTCCGCCTCGACGCCGTCCCCTACCTCTTCGCCGAAGAAGGCACCGACTGCGAAAACCTCCCCGCCACCCACCAGGTCCTCAAACGCGTCCGCGCCGAGATCGACGCCCACTACCCCGACACCGTCCTCCTCGCCGAAGCCAACCAATGGCCCGAAGACGTCGTCGACTACTTCGGCGACTTCACCGCCGGCGGCGACGAATGCCACATGGCCTTCCACTTCCCCGTCATGCCCCGCATCTTCATGGCCGTCCGCCGCGAATCCCGCTACCCCGTCTCCGAGATCCTCGCGAAAACCCCCGCCATCCCCTCCGGCTGCCAATGGGGCATCTTCCTCCGCAACCACGACGAACTCACCCTCGAAATGGTCACCGACGAAGAACGCGACTACATGTACGCGGAATACGCCAAAGACCCCCGCATGCGCGCCAACATCGGCATCCGCCGACGCCTGGCCACCCTCCTCGACAACGACCGCAACCAGATCGAACTCTTCACCGCACTCCTGCTCTCCCTGCCCGGCAGCCCCATCCTCTACTACGGCGACGAGATCGGCATGGGCGACAACATCTGGCTCGGCGACCGCGACGCCGTCCGCACCCCCATGCAATGGACCCCCGACCGCAACGCCGGCTTCTCCTCCTGCGACCCCGGACGCCTCTACCTCCCCACCATCATGGACCCCGTCCACGGCTACCAGGTCACCAACGTCGAAGCCTCCATGAGCAACCCCTCGTCACTGCTGCACTGGACCCGCCGCATGATCGAGATCCGCAAACAGAACCCCGCCTTCGGCCTCGGCTCCTACACCGAACTGCCCTCCTCCAACCCCGCCGTCATCGCCTTCCTGCGCGAGTACAAGGACGACCTGGTCCTGTGCGTGCACAACTTCTCGCGCTTCGCCCAGCCCACCGAACTGGACCTGCAGACCTTCAGCGGACGCCACCCCGTCGAACTCATCGGCGGCGTCCGGTTCCCCGCCATCGGCGAACTCCCCTACCTCCTCACCCTGGCCGGCCACGGCTTCTACTGGTTCCGGCTCCGCAAGGACCCCGCTCCGCTCGCCCAACGCCGATGGACGGTGTGCTCCTGAAAGGCGGGTCGTCATGCGCAAGGTCGTCCCACCCCGCCCCGGCGGCCACAGTCCGGCTCATCTGCTGACGTCGCTCGCCGGGCTGCTGAGGACGTGGCTGCCCGAACAGCGCTGGTTCGCCGGCCGGGGCGGGCCGGTCACGGGCCTGTCCCTGCTCTCGGTGACCGAGCTGCACCCGGCGTGCCTGCACCTGCTGGTCGGTACCGGGCGGAGCTCCTCCCCTTCGCGGCCGGGTGACTGCTACCAGCTGCTCCTCGATGTCGGTGGCGGTGGCGGTGGCGGCGGTGGCGGGGGCGTCCTGCCCCAGCGGCCGGCCCAGGCCCGTATCGGACGGGCGAGGCAGGGACCACTGGCCGGCCTGACCGTGTACGACGCCCTCCACGAGCCACGGTGGGCCGAACTGCTCCTGGAGCGGCTGCGCACCCCGGGAACGGTGGGGCCCCTGCGGTTCGAGCGCGACGTGACGGTGACCGTCCCCTCCGGTCTGACGCCCCGCCTCCTGGACGCCGAGCAGTCCAACTCCTCGCTGGTGTACGGCAACGCGTACATCCTGAAGATCTTCCGGCGGGTCCGGCCCGGCATCAATCCGGACCTTGAGGTGCCATGGGCCCTGGCCCGCCAGGGGTGCACCCGTGTGCCGGCCCCGGTGGCGTGGTTCCGGACCTCGCAGCCGCAGGTCGCGACGCTCGGCGTGCTGCAGCCGTTCCTGCCGGACGCCGTCGACGGATGGACGCTGGCGCTCGAATCGCTCTCCGCGGGGCGGGACTTCACGAACGAGGCGTACGAGCTGGGGCGGGCGACCGCCGAGGTGCATGTCGCGCTGGCCAACGCGTTCGCCCCGGGCGCGCCGACCGGGTACGGGAACAGGCGGCTCGCGGCCGCGATGACCGGACGGCTGGACGCGGCAAGCCGCTCGGTGCCGGAGCTGCTCCCTCATGTGGACGGGCTGCGGGAAGCCTTCCAGGAACTCGGCGTCCTCGGCTCCGGCCGCCCGCTCCAGCGGATCCACGGGGATCTGCACCTCGGTCAGGTGCTGTGGGCCGACGAGCGCTGGTCCGTCATCGACTTCGAGGGCGAGCCGGCCCGCCCCATCGCCGAACGCCGGCTGCCGCAGTCCCCCGTGCGCGATGTCGCGGGCATGCTGCGCTCGTTCGACTACGCCGCCCGCACCCGCCACCCGTGGCGCCCGGAGTGGGCGCGCCACTGCCGGGAGGCCTACTGCGCCGGGTACGCCGACCAGGCGCGCTGGGATCCGCGTGCACAGCCGGAGTTGCTGCGCGCCCACGAGACGGACCGGGCTGTGTACGAGGTCCTGTACGAGGCACGGCACCGGCCCGACCGGCTGCCCGTGCCGATGGCGGCCATCGCCCGCCTGGCCGAGCACCACCCCCGGGCGTCCGGCAGCCCGCACCCGCCGGTCCCTTCCTTCCCCAGCACCCCAGGAGGCTGAAACCGTGACCGCCCGCAATATCTCCGTACCCCTGACCCCGCCGCCGTCCAGGGACGTCCGAGCCGTCGGGGCCGCCCCGTCCGAAGCGGGGTCCGTCGGCGTGGGTGGGCGACCGCCGGTTTCGTCGACGGACGCGACGGACCGGGAGCGGCTCCTGTCCGGAACGCACCACGATCCGCACGCACTGCTCGGGGCGCATCCGGTGCCGGAAGGCGTCGTCGTCCGTGCGCTGCGGCCGTTCGCCGAGTCCGTGGCGGTGGCGCTGCCGGACGGGCTGCGGATGGTGCTGGACAGCGAGGGCGGCGGCCTCTTCTCCGGGGTGCTGCCGCTGGACTCGGTTCCCGAGTACACGCTGCTGGTCAGGTACGCGGGAGGTGTCGAGCTGGAGGTGGAGGACCCGTACCGCTTCCTGCCCGCGCTCGGCGAGCTCGACCTGCATCTCGTCCGTGAGGGCCGCCACGAGGAGCTGTGGAAGGCACTGGGGGCGGAGCCGATGACGCATCAGGGTGTGGCGGGCACCCGTTTCACGGTGTGGGCGCCGAACGCCCGAGGGGTGCGGGTCGCCGGGGACTTCACCTTCTGGGACGGCACGCAGTTCCCGATGCGCTCGCTGGGCGCGGCCGGGGTGTGGGAGCTGTTCCTGCCCGGCGTCGGTGAGGACGCGCGGTACAAGTTCGAGATCACGTCCCGCCACGGCGGCCGGTTCCTCAAGGCGGATCCGATGGCCCGTCGCACCGAGGTGCCGCCCGACACGGCGTCCGTCGTCACGTCCTCGCACCACGAGTGGGGCGACGCGCAGTGGCTGGCCCAGCGCGCCGACACGCCGGTGCACATGGCTCCGTTCTCGGTGTACGAGGTCCATCTCGCGTCCTGGCGCCCCGGACTGTCCTACCGTCAGCTCGCGGACGAACTGCCCGCGTACGTCAACGATCTCGGCTTCACCCACGTCGAGCTGATGCCGGTCGCCGAGCACCCCTTCGGGGGGTCCTGGGGCTACCAGGTCACCGGCTTCTACGCACCCACCTCCCGGCTGGGCAGCCCCGACGACTTCAGGTACCTCGTCGACGCCCTGCACCGGGCGGGCATCGGCGTGATCATGGACTGGGTGCCCGCGCACTTCCCGAAGGACGACTGGGCACTGGCCCGCTTCGACGGGGGCCCGCTCTACGAACCCGGGGACGACCGGCGGGCCGAGCACCCGGACTGGGGGACCTACGAGTTCGACTTCGGGCGGGTGGAGGTGCGCAACTTCCTCGTCGCCAACGCGGTGTACTGGTGCGAGGAGTTCCACATCGACGGGCTGCGCGTCGACGCCGTCGCCTCGATGCTCTACCTCGACTACTCCCGCGAGGACGGCGGGTGGACGCCCAATGCCTTCGGCGGCCGGGAGGACCTCGGCGCGATGGCGTTCCTCCAGGAGATGAACGCCACGCTGTACCGGCGGGTGCCGGGGATCGTGACCATCGCGGAGGAGTCGACCGCCTGGGACGGGGTGACCAGGCCCACCGACGCCGGCGGTCTCGGCTTCGGGCTGAAGTGGAACATGGGCTGGATGCACGACTCGCTGGAGTACATCCGCCACGAACCCGTCCACCGCAAGTACCACCACCACGAGATGACCTTCGCGATGGTGTACGCGTACAGCGAGAACTACGTGCTGCCGATCTCCCACGACGAGGTCGTCCACGGCAAGCAGGCGCTGGTGTCGAAGATGCCCGGGGACTGGTGGCAGCAGCGCGCGAACCACCGCGCCTATCTGGCCTTCATGTGGGCCCATCCCGGCAAGCAGCTCCTCTTCATGGGGCAGGAGTTCGCGCAGGGCGCCGAGTGGACGGAGAGGGACGGCCCCGACTGGGGCCTGCTGGATCCGGCGTACGGCGCGGAGGCGGACCACCGGGGGGTGCGTGATCTCGTCCGCGAGCTCAACGGCCGGTACCGGGCGACCCGCGCGCTCTGGGAGCGGGACACCTCTCCTGCCGGGTTCGCGTGGGTCGCCGGGGACGCGGCGGAGGACAACGTCTTCGCGTTCCTGCGCTTCGCCGCGGACGGCGATCCGCTGCTGGCCGTCTCGAACTTCTCACCGGTGGTCCGGCACGGTTACCGGCTGGGTGTCCCGGACGGCGTGCCCGCCTGGCAGGAGGTCCTGAACACCGACGCGCTGCGCTTCGGCGGCAGCGGTGTCACCCGTGCGGTGGCGGTGGAGGCCGAGGGGGAGGGACAGCAGGGATGGCCCGCCAGTGTGCGGCTCGTGCTGCCGCCTCTGGCGACAGTGTGGCTGCGGCCGGCATGACCACGCGGCCCCGGACCGCGCCTGTCACCGCCCGGTCCGTCCGCGCGGGCGCGTTCCCGCCGGACCGGTACTCGGGAACCGGTCCGGGAGACCGCCTCCGCAGACGGGGGACGGCGGGCGGCGGGACCGGATCGTGCCGCGGTGGGCACGTCCCGGTCGGGTCGTTCGTTGCACGGTCGCCGCTTTCCGGCAATCGTCCCGCAGCACAGATTGGACTTCCGTGGCCGACATCGTCTCCCCCTGGCCCCGCTCCCCCGTCAAGGTCGGCCTGGTCGGCGCCGGGCCCTGGGCGCGCGGGGTGCACGCGCCCGTGCTCGCCGCCGGACCCGAGACGGAGCTGACAGCCGTGTGGGCGCGGCGTCCCGAGGCGGCCAGGGAGACCGCGGAACCGTACAGAGCCGTCGCCGTGCAGCGCTTCGAAGAGCTGCTCGACCGGTGCGAGGCGGTCGCCTTCGCGGTGCCGCCGGACATTCAGGCGGACCTCGCCGGGCGCGCGGCGAAGGCGGGAAAGGCAGTGCTGCTGGAGAAGCCGGTCGGACTGGACGTGCCGTCCGCGCGCCGGCTCGTCGACGCGATCGACGAGGCCGGAGTCGTCTCGCAGGTCGTCCTCACCAACCGCTACCACCCCGCCGCCGAGGAGTTCCTGAGGGCCGCCCAGGCCATGGAGGTGTCCGGGGCCCGTTCCTGCGGTCTGAGCGGTGCCTTCCTCGGCGGTGACTTCGCGACCCCCTGGCGGCTGGAGCACGGCGCGCTGCTGGACATCGGACCCCACGTCCTGGATCTGCTGGACGCCGCCGTCGGGCCGGTCGTGCGGGTTCGCGGCGCGGGGGATCCCCGTAAGTGGATCGAGCTGACCTGTGAGCACGAGAGCGGGGCGGTCAGTCAGGCCTCGCTGTCCGGGTCGGTCGACGTGCGGCCGGGGATCATGCGGGTCGAACTCTTCGGGCACGGGCCGGGACTCGTGTACGACGACGCGGACCTCGACCACGACGCGTCCTGGCCGGTGCTGCGCCGGACCTTCGCCACGGCGGTACGCGCCGGTGTGTCCGGTGAACTCGACGCCCGGCGCGGCCTCCACCTCCAGGAACTGATCGCACAGGCCTCGAAGGATGCCGGCGCCTGAGCAGCCCGGCACGCGGGGTCCGGGACCGGATCGGGTTCGAGGCCGGGCCCCGCCGGTCCGTCGTCCGCGAAGGGGGACCCGGTGGCGCCGGGCACTCCGGTCGGCTCAGGCGCCCACGCTGTAGCGGCGCAGCGCGGGCATCGTCGCGGCCAGCACCAGGATGGAGACGACGACGAGCAGACCGCCGGCCGTGACGGCCGTACGGGCGCCCAGCGCCGACCCGGCCGTGCCGTGCAGCACGTCGGCCAGACGCGGGCCGCCCGCGACGACGACCGTGAAGACTCCCTGCATCCGGCCCCGGAGTTCGTCGGTGACAGCGGACAGGAGGATGGCCCCACGGAAGACCATGGAGACCATGTCGGCGACACCTGCGGCGACGAGGAACGCGACGGCCACCCAGAGATTGCTGCTCAGTCCGAACCCGGTGACTGCCGCTCCCCAGGCGATCACGGCGACGACGACCATGAGCCCGTGCCGCCGCGCACGGGAGAAGGTGCCCGACAACAGGCCGCCCAGCACGGCGCCGATCGGCACCGCGGCGAACAGCAGTCCGAGCGCCAGGCCTTCGCCGTACGGCGCGTACGTCGTCGAGGCGAGTTGGGGGAAGAGCGCGCGGGGCATGCCGAAGACCATGGCGATGATGTCGGCGAGGAAGGACAGCAACAGCACCTGGTGGAGCGAGATGTAGCGGAAGCCCTCCACGATCCCGCGCAGCCCCGCCCGGCCGGCTGCCGCGGTGGCGGCGGCCAGGGGTGGCAGCGCGGGAAGCCGGTGGACGGCCCACACCGTGGCGCACAGGGCCAGAGCGTCGATCAGGTAGAGCTCGGCGAGCCCCAGCACGGGGATGAGCGCGCCGGCGAGCAGCGGGCCGGCGACCAGACCGGTCTGCATGACGGTCGAGCCGAGGGCGTTCGCCGCGGCCAGCTCCTCCTTGGGCACCAGCCGGGCGATGGAGGCCTGGCGGGCGGGTGAGTTCAGCCCGAAGAAGGCCTGCTGCACCGCGAGCAGCACCATCAGGACGGCGACCGACCCGAGCCCGGTGACCGCCTGTATCCAGAAGAGCAGGGAGGTGACGGCTATGCCGGTGTTGGTGGTCAGGAGGAGTGTGCGCCGGTCCACGCTGTCCGCGATGGCGCCGCCCCAGAGCGCGAAGACGACAAGGGGCAGCAGGCCGGCGAAACTGGCGTAACCCACCCAGGCCGAGGATCCGGTGATGTCGTAGATCTGTTTGGGCACGGCGACGGCGGTGAGCTGGCTGCCCACGGCGGTGACGATGGTCGAGGACCAGAGGCGGCGGTAGGCGGGACGGCGCAGCGGTCTGGTGTCCATGGCCCAGCGACGCCAGCCGTTTCGCCTGTCGTGCGCCGGGTCGGCCGGGTCCGTCCGGTCCGCCGGAGCTGTCGGCGCCGCCGGGTCCGCCGGGCCGACGGCTGTGGTGTCCGCCGGGTCCGTCAGACCGACGGCTGCCGGGTGCGGCGGTCCCGTCCGGCCCGCCGGGACGGCTGTGGCCGCGGGCCGCGCCGCCCCCGCCTGCCCTTCGGACTCGCTGCGCCCGTCGCCGTTGTCCGCACTGCTCTCGCTCGTGTCCACGCCCGTCCTGATTGCTCGATACATCTTTCGAAGGGGTTCACTATCGCCGATGCGGAGCGATCCCTCCACGGTGGGCCGGTCCGTGGACGGACGCAGGGGCACAGGACGCGGGGACGGACGGAGTGGACACGCGGTGGGCGGCGGGTCGGCGGCCCGCCCCGAGCGCATCTCCGAGGTGCGGCAGGACGCCCTCGTCATGGCGGAGCGGCCCTTCGTGAGGCGGGGAGCGGGACACCGGTCAGCTCACACGATTGCCGTCCGCCCGCGGGCCGGAAGCGTCAGCGGTCCCGGCCAGGAGCATCGCCACCTGCTCGCGGGCCTGGACCAGCGCCCCGGGGAAGATGCCCAGCCCGTGCGCGACGAGCGCGCCCTCGTGGAGCAGCATCAGCGTCCGGCCCAGGAAGTCGGCCCCGGCGGGCACGAGCGGGCGCACGAGATCGGTGAACAGCGCGAGCATCCACTGCTTCTGGCCGGTGATGATCGCGTACGCGGGATGGGAGGGGTCGTCGATCTCCGCATGGGCGTTGACCATGCTGCAGCCCCGGGGGCTGGTCGCCTCCATCCACTCGCGGGAGACGTCGAAGACCGCCAGGATCCGGTCCCGCGGCGGCGCGGACGCATCCAGACGGGCGTCGAGACAGGCGCGCCAGCGTTCGTCACGGTCGGCCAGGTACTCCACGACGATCTGGTCCTTGGAGCCGAAGCGGTCGTAGAGCGTCTTCTTCGTGACGCCGGCCTCGGCGGCGATCAGGTCGACACCGACGGCGTGGATCCCACGCTCGTAGAACAGTCGTCCGGCCGCTTCCAGGGCTCGGCGGGCGGCGGGAGTCATCGCCACTCGGCGGGGTGGGTCCATGGGGCTCATACCTCCATAGTAGACCGATCTGTATACTCGACGCCAGGTATACAGATCTGTCTAGTTTCCGGTCGGTCATCCACCGACCGCTGGAGGTGCGTGGTGCCGTGAACATCCTTCTGTCGATCGCGTTCGTCGGAGCATGGAGCTCCGGTTTCATCGGGGCCAAGCTCGGGGCAGGCAGCGCCTCCAGCGTCACGCTCCTCATGTGGCGCTTCCTGCCCCTCGCCCTCGTCCTGGGCGCCGTCACCCTGACCGCCGCCCGCGCCTCGTGGCGCGGACTCGGCAGGAGGGACCTGCTCCGGCAGATCGCCGTCGGGGCCCTGTCGCAGAGCGGCTACCTGCTCACCGTCTACTACGCGATCGAGCTGGGTGTCTCCAGCGGGACGACGGCCCTCATCGACGGCACCCAGCCCCTGGTGGCCGGTGCACTGGCCGGGCCACTGCTGGGCAAGGCCGTGTCACGCACCCAGTGGCTGGGACTCGGACTGGGCGTCGCGGGTGTCGCCGTCGTCACGGCCGCCGACGCGGGCGCGGCGACGGACGTCGCGTGGTGGGCGTATCTCGTACCGTTCCTCGGCATGCTGTGCCTGGTCGCGGCGACCTTCCTGGACCGCCGGTCCCCGGGGGAGGTCCGCCCCATGGTGTCCATGACGATCCATGCCGTCACCAGTGCCGTCGTGTTCACGGCACTCGCCGCCGCCACCGGCGGCCTGGCACCGCCCGCGGACGGTTCCTTCTGGACCGCGGTGGTGTGGCTCGTGGTGCTCTCCACGTTCGGCGGATACGGGCTCTACTGGCTCATCCTCAGGCGGTCCGGGGTCACCGAGGTCAACACCCTGATGTTCCTGATCGCCCCCGTCACGGCCGTGTGGGGTGCGCTGATGTTCGGCGAGCACTTCGGCGTCCAGACGGTGGCGGGACTCGCACTCGGGCTGCTGGCCGTCGTCGTCGTACGCCGAGGCGGCCGCGGAGAGCGTGCGGACAGGCGCGGCCGTGCCGCCCGCGGCGAGCGGGGCGACCGGAGGGACCGGGGCGAGCGCGGCGACCACGGCGGTTTCCCTCACCCCACGGACCACCGGCCGTCCCCGGCCCTCAGCCCGCTCACACCGCGGCGACCGGAGCGTCCCGTACCGTCACGCGGACGGCCGGGTCAGGAGGGGACTGAGCGGCCGGGCACCGGAGCCGGCCGTGCCGGACCGGAGCGGGCCGACGAGCACCGCGCCGAGGCCGAGGTCCGGCACGGGAAGGTCCGGTGGGCTCCACGGAGGACCCCAGCGGCAGGACCGTGTCCGGGCGGACGTGCGGGTTCGGCCGGATCGTCACCGGACCCGGGGCGGGGGAAGCACCGGATGTGACAGCCGGCGGGGCCACCGTAGCCGGTCCCGGCCGGACCGCCGGTCGGGGCGGCCGGGACCGAGCACGGGCCGCTGCCGGGGCGCGCACCACCGACGCCCGGCGCGACCGGCACCGCATCGGACGGGGCGCAGACGCCGACCGTCCGGCAGCCACGCCGGGGCCGTGCGGAGGACCCTGCCCCTCCGCGGATGGCCACGGCAACCGGTCCCGGGCGCACCCGTCCGCCCGAGTCCTCTCGGACGAGCCCCCGGGCGGGCCTCTTCGGCACGGGCTCCTCAGGGAGCCGGGCCGGGCCCCGACTCCCGCTCCAGGAAGCTGATCACCTGGGCCTCGATGCTGTCCACGGCGGAGTCGGCGCGGGCGCCGACCCCGACGGACGGGTCATGGGGGCCGATGCCGCCCGACCAGAGGTACCGCTCGGTCCATTCGTCGTCGACCTTCAACTGCACCTGGATGTCCACCGGGCACAGACAGCTCTCCGGGGCCGCGGCGTACAGGACGGACGTGACGCGGCGCAGCGGGTAGACGTCGAAACCCTCGATGAACTGCGAGTTGCGCCAGTCCAGAAACGCGCTCTCGCCGTCCCTCCCGACACGGATGTCGAGTTGGCCGTCCTCAAGATGAATACCGAAGTGGTCGGGCGTCCGGTTTTCGACGGTCACCCGGAATCGGAAGTAGACAAGCCCTTCGGCGGCGTCGTCACGTCCACGCGCCGGCTCGGCCTTCTCCAGAGCATGGACGCGAATGCGCAGGCCGGCCTGCTCGCCGTCGTACTCCTGCCAGTCCCCGACCACATTCGGTTCGTACACGGTCCACCTCTCGACCTCAGAGGGCTGCTTCCTATCCGGGTGGGCGACGGGGTGTCAAATGGGCAGAATGGGCGGTGGCCAGGGATTTCGCCCCACTTGATCGTCGATCAAGCCGTGCGCAGCAACAACCCGCCTCCCGGGGGTCACGGCCGTCGCTCCGGCGTGCTGCACATCACGTCCCGCGCCCCAGGTCTGCGAGGAGGTCACGACAGCGGGGACGGCGGGCGTCACGAAGGGGCCGCGCCGACGCCCGACGTTCCACGGGCCGACACCGGCCCCGTCGCCTTCCCCTCGTCTTTTCCCCTGCATTCCTCACACCTTCGCGTTGTGTTCGCCGCTTCCTCCGTATCCGTTGAATTCACAAATATGTTCTGCCGCGCCGGCCTCCCCGCCGACGCGGCGACCGCGCTCGGCGGATATGGACCGCGGCCGTATTCCGGTGGATGCAGGACCGCCGGGTTCCGGGAACAGGGGCCGCGTTCGGCCAGGCCGGCCGGAGCGCCTCCGGCGCCCGGTACGCATCGGACCGCCGTGTTGACGAAGAGGCCGTCCGGGTGCGGAGATGCTCCTGTGACCGACGGACGACCACGAGGCAGGGCGAGCGACCGATGGCATTGCAGATCAGCGCCACCAACCCGGAGCATCCCGCGCTCCTGCTCGACCTGCCCTGGGGGCTGCCGCTCGAGGCGTGGCCGGAGCGCCACCTCGTGCCGCTGCCGCGGGGCATCTCACGGCACGTCGTCCGGTACGCCCGCGCCGGGGCGGAGGTCGTGGCGGTCAAGGAGCTCGCGGAACGGCCGGCCCTGCGCGAGTACGAACTGCTGCGCGGTCTCGACCGGCTGAACATCCCTGCGGTGGACCCGCTGGCCGTCGTCACCGGCCGCACGGACGAGACCGGCGAACCACTGGAGTCCGTCCTCATCACCCGGCATCTGGGCGGCTCCATGCCCTACCGGTCGATGTTCGAGACGACCATGCGTCCCGCGACCATCCACCGCCTCATGGACGCGCTGGCCGTGCTGCTGGTCCGTCTCCATCTCGCCGGCTTCGCCTGGGGGGACTGCTCCCTGTCCAACACACTGTTCCGCCGGGACGCCGGGGCGTACGCCGCGTACCTCGTCGACGCCGAGACCGGCGAACTGCATCCTCAGCTGAGCCCCGGACAGCGCGAGTACGACCTCGACCTGGCGCGCGTCAACATCAGCGGGGAACTGCTGGACCTGGAGGCGTCCGGCGCGCTGCACCCGTCCGTCGACGCGATCGAGTTCGGCACGGAGATCTGCCGGCGCTACACCGGGCTGTGGCAGGAACTCACCCGGACGTCGGTGTACCCGGCGGGCAAGCACCACTACATCGACCGCCGGATCCGGCGGCTCAACGACCTCGGCTTCGACGTCGCCGAGATGCAGATCGCGCACTCACCGGGCGGTGACACCGTCACGTTCGTGCCGAAGGTCGTCGACGCCGGGCACCACCAGCGGCAGCTGCTGCGTCTGACCGGCCTCGACACGGAGGAGAACCAGGCGCGGCGGCTGCTGAACGACCTGGAGAGCTGGATGGCCACGCAGGACGACTACGCGCCGGGCGCCCCTCCCCCGGGCTCCGAACCGCGTTCGGACAGGGGGGAGGATCATGGTGCCCGGCCCGAGGTCCTGGCCCACCGGTGGGTCCGGGACGTCTTCCGCCCCACCGTGCGGGCCGTACCACCCGACCTGCGCGGCTCCATGGAGCCGGCCGAGCTCTACCACGAGCTCCTCGAACACCGCTGGTACCTGTCCGAGCGGTCGCAGCACGACATCGACCTGGACACGGTCGTCAGGGACTACGTCGCCACCATCCTGCCCAGGGCGCGGGACACCCTGCCGCCTCCGGCGGGTACCGCGGGAGGCGAGGCTCAGGCCGGCGGGACGACCACGACAGGGGAGGGCGCGTGATGGACGACCGCGTGGGCCACCGAACCGATCCGTGAGCCCACGGCCGAGCGTCGCGCACGCCTGCCGACCACCATCAGCTGGGCCCTGGTCGCCAGCGAGAGCAGCACCTCGCCCGCGCTGCCCATCTCGACGTGCCGGGTCACCGGGACGTCGGGGAACCGCTCGATCCAGGGGTGCAGCGCTTCCGCGAGAGCCTTCTTCTCGTACGGTTCCAGGCCCCCGGCCTCGTCGGCGAGCGCCAGGGATCCGGGACTGTACGTGAAGACGGTGGGCAGGCTCCAGGCCCGTACCACCCGAAGGGCCGCGCCGCGTGCGGCTGCTTCCCCGAAGGCGAACCGGAGAACGGCCGCGCTGTCGTCCGGGCCGCCCTGCTGGCCGACGACGATCTCTCGGCCGGCCGCCTCCGACTCCGCCCGGTCCCCGGCCCGTACGAGGACGACGGGCCGGGTCGCCTCGGCGATGACCTGCTGGCCGACGGAGCCGAGCAGGAAGCCGACGATCGCGCCGTGTCCGCGCGAACCGAGCACCAGCGTCTCGGCCTCCGCCGCGGCGGCGATCAGCGCATCCACCGGGCCGCCGTCCAGGAGATCGGTGGTCACCGTCAGGCCGGGGTGACGTCCGGTGACCTCGCCCGCGGTCCGCGCCAGAGCCTCCCGGGCGTCCGCAGCCCGGTCCTCCTTTTCGGACTTCTCCCAGGCGTGCACGATACGCAGCGGAAGGGTGCGGCGTACCGCTTCCCGTGCCGCCCAGTGCAGGGCGGCCAGGGATTCGGCGGAACCGTCTGCTCCCACGGTGATCGGGCGGGTCATGTGGTGGCCTCCGTAGCGTCGGTCGAGGGGTCCACGCTATCGAGCGGCCCGGCGGACGGCTTCGCGCGGGTCGTCACGGGCCGGCCGCGCACTTCCGCACCCCCCGCACCCCCCGGCCCCATCGCCCGTCCGGTGACCGCGTCCCGGTACGGCCGGGATCCGGTGCGCCCGGTCCCGTCGCCGCGCCTTCTTCCCCTGGTCGCCGTCTGCGGCGTACGGCGTCCGCACGGCCGGACCGTGGCCGGCCGCCGGGTCGCACGCCGCCTCCCTGCGTACAGCGCCGACCGGGTCGGCCGCGGCGTGTGCGGCGTTCCCGTCGACGGGCACCGCGCCCCGGCGCCACCGGAACCCTGCCGGACCAGGTGCCGCCGGGGCGCACGCGGCGGCCGGGGCCGGGAAGCGGCTCCGCACCCGGTCGCCCGATACCGCTACGGGCACGAGCTCGGTGGAGGTTCACACGGCCGGACGGCCCCTCAGCACCCCGCTCTCGCCTCCAGGCCGGCCGTTCCGGGCACCCGGTCCCGGTAGGTCTCCCGTACGAACCGCAGGAACGTGTCGACGTCCCTCGGCTGCGACGACAGGCCGAGCGAGACACGCACCGCGCCCGCCGAGGGCAGGCCCAACAGCTTCAGGTAGGCCTCGAGGGAGCCCGCGCGGCGGAGGACCGCCGAGCGCAGCCGGCCCGGCGGCACGGCGAAGGCCGCCTCGCCCGCGCCAGGGTTGCAGAAGCAGCCCGTGCGCAGGGAGATCCCCCGCGAGGCGCTGTCCCGGGTGACAACCCGTTCGTCGATGACCAGGCCGTCGGCGCCCAGGAGGTTCAGCGCGACGGTTCCACCGCGGGAGACGAGGTCCCGCGGGCCGTAGACCCTGACCAGCGGAGAGCCGTCGC
>Ga0247763_1001038_pt1 | contig 16508 bp, 10 predicted proteins | sample UWRJL141409B4_FD_179926 | JGI IMG/M metagenome (GOLD analysis project Ga0247763, IMG submission 179926) | Plant litter microbial communities from Arlington Agricultural Research Station in Wisconsin, United States - UWRJ-L141-409B-4 | ecosystem: Environmental > Terrestrial > Plant litter >...
CGTTGTCGCCCTCCGATACCCCCGGGACCATCGCCGGGGTGCCCCCCGACGCGGGCGGAGCCGTGTCGACGCCGCCGCCAGCGCCGCCCAGCGGATCGAGCACGGGCGAAGCGCCGTCGTTGGCGCCCCCCGCGGTGCACCCCACGCTCGCTACCGCAGCGCACGCTCCGAGAAGCAGCGCCATCGACCCAGTTCCAGCCCTAACCATCGCGTTCATGCCATTGCTCCAGGTCATTCAGGTGGGTCCGCGCGCGGCCCCCCAGCGATCGAGGGCCCGAATCATCACCCGTAGCACGGCCCCGACTCTTCTGTTTCCGATGACAGGCAGGCACCAAAGCGATGCAGGGCCTGAAAGATTCGGACTTGGAAGAGCGGCGAGGCCGCGGGTGCAGTCGGGAGATCGCATGCCAGTAAAGAATTCAGCCTGCTCGAGGCACTATGTTCGTGTCCAAGGCTTCGCAGATTGGCCGCCGCCCGGGGCTTTTTTACGAGGGGGAGCGTGATGCGGTAGCGCTACCGTGCGGCTGCCCGACATGACCCGTTTCAGCCCGCCGTCGGCCTTGCAGTGGGTATCGCTCTGCCCCCTCGATCGTCGCGAAGCGCGCCGCATGCTCGTTTGTGAAGGTCGCAACCGATGACCCGAGCCCGGCTCCAGGTCCGACCACGCCGTGGCATTGTTCCATGGCCGCCGGCGCCTCTATGATCGGGCGATGCGCCGAGCCGTGGAAAAACAAACAGGGGCTGCGGCTGCAGCGGCCGATTCCGGCACGGCCCTGGCGGTGCACAAGAGCGCGGCGCAGCTGCGCCTCGAAGGGCTCGCGCAGGAGCACGAGCGGCTGCTGCGAGAGATCACCAAGAAGCGGGCGACGCGCGAGGTGGTGGAACGCGACGCGCGCGACGCCGCCAGCTCGTTCGCAGCGAGGCTGATGCCGTTGCGCGAAGCCTATGGAACCACGTTGCGCGAGCTGCGCGCCCTGTTCGAGGGTCTGCTGGGCGGCGAGAGCCACCTGAACAAACGCGACAAGGCGCGCGTGCGCCGCCTGTATGGGCGCATCCTGCCCGACCTGGCGCAGGAGACAGACGCCGAGGCAGACGCCGACGCGCGCGACGCCGACGACTTCGGGGGGCAGACGCACTGGGGAGACCGCTCGCCGCGCGATGACGCTGGCGAGGCGGGCTACTCCGCGAACAAGCCGAGCGAGAAAGACGCCGGGCTGTTGCGTGCGCTGTTTCGCAAGCTCGCGGTCGCGCTGCACCCCGACAAGGTTCAAGATCCAAAGGAGCGCGAGACGCTCACCGCCGTGATGAAGGAGGTGACGCGCGCCTACGAGAGTCGCGACGTCGCGCGCCTGGTCGAGATCGAGCGCACCTGGCTGGCTCAGGCGCCCGTCCAGGAGCGTGACATCGACGTCACCCGGCGCATCGCAGAGCTCTTGTCGGCCAACAAAGAGCTGCGCCGTCAGCTGCGCGCGCTGACCGCCGAGGTGAAAGAAATCAAGCAGTCGGTCCCCGGACTGTCGACACCCCGGCGACGGGGCAAGGCGAACGCACCGCGGTCCGAGGTGGACGAGATGATCGCCCAGCTGGAGCGCGAGCTCGGAGAGCTGCGTCAGCTGCGCGACTTCACGCAGCGCTTCGCCGATGGCGACATGAGCATCACGGAGTTTCTGCTCGGCCCGGAGCTCGCGAGCGACGACGACGATCCGTTCGAACAGATGCTGGCCGAGGTGCTCGACGCGATGGCGGGCGGGCCGCCGCCGCGCACGCGCGGCGCGCGACGCAAGCGCGGTTGAGCCACGAGGGGTGCCGGTAGCCCACGCCATGAGGCGATCTGACGCTGCGCCGATCCGAGACGGCCGCAACGCGGAACGATCGCTTTCACCCGGCGGCGGCGGACCGCTTTGCTCCTACAGTCGCCGCCGGCTGGTCCGTAAATCGATAGCAGATGGCGAGCATCGACGTAGAGCGGAAGCCCGAGTGGCGCCGTGCCCTGCTCGGGGGCGTCGCGCTGGCGAGCGTCATCGGTCTCGGCGTCGTCGGCGCCAAGGGTTCGGCCCACCTTCGCGACGCCGACATGCCGAGCGCCGAGCCAGCTCGCAAGCACCTGAGATTGGAGCCCGCCTCTGCGGACGAAGCTGCGGAGCTCGACGCCTTCGTCCGATCGATCGTGCAGGACATCGAGTCGATGTGGACGCGCGATTTCAAGCGCCGCGCCACGCCATATGTGCCCGCCGAGCTCGTGCTGGTCGACGTCCCGGCGAAGGCCGACTGCGGCCCTGGGCTCGCGCTGGGTCGCCCCGAGTGCCTGGGCAGCGCCCGCAGCTACATCGACCTTTCGTTCCTGCGCGGGCTGGACGCTCAGCTCGGCGACCAAGCTCACGGCGCCAAGGCCTATACCATCGCCCACGAGCTCGGACATCACGTTCAACGGGTGCTCGGGTTGGACCGGAAGCTCGAGACGATGCTCGTCGAGAAGCCAGTGGCGAGGCACTGGACGTCGATTCAAATGGAGCTCCAGGCGGACTGCTTCGCCGGGGTATGGATCCGTCGCGCCGAACCCAAACACCTGGTCGAACCCACGCAGATCGAGTCATCGATTCGTCACACGTCAGAGCTGGGCGCCGAGCGACGCATCCAGGAACGCGGCGAAGACGAGAGCCTGGGTGAGAGCTTCACCTATGCCATCCCCCGCCGGCGCATTTACTGGTTCGCTCAGGGTTATGCTCACGGCGAGATCGACGACTGCGACACCTTCGCGCCTTGATCGCGTCTCCAACGCCACTCGACGGACACAATCGTTGAGCTGAATACGGGCCAAATGATGGTTTTGTGGCGTGTGGGCTCCTGCCATTTGTTACATGTCCAACACACAGGACGCGTAAACGTCACATTTCACGAAGGGCGGCTCAGCTACATGAGCCGCCGTGAGAACCACATCCCCTCCCCGCTTCACCGCGCGTGTGCGGCAGATCGCAACGCTCGGTTCTCTTGCTTTCCACTCCCTGGTGGTGATTCCGGCGGCGGCGCAACAGCCTCCGCCCGCCGTCGATCAGCCCCTTGCCCCGCCGGCAGCGCCGGCCCCGGCAGCTGAACCGCAGCCGTATCCCGCGGGACAGCCGTATCCAACGGCGCAGCCGTATCCCGCGCAGCCGTATCCCGCGCAGCCGTACCCAACGGCGCCTGCCGCGCCCGCCTCCGAGCTCGCACCGCCGCCACCGGTGCTCGAGCCCACTCCCGCTGCTCCTGCACCCGAGAAGCACGAGCACTTCTACGATCACATCAACGTGCGGGGCTATACCCAGTTCCGATACAACCAGTTGCTCGCCAACAACGAGCGCCTGGTGAACCTGCAAGGTGATCGCTCGGTGGGCCAGAACGCGGGCTTCCTGGTCCGCCGAGCCCGCCTCATCTTGAGCGGCGACATTCACCCGTACGTCTCGGCGTACCTGCAGACGGACGCTGCAGCGGCGTCTGGAGACAACCTGCACTACGTCCAGGTCCGCGACTGGTACTTCGACGTCGCCCTCGACCCCGACAAGGAGTTCCGCTTCCGCCTCGGGCAATCCAAGGTGCCCTACGGCTTCGAGAACCCGCAGTCGAGCTCGAACCGCCTGCCCATGGATCGCTCGGACGCGCTGAACAGCGCGGTCGCTGGCGAGCGCGATCTCGGCATCTTCTTCTACTATGCGCCGAAGGAAGTGCGAAAGACGCTCAAGCACCTGGTCGACTCCGGGCTGAAGGGCAGCGGCGACTACGGCATGATCGGGCTTGGCGTGTACGACGGGCAGACGATCAACCTGCAGGATACCAACAAGGGCAAGCACGTCATCGCGCGCATCGCCGTTCCGTTCGAGGTGGGGGGGCAATATCTCGAAGCGGGCGTGAGCGGCTACACCGGCAAGTACGTGGTGCGCACCGACGCCGGCATCCTGTCGGCGCCTGACGGCGTGCGTGACGCCCGCGGCGTCGCCCACTTCGTGCTCTACCCGCAGCCGTTCGGGCTGCAGCTCGAGTACAACATTGGCGACGGCCCGCAGCTCGCGGTGCTCAACGAGGAGATCGACGACGAAGGGGAGTCGTCGTACACGGGAATCGTCCAGCGCCGGCACCTGCACGGTGGTTATGCGCTGGCTTCGCTGAAGCTCGACACCGTCATCCCGTACGTGCGCGGCAGCTACTACAAGGGCGGCAAGAAGCACGAACGAAACGCGCCCTTCTACGACGTCAAGGAGTTCGAGGCTGGCATCGAGTGGCAGGTCATCAAGGCCCTCGAGCTGACCGCCGCCTTCACGGTCGCCGAGCGCACCGACGGCGGCCGCATCCCCTACCGCCAGGAAGACGGGCATCTGCTCAGACTCCAGGCGCAGTTCAACTACTGAGCCCAGCCGCAGCGAGCGACTGAGCACTCGCTGTACCCCCCTTACCGCGCGCCCGCGAACTCCTGCGACGGGCGCGCGGTTCGATCTTTTGTGGCGGCCGCTCAGGTGAGGCCGGGCCGGCGTGTATCGCGCAGTTTCGGCTCGCGCCCTGACGGCGAGCGAGGGCTCGCGGCCCTCGCAGCCGAGAGCAGGCACGACCATCCTCGTCGGTCGTGCCCCTCTCCCGGCATTGCGCGGTGTGCCTGGCGCGTGCGCTCACTCGCAGGCGACGGCCGCGAGGCTCGGGAGAAGGTGGCCCTCTGCACTTTCGACGCCGTCCGCTTCGCCATCATCGCTCGAGTCGCTGCTCTCGCCGTCGACGCTCGGGGCGTCGCTGCTCTCCGCGCCGCTCGCCTCGCCGACCAGGCACATGCCCGCCTCGACGTCGACGTTGGCAGACGGATCGGCCTGGCTCTCGAGGTGCAGCGTGCCGGAGGTGACGCGGAACTGGTCGCCCTGCACGTCGACCGCCGGCGCATCGCCCTCGAACCATACGCGCAGCGTGTCGTCGAGCAGTGAGTCGGCGATGCCTTCGAACTGATCGGCGACGTGCCGGAAGGCGAAGGCGAGCTTCAGGTCGAAGCTGGGGCTGATGCGAATCTCCGCGCCGTCCTCGGTGGGGCTGACCTCCAGGTTCACGCGGCGGCCCGAGAGCGCGTTCAGATCGAGCCCGAACAGGGTGTTTCCGTCGTGCTGGAGCGTCGACGTGGTGTCTCCAAAGCCCAGGTCGGTGAAGGAGAGCACGTCGCTGTCCGCCGTGTAGCTCACCGTTCCGCTCAGGCCCGCGAGCAACACATCGATCACGCCCCGGTACTCGCGCGGAGCAGGCTCGGGGTCCGCTGGCGGCAAGGGCGCGGCGCCGAACGAGTCACCCGTAGCGCCGATGATTTCGACGCTCGCCTCATCATCTTCGACGATGTCGGCGAACAGGCGCAGCGGACCCGTCAGGTGCAACGCGCCCATGTCGAGGCCCGCCGACAGCGTGTTGGTGTTGCCGTCGAGGCGCACGTTCCATGCAGGAGAGGTCGCCGCGAGCGATGCGGTGAGGGTGGCACCCTCGGACTCGATCTCTGCGCTCAGCGCCTCGAGCACGTTCAGCTCGACGCTGTAGTCACGCGCCGCGTTCTTCACCAGTCTCCACTCGAGCACGCCCTCGAGCTCGCGCAGGCCGTCCGTGTCTTCGCCGAGGTCACGCGCCAGCGCCACGCCCTCGTTCAGATCGACCCGCACGCCGAGGCTGTCGCGATACAGCTCGAGGGCGAGCGGTTCGCGGCGCTCGACGCCGAGCTGCAGCGTGGCGTCGATGTCTCCGTCGCGCGGCGAGGTGAGGACGAGGCGCGGCTCGAGGCGCGCCACCTGCTCGGCGCAGTCGCTCTCGCCCTCGGCGTCGATACTGTCTTCCGACTCGGATCCGGACTCGGACTCGGACGAGCCCGTGCCCGGGGCGCCCGCCAGAGGCTCGTCATCGGAGTCGCCCTCGCAGAGCACGTCGGCGCTCAATCGGTAGGTCGCCGAGGTCGCCGTCGACGACTCGAGGTTCTCCTCGATCAGGATGCGCTCGCGCAGCTGGCGCACCAGATCTGCCGCGCCCTCGCGGATCTCCTGTCGCGCTGCCTCGAGGTCTTCCTCGCTGATCTCGTTCGGCGTGCAGACCGTCTCCGGCGGGGCGCAGTCCGCTCCGTCCGCGCAGAACACGGCAGAGGTCTCGCAGGTCTCGCCGCGGCCGCCGAAGGCGTCGAGCGCCTTGGCGATGCTCGTGGAGCTGGCCAGGAAGTCACCGGCGTCGATCACCCCCTGGAGCGCGAGCTCCACGTTCTCGCTCGCCGTGAGGGCGGCCTGGGTGCTCGAGATCTCGAGCAACTCCCGCTCCCCCTCACACGCAAACACCCCGAAGCTCAGACACGTCAGACCAAGGCAAAGCTGTGATTTCGTCATCGTAGAGGACTTCCCGTAGGTGCGGAGGCTCCGTCATGCGACGTCTTCCCTTCCGCGCTGGTGATGCTCGTGCATCTAGCAAGGCGCAGGCCACGGTTCAGACCGAGACGATCTCCGAGGCCGCGCCGTCGAGGGGAGCGGACGCGCTCGGGCTGCGCTGAGCGGAAAAGAACTGGGCGCCGACGTTCGTCGCTCTGAAACGGATCATCGCTGACGAGCGGTACAGCGAGCGCCGCAGGCGTATCGAAGCGAACCCACGGGTGTGAACGGCACGTCACAGTGACGTCGAGCGGTGACGCTCACACTCGTAGGCAGCGGACACCTGTCCGCAACGCGGACGACAGGCGTCCGCGCCGGAGGTGGTGAAACACTCGAGTTCGGCTCTCCCCCGCTGCGTCTCGGCACAGCCTTGGGCGCGGTTTCAGGCCATTGGCTCGTAGCGCACGTAGGCGAACTGCTTCGAGTCGGGCGACCACGAGTTGACGTTGATGGTGCCCTGTCCACCGTAGAACTCATCGAGCACCGTGATGCTCTTCGTCGCCGCGCTCTCGCCGGGCGCGTCGATCAATCGGAGCTGCATGTGCGGCATCTTGCCGTTGTGCCCCTCGGTGCGGGGTGGGAAGGACAGGAACACGATCGAGCGTCCGTTGGGCGAGATGTGCGGGAACCAATCCTCGGGTTCGTCGCTCGTGACCTGCTGAGCGCGAGCGTCTTTCGCGCCCGCGCCGTCGGGCGGGATGCGCCAGAGGTTCCAGCGGCCGCCACGGTTCGAGTTGAAATAGATCCAGCGCCCGTCGGGTGTGTATTCGGGGCCGTCGTCATAGCCGCCGCTCGAGGTGAGCCGTTCTTCGGCGCCGCCCACGGCGGGAACCCGGTACAGCTCGTAGCGACCGTCGCCACGCTCCGCCACGAACGCGAGATAACGCGAGTCGGGAGACCAGCCGTGGAAATAGCTCGGCGCCTTCGGGGTGACGAGGCGCACGTTCTGGCCGCTGGCGTCGCTGACGAAGACCTGCGACTTGGGCGAGGTCGGGCTCGACGCCGAGAACGCGAGCAGCCGGCCGTCGGCGGACAGATCGTGATCGTTGTTACAGACGTAGCCGCCTGAACCGAGGGGAAGCTTCGCGAGCGCCGGGCGCTCGATACCGAGCGGTAGCCGGAACAGGTCACCCCGGGTGTTGACCAGCAGGAACTTGCCGTCGCGCGACCAGTTGGGGGCCTCGATCACGCCCTCGCCGCTGTAGATGACGCGGCTCGAGCGGCTCGGCAGATCGTAGACGGTGATGTGGCTCAGGTAGTTGGTCATGGCTCTCGGGTTTCGTGCGGGCGCGCCCGTCGAACTTTCCGCGACGGGTGGACGGGTGGAGGAGCCTGGAGCTTATAGTCCGCTCGGCGCCGATTAATAGCCGCGGAAAAATCCCTTTTCTCGCAGCCGATGAAAGCCGGGGGAAACACCCCCTCGCGGCGGCGCGATCGCGCTCCTGGCGCGGGCCGGCGCCCGGCCCGGGTGCGTCCCGGCGCCCCATGCGCGCCTCAACGGGGCATTGTCATCCGCGCATCCCAGCATCAAAGTCCGCCCGATGATTCGAAGGCTACCGTTGGCCCTGGGTGCGATCTTCGGGCTCTGCGCCGGAGGTTCCTGGCTGTGGCAAAGCAACAGCGAAAAAAGCGCTGCGCCCGGGCCTGCGACGGCCCCGGCCGCCGCAGCCGCCATCGCGGTGGAGGTGGTGCGGGTGGAGCCCGAGCCGCTCGAGGTGCAAGTCACGGCGACGGGCAGCCTGCTCGGTCGCGAGTCGGTGCAGATCGTGAGCGAGCTCTCGCGCCGCCTCGTGAAGGTGCACGCGGAGGAGGGCACCCAGGTCGCCCGCGGTGACTTGCTGTTTGAGCTCGACGGTGCGGATCTGGTCGCCGATCTCGCCAAGCTCGACGTGCGGGGGCGCCTCGCACGGGCCACGCTCGACCGCACCGAGCGGCTCTCGGCGGAGGGGCTCTCGAACCAGCAGGAGCTCGATCTGGCGCGCGCCCGCGTCGACGAGGTCGAGGCCGACCGCCGCGCGCTGCGCGTGACGCTGGGCAAGACGCAGATCCGTGCGCCGTTCGCCGGCACGCTCGGCCTCCGGCGCGCGAGCGAGGGGGCGTGGCTGACGCCGAGCACGCTGCTCGCCACGTTGCAGGACACCTCGTCGTTGAAGCTCGACTTCACGCTGCCGGAGCGCTACGCGGCGGCGCTCGGGCCGGGCGGTGCTTTCCGCTTCCGGGTCGAGGGGCGCTCGGAGAGCTACACCGGCCGGGTGACGGCTGTCGAGCCCTCCGTCGATCCCGCGACGCGCAGCCTGCTCGTGCGCGGCGTGGTCGAAGGGGTGCCGGGCCTGTATCCGGGCTCCGCGGCGAGCGTCGAAGTGCCGCTGCGGGTCGACCAGGCGCTGCTCGTGCCCGCCATCGCCGTGGTGCCGGGCGTCGAAGGGCGTCGGGTGTTCGTCGCCGACGCGGGCCGCGTGCGCTCGGTGAAGGTCGAGCTCGGATTTCGCTCGGCGGATCGGGTGCAGGTGCTGAGCGGCCTCGCGCCGGGCGACGCGGTGATCACGAGCAACCTGCTGCGGCTGCGGGAAGACGCCGCCGTCACCCTCGCCGCGGAAGCAGCGATCCGATGAGCCTCGCCGAAGTCAGCATCCGCCGGCCCGTGCTGGCCGTGGTGATGTCGATCGTCATCGTGGTGTTCGGGCTCGTCGGCTTCAAGTTCCTCGGCGTGCGCGAGTATCCCGCGGTCGACCCGCCCGTGGTCACCGTGACCACAAACTACGGCGGCGCGAGCCCCGAGGTGGTCGCCGCGCAGATCACCGAGCCGCTCGAGCAGAACATCAGCGGCGTCGCCGGCATCCGCGTGATGAGCAGCACGTCGAGCGACGGCCGCAGCCAGATCCGCGTCGAGTTCGATCTGGCGGTGCCCATGGACGCGGCCGCCAACGACGTGCGCGACAAGGTCGCCCTGACGCGCCAGCAACTACCCGCCGACGCGGACCCGCCGATCGTCGAGAAGGCCGACGCCGACTCCGCGCCGATCGTGTTCTTGACCCTGCGCAGCGAGACCAAGAGCATCCTCGACGTCGCCTACGTCGCCGACACGGTGATCAAGGAGCGCGTGCAGACCATCCCTGGCGTCGCCAGCGTGCGCATCTTCGGCGACAAGCGCTTCGCGATGCGGCTCTTGCTCGACGCCGACCGCATGAGCGCGCACGGGGTGACGGCGGCCGACATCCAGGCGGCGATCCAGCGCGAGAACGTCGACTTGCCCGCCGGGCGCCTGGAGGGATCGAGCACCGAGATGGGGCTGCGCTCGCTCGCTCGCCTGAGCACGCCCGAGGAGTTCAACGCGCTCACCATCAAGAGCGAGCGCGGCCGGATCATCCGGCTGAGCGACGTCGGGCGTGCCGAGCTGGGCGCCGAGAACCAGCGCACCGGCATGCGCTACCTGGGCGTGCCGATGGTCGGCGTGGCGATCATCCCGCAGCCCAACACCAACGCGATCGCTATCGCGGACGCCTTCTACACGCGGCTGGAAGAGATCCAGCGTGTGCTGCCGCCCGAGTACACAGCCGAGATCGGCTACGACTTCACGACCTACGTGCGGCGCAGCGTGTCGGAGGTGGAGGAGACGCTGCTCATCGCCTTCGCGCTGGTGGCGTTCATCATCTTCGCCTTCCTTCGCGACTGGCGGGCCACGGTCATCCCGGTGCTGGCCATCCCGGTCAGCATCGTGTCGGCCTTCTTCATCATGTACGTGCTCGGCTTCTCGATCAACATCCTGACGCTGGTCGGGCTGGTGCTCGCGATCGGGCTGGTGTGCGACGACGCCATCGTGGTGCTGGAGAACATCTACGTGAAGATCGAGCGCGGCCTGAGCCCCACCCAGGCCGCGCTGGAGGGCTCGCGCGAGATCTTCTTCGCGGTGGTGTCGACCACGGTGGCGCTGGCGGCCGTGTTCTTGCCCATCGTGTTCCTGCAGGGCCTCACCGGGCGCCTGTTCCGCGAGTTCGGGGCCGTGGTCGCCGGCTCGGTGCTGGTGAGCGCGTTCGTGGCGCTGACGCTGTCGCCGATGATGTGCCGCTTCATGCTGAAGCCGCGCCACGCGCCGAGCCGCCTGCAGCGGCTGACGGAGCCATTTTTCCAGGGGATGAACACGCTCTACGAGCGGTCGCTGGCAGCGTTCCTGCGGGTGCGGGCGCTGGCCGTGCCGATCTTGCTCGGGCTCGCGCTGTACACGGCGTGGGGCTTCGGCGAGCTCAAGCGCGAGCTCGCGCCGCTCGAAGATCGCTCCAACCTGCGAGTGAACGTGCGGGCGCCGGAGCCCGCGGGCTACGACTACACCGAGCACGCCCTCGACCAGATCGCGCTCTGGGTGCGCGACAACGTGCCCGAAATGGCGCGCACGTACAGCATCACCGCCCTCTTCGGAGGGCCGGTGAACAGCGGCGTGCAGAACGTGTATCTCTCCGAGCCCCACGAGCGCGAGCGCAGCCAGGAGCAGATCTTCCAGCAGGTCTCGCGCGGCCTGGCCGATTTCTCGCGGCTCCGCATCTTCCCGGCGCAGCCGCCCACCATCGGCGATCGCTTCGGGGGGCAGCCCGTGCAGTTTGTGCTGCAGGCCCCCTCCCAGGCGGAGATGCTGCGCGTGTTGCCCGCGTTCCTGGAGGCGGCGCAGAAGCGGCCCGAGCTGCGCTTCGTCGACGCCGACCTGAAGGTGAACCGCGAGGAGGCGGCCGTCAGCGTCAACCGTGAGCGCGCCGCCGAGCTCGGCGTTTCGGCGCTCGATGTGGCGCGCACCCTGCAGCTCACCTTCGGTGACCAGCGCTTCGGCTACTTCGTGATGAACGGCAAGCAGTACCAGATCCTGGGCCAGCTCGACCGAGCCTTCCGCAACGAGCCCGACGACCTCCGCCGCCTGCGCGTCCGCGGGCGGGAGGGCCAGCTCGTCTCGCTCGACAGCCTCGTGAGCTGGCAGGAGCGCACCGTGCCCTCCGCGCTCTATCGCTTCGACCGCTACGTGTCGGCGACCGTCTCCGCAGGCCTCGGCGAGGGCTACACGCTCGGGGACGGCATCCAGGCCCTCGACGAGGTGGCGAAGGAGCTGTTGCCGCCGACCTTCAATCGAACGCTGGCCGGGCAGGCGCGCGAGTTCCGCGACAGCTCGTCGAGCCTGCTGTTCGCGTTCGCGCTGGCGCTGCTCATCGTGTACCTGGTGCTCGCCGCGCAGTTCGAGAGCTTCATCGATCCGTTCACCATCCTGCTCAGCGTGCCGCTCGCGCTGAGCGGGGCCGTGCTGTCGCTCCAGCTCACGGGCTCGTCGCTCAACATCTTCAGCCAGATCGGCATCATCATGCTGGTCGGGCTGGTGACGAAGAACGGCATCCTGATCGTCGAGTTCGCCAACCAGAAGCGCGACGCGGGGCTCGATCGGCTCGCGGCGGCGCGGGCCGCCGCGCTCGACCGCTTCCGCCCGATCTTGATGACCAGCCTCGCCACCATCCTCGGCGTGCTGCCGATCGCACTCTCACTCGGGGCTGCCTCGCTCAGCCGCCAGTCGCTCGGCATCGCGGTGGTGGGCGGGCTGGCGGGCGCGACCTTCCTTTCGCTGTACCTCGTGCCCGCGCTCTATTCCTTCCTGTCGCCCCAACGCCGCGCGGCGCGCGGCGTGATCGGGGGGCACGCTCCGAACGAGCAGGTCGTCCCGGCGAAGTGAGGCTCGGCGGTCAGGGCGAGCCGCGGCCTGCCTCGAGCGCTCGCCTACCGATGTCGAGGTTGCGGCGCAGCGGGCCCGTGCCGGGGAGCAGGTCGGCGTCTTCCAGCAGCAGCTCGGGGTCGTCGCCGGGCTGGGCGTCGCAGACGAAGCTGGCCTCGTCATCGGTGCTGCCGGTGCCGAGGTAGCGGGGAGTGTTCGGGTACATGCAGACCTTGCGCGTGCGGGTGGGGTTCACCTGCGCGACGAGGTGGTCGGGCTCGACGCCGTCTTCGACCCACTCGGTGAGCGCGGAGAACAAGAGGCCCTCGGTCATGCCGGCGCCGCCACAGTGGGTGGCGTTGGGGAAGACGTAGTAACGATAGAAATCCTGCGTGCGAGCGACGCCGCCCATCTCGGCGAAGAGCCGCTGCATGTAGTGGTAGTGGCCGTTCGGAGGGATGATCTGGTCGAGGTTGCCGTAGCTCGCGATGAGCTTCCCGCCGCTTCGACGGAAGCGCCTGAGGTCGGTGGAGTCGGAGCCGATGAAGCGAGAGAACTGTCGCGTCAGCTCGAGCTGCTCCGCGCCGAACGCCTCGGGAGTGATCGTGCGCCAGTCGAAGAAGGGATCGGCGTGGACCCAGTAGCGGTTGATCTGCTCGCCGAACAGTGAAGGGGCGCCGGTGGTCGCCGGCGTGAGGCCCAGCACGTTGGGGGTCCCTCGCTCCCAGCCCACCCAGAGCTTGCGCCCCTCCGCCGTGCGCGGGCCGTCCCAGATCGCGTTGACCACGCTGGCCTCCTCGGGGCTCAGGCACAGCGCGGGATCGGCGGAGGCGCCGGGCTGGCCGCAGACGGCCTCGTCTGCGTCGTAGTCGCAGCGGCGCGACTCCTGGATCAGGCCGTCGACGATGCCATCGAGCGGGTCGCAGTCGCTGAGGGCGCGGAGGTTCACCTCCTGAAACTTGGCCGCGTCGAGCCCGTCTTGACCGAGCACCTGATTCGCGACGTAGTTACCCCAGCCGGCGGAGAAGCCCCAGCGATCCCAGTGAACGGCGGGCGAGATCGACACGATGCCGTCGAACTCGGCCCCGAAGCGCTGCGCCATCTCGTGGCCTTCGCGGCCGCCGTCGGAGCATCCAACGAAGTAGTTTCTCGAATGCTCGCGGCCGTAGTAGGAGCGCGAGACGATCCGCCCCCACAGGTTGGCGTGGTGTTGTCCGCGCCAGGCGTAGTCCATGATGCGGCCGTAGTTCACCGACCCGTCGGGCTCGAGCGCGAACGCGGCGCCGCTCTCGCTCGGCGGCGCCTCGACGGTGGCGGGCGGCGCGTTGGGGTTGGGCACGGGGTTCGTGAGCGCGGCGTTGTGGCCCGTGTCGGTGCCGGTGCCCACGTAGCCGGCGTTGGTGGCGGGCGTCACGTTGCTCACGTTGCCAGCGAAGCCGCCGTTCCCGCGGGACTGAATGTTGCCGTTCCAAGCGCCTTGCAAGGCGCCGCTGCCGCCGTCGCCTGCGTTCAGCGGCAAGCCCACGCGCACGCGAATGCGCGACGTCTGCCCCTCCCGGTAGCCCCACGCCGGGCCAGCCAGAGAGATGTCGGTGAAGTCGACCTGGCAATAGGCTTGGTCGGTAGCGGTCGCCGGCGTGATGACCGCGGTCAGCGCCGAGACGACCGGATTGCCCGCCAGACCCCAGCTCGGCTCGCTCGCGAGCTGGTCGCAGCGGGGTGTGGCGAGCGGATGCTCTCGCGCCTCCGCGCGAGCGACGACGGCGGACAGACCGATGAGCGTGAAGACGCGGACGCAGGTGTGCATGCTATGACTCCCGGCAAGAAGGGCACACAGGCGCGTGTGCCGAACATTCCCCGGGGCGATTGTTAGTCGCCATTACCCTGATGGTCTTCCACGATCACGACGCGCTCTTCCACGATCGCGGGAGGGGCCGAGCTCCTCCGATGGGGTAGACTGCAACGTATGCGGACACTCCAATTTTTCTTCGACGTGGTGAGTCCTTATGCGTGGCTCGGCTGGCATGCTTTGAACGCCCGCCGAGCGCAGCTCGAGGTCGAGCACCAGATCGAGGTCGAGCCAGTGCCCGTGCTGTTCGGCGTCTTGCTCGACGCTCGGGGTGGAGTGGGGCCCGCGGAGCTCCCCGAGAAGCGCGCCTACGCCTTCCGTGACGTGCAGCGCTGCGCGCTGCTCGCGGGGCTGAGGCTCGCCGGGCCTCCCCGCCACCCCTTCAACCCGCTGAGGGCATTGCGGCTGTGCGCGGCGATGGACGACCCCGAGCTGGGCTTTCGCCTGGCAGGCAGCTTGCTCGACGCAGCGTGGTCCGAGGGGCGCGACATCGAGCGCGACGAGGTCCTGGCCGACGCGCTGAAGGCCGTGGGGCTCGCGCCCCAGGTGCTCGACTCGATCGCGACGGCCGCCGTCAAGGACAGGTTGCGCGCTCACACCGATCGAGCGCTGACGCTCGGTCTCTTCGGGGTCCCGAGCTTCGTCGTCGGCACGGAGCTGTTCTGGGGCAGCGACCGGCTGGCGCACGTCGAGGCGTTCCTGCGCGGTGAGCTCGTGCTCGACGAGCCGTCGCTCGCGGAGATACTGGCTCGGCCTCGCGGCGCCGACCGCGCGGCGGCTCAGCGCAGGCGATAGTCCGCGTCTTCGCAGGGAAAGCGCACCTCGAGCTGCTGGCCCTCGCCCAGGATGGTGTCGCAGGCAGCGCCTCGAATCGACAGCGTGTCCTCGTCCACGAACGTCCAGCCGTTGCGCGCGTCGTTCTCCAGCACCTGACCGTCGAGGAGCAGGCGCCCTTCCAGGCTGCGCTCGCTGCCGACCTCGGTGCCCAGCTCGATGGTGCAGGTGCGCACGTCACCGATGATGCCGGCGAGCTGAGCGGCGAGCGCGCGCGGATCGGCGTTGGCGAACAACGGCTCTTCAGCCTCGTCGTCGACGCCGTAGACGAGGGCGGGATCTTTGCCGGCGCCGGCGTTGGCCATTTGCTGGACGCGATCGGCGCCGATGCCCTCCGAGACGCCGACTGTGTAGACGCGGATGCCCTGCGCAAAAGCGCCCTGTGCGGCGGAGATCGCGCGCGGCATCCCGTTGGACGGCTTGGGCTGAGCGCAGGTGTCGGGCTCTCCGTCCGTCGCGAGCAGGATGTACTTGGGGACGCCGGCCTCGAGCAGGCTCAGCTCCGCTGCGGCGCGCTCGATGCTCTCGCCGGTGGGGGTGTCACCGCGGAAGGCGGGCTCGGCGTCGAGGTAGGCGCCACGCACCCGGGCCACGTTGCCGAACTCGGTGGCGACCTGCGTGATGACGGGGCAACCGCTGGGGTTGTCGAAGCCGCCCTGGCCCGTGTACAGCATCAGGCCGACGCGGGCGCGCTGATCGAGCGCCGCGAGCAGGCCCTGATCGGGCGTGACGATCGCATCGCGCAGCACGTTCCAGCGCGTGTCGCCACCGAAGGGGAAGCCCATGCTCGTCGATCGGTCGATGAGCAGCATCACCGCGGGCGGCACCGAGGCGTAGCTGCGACGAATGTCGACGCAGCCCGCGAGCTCGGGCGCCGCTTGCAAGGGCGTCGCGGCGATCTCTTCGGGAGGCTCGGTCTGCCACGCTTCCAGCCCCGAGCGCGAGCCACAGCCCAGAGTGACCAGACCGGCCAGCGCCAGGCTCGGGGCACGCCGCGCCAGGCGCGACGAGCGAGCGGCGCCGGTCGCGGCCGTCACGCGGGAGGCTCGCCTCGCGCGGGACGAAGGCTTCGCGCGACCGTCGACCCGACGTTGGCCGCTCACCTGACGCAATACCTCCGACACGGCCCCGACTCTAACAGGGCCCTCTCCGGTCGCCTGATGAAGCCGGCTCCGGAAAGGATGATGATAACAAAGAGCAACGCGGGTCCACCCACGAGAGAAGCCCGCACGTCGCCTCGCCCTGGGGGCGCCACGAGGCGCCGGGCAGGCGCGAAAACCCTACGTGCGGCGTCGCGCCCCGTTTGTGCTCGCGGAAATCTGTACCGAGCTGCGTCGTGTGAACACACTGCACCGTACGCCCGCGAGGCCGTACGCTGCGCGCGGATCGCACCAAAACGGTGTATTGCTGAGGCACGTGATTCGAATATCTGGCTGGTCGCACGGAACGGAGTTCATCGAGGCGAACGCTCGCGAGGAGGAGACGGTGCCGATCGAAATGAGGTTCGCCGGGAGACGGCGTGGCCGAACGCTGTGCGCCGCGATCGCAGGCACGTTGCTGGGGTTCGCCTCGCCCGCCCGCGCGGGCGTGAGCGCGGCAGACCTGTCGAGCGCCGCGCGCGCCGTCGACGCGCGGGTGATCGAGTGGCGGCGCGACTTTCACCAGCACCCCGAGCTGAGCAACCGTGAGACACGCACCGCGAGCGTGATCGCCGAGCGGCTGCGAGCGATGGGGCTGGAGGTGAAGACGGGGATCG
>Ga0247763_1001039_pt1 | contig 16504 bp, 11 predicted proteins | sample UWRJL141409B4_FD_179926 | JGI IMG/M metagenome (GOLD analysis project Ga0247763, IMG submission 179926) | Plant litter microbial communities from Arlington Agricultural Research Station in Wisconsin, United States - UWRJ-L141-409B-4 | ecosystem: Environmental > Terrestrial > Plant litter >...
CCCAGACGGAGGCGGAGCGGCGTGAGTCTGAAGCCGCCGCGCGCGAGCGAGAGGTCGCCGCCGCGGATTCGGCGCGCGCCCTGCCGACGCCGGTGACCGAGCTGCCGCTGCCGGCGTCGAAGAGCCCCGAGGCGCTCGCCGCCTACCGGGCGGCGATGCAGGGCATCCGCGACGGCAACTGGGGCTACGTCAAGGCGCACCTGGAGCGAGCCGTCGCGCTCGACCCGGGGCTCGCCATGGCCCACCTGCGCCTCGCCATGGTGCAGCACGAAAGCCCGCTGATGCGCCCCCGCACGCGGTTCGCGCTGGCGCTCTCGGGCCGCGCCAGCTTGAGCGAGCGCGACCAGGCGCTGCTGCACGCCTACGAACCGCTCCTGTACCGCGACCCTGCCGATCAGGGCGAGCACATCGCGCGGCTGCGCGCGGCCACCGAGCGCTTCCCCGGCGACGCGGAGTTCTTCGAGCGGCTCGCCTGGGCCAACCACGATCCCGTGAAGATGCTGGAGGCGTCGCGGCGCGCCGTGGAGCTCGACCCCCAGTACGCCGACGGCTGGCAAGGCGTGGGCGCCAGCCTGTTCCAGCTGGGCAGGATCGACGAGGCGCTGGAGGCGCTCGCCCGCTGCGTCGCGCTCTCGCCCGCATCCGCCGACTGCAGCGGGCAGCGCGGCTTCGTCCACGCCAGCGAGGGCCGCTGCACCGAGATGGACGAAGATTTCCGGCGCGCCGTGAGCCTGAGCACCAGCGGCGTCTGGCAAGATGGGCGCGCCGTCGCGCTCTTCGCGCTGGGCGGCGCACCGGAGGCGATCGTGGAGGTGTTCCGTCACAAGTGGGCGGAGCTCAGCACAGAGGAGAAGACGGCGGCCGAGCTCTTCGACCGCAGCAACTTCGACATCGCCACGGGCAACTTCGACGCCGCCGAGCGCGAGATGCTCTCCGCACGCAGCCTGGTCGCGTCGAACGCCGACGCAGTGACACACTCGCGCCTCGCGCAGCAACTGGTCGATATCTATACCGAGACGAACCGGCCCAAAGAGGCGGGCCGCATCGCCGATGACTACTTGAAGCGGCTCGATGTGTGGATCCGCTCGCCCATGTCGGATCGGAGCTCGATGTCGATGTACTGGGCGATGCTCCGCGCCAAGAGCATGAGCCGCGAGACCTTCCTCGAGAAGCGCGACACCTGGGCCAAACATCACGCCTCCGACGTGATGCAAACCAGCGTGCTGTCGCGATATGCTTACGGCGTTCAGACGGGCGAAGAGGCCAAAGAAGCGCTGGCGCTCTTCCCCAACCTCTCGCCGCCGCCCGTGCTGTGGGAGAAAGACTTCGGCCTCGCCATGTTCGGCAAGCTGTACATGCTGGCGGGCAGGGCGGCGGAGGCCGTGCCGTTGCTGCAGCGCACGGTCAAGTCGTGCTACGCGCTGATGGCGCCGCTGTTGCACACGAGCGCCACCTATTATCTGGGGCAGGCTCTCGAAGCGTCCGGTGATCGTGCCGGCGCCTGCTCGGCGTATGGCAACGTGCTCGCCCGCTGGGGCAACGCAAAACCAGCGTCGGTGACGGCGGCAAAGGCGCGCGACCGATCGCGCGAGCTCCACTGTAAAACGGAGACCCCCGCGCGGCGAGCCGGCTGAAGGCCACGACCGAAGCGTCACCCGCCGAATCTGTCGGCCCCGCAGCGCTGCCCCGTGCCTACGGCTCACGCCGTGACTCGCACGCCCGGGTGCGGCGGGTCCGCCCAAGATGCCACGGCGCAGCCAGATCCGTCGCTCTAGATGTCACGCCGGAGGGAGATCCGTCGTTTACCTAGCGTAAATGCCTCGATCGACCGGGGCCTACGGGCCTCCAGCGAGCCTGGCATCAGTATTGCTCTTCTCCAGCTCGGTCTTTGGCGATTCGACTCGCGACCTGGCTCGACGTCGAGCGCGGCTCGCAGCGACGACGACGACCGCCCCGACGGCAGCCCGCCGCGGGCCGCTTCTTCGGAACCTTCAAACGGAGGACGCCGTGCTCAACCGAACGTGGAATACCTGGAACAAATCAGCGGGAGTGGGTCGATGGCTCCGGGCGCTGGGTGTGGGCGCAGCCCTCGCGGCCAGCTTGCCGGGATGCTTGGCTCACGCTCGAGGCGAGGTGGTCTACGACTATCCCGTCACGTATGTCGACGCTGCGCCGGCGCGCATCGAGACCTATCCGCGAACCTACTATCACGGGCGTCCAGCCTACCTGGTGGATGACCGCTGGTACTACCGATCCAACGAGCGCTGGGTTTACTTTCGCGAAGAGCCCCGCGAGCTGCGGGACTACCGCTCGCGCTACTCGTCGAGCCCGCGCTACCGCGACGACCATCGACGGGGCGAGCGCTACTCCGACGCCATCGCAGACCGGCGCGCCGAACGCTACCGCGAGGAGCGCCGGGCCGCCGAGCGCGCCGAGCGCCGGCGCGTTGAAGAGAAGGCGCAGCATCGCGCCGAAATGCGTCGCGCCGAACAACGCCGGGACGCGGAACGCCGCGCCGAGGCGCGCCGGCGAGAGGAGAGACGCGAGGCCGCTGAGCGCGCCGATCGCCGGCGCGCGGAGGAACGCCGCGAGGCCGAGCGCCGCATCGAGGAACGCCGAGCCGAGGAGAAGCGCGCGGAGCGCAAAGGCCGCGTCGCCGACAAGCAGCCTCGCGACAACCGCCGCCGCGACCGCGACCGCGACCGCGACGAACGCCGCAACCGCAACGACTGACGCCGTGCGCCGCCCGAGCGGCCTCGCTAACGAGGATCGCTCGGGCGCGGGCGCGGCCGCGCTAAGACGCCCTCACCAGCCGAGCTCGGCTTCGAGCGTGCTGGTGAGCACTTCTGCCATCAGCTCGTGCGTGCGCAGGCTGGGGTGGTAGTCGCAGCCATAACCATCGATGGGATTTGTCGGAGCGAGCTCGAAGGTCTGCACGTTGCTGTCGCCCGCGCCCGTCCGCTGTTCGACGGCGGCCACGATGTAGTCCCGCGCCGTCGTCAGGTCGGTGCCGTTCAGGAGCGGGCCCACCGTGCACAGGATGAGCGCGTCCGGGTAAGCGCTGCGCACGCGGGTGAGCAGGTCGGCGTAAGCCGTGACGAAATCCTGCTCGCTCGGATCGACGTCCGTGCTCATGTCGTTGGTGCCGAGATTGATGACCACCGCCTGCGGCTGATACCTCGCGAAATCCCAGGCGCTGTCGGCGCGGTTGGGCAGCGTGCGGTCGTAGTAGAGCGGCATCGGCTCGGTACAGCTCGTCGGCTCGTCGCCGTAGTTGCAGACCACGCCCTTGCCCGACCAGGCCACAGTGACCAGATCGGCCCCCACGTTGCGCGCGGCGATGGCGCCGTACGTCAGGTAGTGGTTCTCGGTGTCGGGCGTGAACGGGCAGCTCATGTTGGCGCCCTCGTTGCCGTAGCCACAGCTGATCGAGTCCCCGATGATCTCGATGCGCCGCTCGGCAGCGGGCGGCGGCGCCAGGAGCTCGCCACCGCCGAGCTCGAAGCCGAGAAACTGCGACTCGCCCTGGTTGGCCTCCGTGCGCCGGTAGATCTCGATCAGGTGCTCCGCATCGGCCAGGCCGCTCGCGAGCAGGTCGGCGCCACCGGTGGTGGTGAGCTTGGGCTGGACCACCCCGTCGAGCACGACCGTGTACTGCTGCGCGCCGTTCATGCGCACGGCGACCTCGGTGCCGGTGAACCGCGCCACGACGCCTGTGCCCGACCACGCGAAGCGCGCGCCGGTGGGATCGCTGGTGTCGACACGACCGACGAAGCGCACCCCGGGCTCGCCTTCGCCAGGGCTCTCGCCCGAGCCGGCGCCGCCGCTGGAGCCGCCTTCGTTCACGCCCATGCCGCCCACGGCCGCAGCGGTCGCGCCCGCCGCCGCAGCGGAGCCCCCGTTGCTCGCGCTGGACGTGCCGTCCCCCCCCGGGGTCTCGCCCGGTGTGCCGGGTGCGCCCGGCGTGCCCGCTGCATTCGCTCCCTCGCCGGTCGACGGAGAATCGGAGTCAGAGCAAGCAGCCGCCGACAGGAGCGCGAGCGCGACCGCAACGCAGCGAGTAGCGTTCGCACGGCGCGCTGGGGTGATCGGTCGCTGCGACGTTTGAATGGCTCGGAGAGAATGAAGGCGCATGGTTATCCCGTGGGGCGAATCAGGAGTGGCGGTGAACTCGGCGCAGGCCGCGCGAACACTCCGTGGCCTCGCGAGATTAGACGAGTCTGCGCTGGCGGTGAGAGCCAAACGGCGGCGCGCCCGGCGGTTCGCCATGACACGGCCGCCGAGAGTGAAAGAGGGTATCATCGCGCTCGGTCATGACGCGGTGCTCGGCTCGCGCGCTCTTCGGGCGCTGTCCTCGGTGCCGGGCGCGCGCCGCGCGCGATCCTGGGACGAGGATTGCCGGTCCCGGGACGCGCCGCGCAGGTATTTGCGCGAATTCGCGCAGTTTCGGGCTGGCATGTTCCTCGCTGAGGGGGGCGCGTGCGGCTCCCGCGACACGTGGCGAACTGGTTCCGGGGACGGCGGCTCGGTGGAGAATGGCTCGGGAGAGGACGGCTCGGGCCCCGGCCTTGGCCGCTCGGCACGTGGCTCATCGCGCCAGGGCTGCTGCTCGCGGCGCAGGCCGCCGCCGACACGCGCGCGCTCTCCCTGAGCGACGCGGTCTCGCTCGCGGTGCGTCAGAATCCAGCGCTCGCCGCGGCGGGGGCCACGTTGGCAGCGGCTGACGCCGGAGTGCTGGCCGCGCGCGGGCTCGATGACCCGGTGCTCGGAGCGAGCGCGACGTTCGAGCGCACCCGGCGCGACCGCGTGCCGGGCACCCCCGTACAGCAGCGCGCCGTCGACGAGCTTCGCGGAGGCGCCTCGCTGACGCAGCCCCTGCCGATCGGTGGCCGCGTGGGCTTGCAGCTCGAGGGTGGCCACGGCCGCACCGAGTTCGGCACGGAGTCCGCGACGGGGCCGCTCGAGCGGTCGACCTCGGATCAGTACACCCCCTCCGTGCGCGTCGCGCTCGAGCAGCCGCTGCTGCGAGGGTTCGGCGTGGATGTGGCACGCGCCGATCGACGTCGGGCGCGCGCGGGGCGCGACCTCGCTGGTGCCGAGCGCGAGGGGCTCGCCCTGGCGCTCGTGCGCGACGTCGTCGGCGCCTACTGGGCGCTCGCGCATGCGCGGCAGGAGCTCGAGATCCGGAAGCTGTCGGTGACGGCCGCCCGCGAACAGCTCGATCGGGTGCGAGCCAACATCGCGGTCGGCAAGCTGCCGCCGAGCGCGACAGCCGAGGTCGAGGTGGCCATCGCGCTGCGCGAGGACGCGGTCCTGCTCGCCGAGCAGGCTTCGATCGAGGCGGAGGTGAGGCTCGGACGGCTGTGTGGCATCGCTGCGAGCCGCCGGCTCGACGCCGCGGAGAACCTGCCCGCGCTCGACTGGCTCGCAGCCGAGCCGCCCGCGCTTCAGGCGAGCGTCGCGCTCGCGCTGAGCCGAAGCCCCCAGCTCGAGGCGGTGCGCGCACGCAAGTTAGCGGCGACGGTCGAGCTGCTGGTCACCGACAACGGCCTGCTGCCCCAGCTCGATGTGTCGCTCGCGGGCGGGCCGGTGGCGAACGCGCCGACGCTGCGCGCCGCCTACGACCAGCTCAGCGGGCTCGGCAGCTACGCGCTGATGGCGAGCCTCGCGCTGGAGCTGCCGCTCGGTCGCCATGCCGCGCGAGGGGCGCACGACGCGGCTCGGGCCGAGCTGCGCCGGGCCGAGCTCGGCGAGGCAGACATCGTCGCCCAGATCGGGGCGGCGGTGACCGAGAGCGTCACGCGCCTCGCGACGGCGCGGCGCAGAGCGCACTCGCTCGGGCCGTCGCTGCGGGCAGCCGCGCTCGACCTCGAGGCGGAGCAGGCGCGCTTCGAGGTGGGCCGTGGCAGCAACTTCGACGTGCTGCGCCGCCAGGACGCGCTGGCGGTGATGCAGCTGCTCGCGCTCTCCGCCCAGCTCGGCTGGCAGGAGGCCGACGCGAGCCTGAGCGCGTTGACGGGGGAAATCTTGGCGCGCCACGGGATAGCGGTGAGCGCGGGGCTCGACTGAGCATGGACGTCCCTCGACCCCGAGAGGCCCGCGCGAGCCGCCGCGTGGCGCTCGCCGTGGCGAGCTTCAGCCTGCTCGTGGGCGCGAGCCTCGGCCTGCGCGAGCTGCGCCCGGCGGCGCCCAGCGTCGACCGCGCCACGCTGTGGACGGACACGGTGCGGCGCGGCCCGCTCGTGCGCGAGGTGCTGGGCCCGGGAACGCTGGTGCCGGAGGAGATCCGCTGGCTCACGGCGCGCTCGAGCGGACAGGTCGAGCGCGTGCTGGAGCGGCCCGGCGCGCGGGTGCGCGCCGACAGCGTCGTCGTTCAGCTCTCCAACGCCGAGATCGAGCTCGCGACGCTCGAGGCAGAGCGAGAGCTGTCACGCGCGGAAGCCGAGCTGGTCAACCTGGAGGCGAACCTGAACGCCGAGCAGCTCGCTCGCGAGTCGGCGGCGGCGACGCTCGAGAGCGACCTCGCCGATGCGACGCGCCGCGCCGGCGCCGACGAGGAGCTCCGGCGGCGCGGCTTTCTCTCCGAGCTCGAGCAAGGGCAAACGCTCGGGCGGGCGAACGAGCTGCGCGGCCGCCTGGCGTTCGAGCAGAAGCGGCTCGGCGTGCTCGCTCGGGGCAGGCACGCCCAGCTCGCGGCGCAGCGCGCTCAGATCGAGCGGCTGCGCTCGATCGCGGATTTCAAGCGCCGACAGGTCGGTGAGCTCGCGATCCGTGCGGGGGTCGAGGGCGTGTTGCAAGAGCTGTCGCTCGAGCAGGGCCAGTCGGTGGCTGCCGGCGCGCTGCTCGGCAAGGTGGTTCGCCCGGAGCGGCTGAAGGCCGAGCTGCGCATCCCCGAGACGCAGGCGAAAGACGTGAAGCTCGGGCAAGCGGCGTCGATCGACACGCGCATCGGTCGGGTCGCGGGGCACGTCGCGCGCATCGATCCGGCGGCGCAGGCTGGCAGCGTGCGGGTCGACGTGAAGCTCGAGGGAGCGCTACCCGCGGGAGCGCGCCCCGACCTGAACGTCGAGGGCACCGTCGAGCTCGAGCGGCTGCCGAGCGTGGTGTTCGTGGGGAGGCCCGCGGTGGGTCAGCCCGGCACGAGCGTGAGCCTGTTCAGGCTCGACGCCGACGGCGGTGGCGCCGAGCGCACCAGCGTCGCCCTCGGCCGCAGCTCGGCCCTGCACGTGGAGGTCCTGAGCGGCCTGCGCGAGGGCGACCGGGTGATCCTCTCCGAGCTCTCTCAGTGGGACGAGGTGGATCGCATCCGCCTGCGCTGAAAGCAGAGCCAGACCAAGGACCGAACATGACGACAAACGACGATGTGCTCATCCAGCTCGAGGGCGTGAAGAAGGTGTTCTATACGGATGAGATGGAGACGCACGCCCTCTCCGACGTGCACCTCGGCATCAGCCGCGGTGAATACGTCTCGATCGAGGGCCCCTCGGGCTCGGGAAAGACGACTTTGCTGTCGATCCTCGGCTTGCTCGATAGCCCCTCGAGCGGACAGTACTCGCTCGGCGGGCAGCCCGCCGCCCAGCTCACGGCGCGCCAGCGCGCCGAGCTGCGCAACCGACAGATCGGCTTCATCTTCCAGTCCTTCAACCTGATCGGTGACCTCAACGTGTTCGAGAACGTCGAGCTACCGCTCACCTACCGGGGCCTCTCGAAGAGCGAGCGCAAGCGGCGCGTCGAGGCCGCGCTCGAGCGCGTGGGCATGAACCCGCGCGGCCGCCACATGCCCGCGCAGCTCTCCGGCGGCCAGCAGCAGCGCGTGGCGGTGGCGCGCGCCGTGGCGGGCGAACCGCTCGTGCTCCTCGCGGACGAGCCGACGGGCAACCTCGACTCGAAGAACGGCGACGCGGTGATGGATCTCTTGCGCGAGCTGCACGCAGGCGGCGCGACCATCTGCATGGTCACCCACAACCCCGAGTATGCGAAGCAGGCCACGCGCAGCATCAACCTGTTCGATGGTCGCATCGTGGACGAGACGAGAAACCAGCCCGTGGCGCGCGCCGCCGGCGCGGGGGCAGCGTGATCGCCGATCTGTTCCAGGATCTTCGCTTCGCGCTGCGCAGCCTGCGCCTCCGGCCCGCGTTCAGCGCGATGGTGGTGCTCACGCTCGGGCTCGGCATCGCCGCCAACGTCGGCATTTTCCACCTGGTGAACGCCGCTCTGCTGCGGCCGTTGCCGGTGCGGGCACCGGAGGAGCTGGCCTTGTTCGCGCCAGGGTGGCTCCTGGGCAGGCATCTCGGCTCGGCGCCGAGCGCCGTCGATGGCCACGCGATGCTGTTCTCCCACCCGTTGTACGAGCGGCTGCGCGCTCAGACCGGAGGGCTGAGCATCGCCGCGCAGGACAGCACCAACGAGCCGGTCCTGCTGCGCGCGCAGGATGCCGCGGCAGATGACGCCGGCACGAGCGCGGTCGGCCGCTGCGTGAGCGCAAACTTCTTCGACGTGCTCGGCGTCTCCGCCTTCCGCGGGCGCACGTTCCAGCCTGAGGACGACCGAGCCCAGGGCGCGAGCCCCGTGCTGGTGCTGAGCCATCGCTTCTGGGCGCAGCGCTTCGACAGCGATCCCGGCATCGTCGGCAGGAAGGTCAGCCTGAACGGCACGCCGTACACGGTCGCTGGCGTGGGGCCGCCCGGCTTCCGAGGTGCCACCGTCGGGACGCCCACGGACTTCTGGGTTCCGATCGGCATGGCCGACGACTTCACGCGCACCGGGCTCGACATCGCGGACATCCACTATTCCTGGCTGCAGCTGTTCGGGCGGCTCGCGCCGGGCGCGACGATCGAGAGCGCGCAGGCGAGCGCCGAAGTGGCCCTGAAGCGCTTCCTCGACGATGACCCCGAGAGCCGCCAGGGTCCTGAGCTGCGTATCGAGCTCACGCCGGGAGGCACGGGCTTCTCGGCCGTGCGCCGCGACTTCCGGGCGCCCCTGCTGGTGCTGATGAGCGGCGTGGCCTTGCTGCTCTGCATCGTCTGCCTGAACGTTTCGCACCTGCTCCTCGCTCGCGCCATGAGCCGCCAGCACGAGATGAGCATTCGCACGGCCCTCGGGGCCACGCGCCCGCGCCTCGTGCGCCAGCTGCTCACCGAGGGGATTGTCCTCGCGGGGCTCGGCGCGGCCCTGGGTGTGTTGATGACGCGCTGGCTCTCCGAGAGCCTGGTGTCGCTTGCCGACACCGGCCCCGGGGTGTTCCAGTTCAAGCTGGAGATCGGGATGGACGAGCGCGTCATCCTCTTCACCACCGCGCTGGCGCTGGGCACCGCGCTCCTGCTCGGGCTCGTCCCGGCCTGGCATGCGACGAGGATCGATCTGCAGCAGGCGATGCGCGCCACGGCGCAGTCGGTCACGGCGAGCGCCGCGCGGCGGCGCGTCAGCCGGGTGCTGATGGTCGCCCAGGTGGCTCTCTCGCTGGTGCTTCTGATGTCGGCTGGGCTGCTCTCGCGCAGCCTCGGGAAGCTGCACGACGTGCCGCTCGGCTTGGACGAAGAGCACGTGCTGATGGCCGCGCTCGACGTGCGGAGCGTCGGCGTCGACGCGGATCGCGCGCGCTTTCTCTACGAGGACATCCCGCGCCGCCTCGCAGCGCTGCCCGGGGTGATCGCCGCCAGCGTCTCCCATCCGCCGGTGCTCGGCGGCAGCCTCGGGTGGAGCATCTCGTTCCCCGGTACCGACCGGCCCCCGAAGGGCCTGCCCCTGTACCTGGTGACGCCCGGCTACTTCGACGCTCTCGGGATGCGCGTCGTGCGCGGCCGCGGCTTCAGCCCCACCGACAGCCGTGACGCGCCACGGGTCGCCGTGGTGAACGAGACGATGGCCGCCGAGGAGTTTGACGGTCGCGACGCGCTCGGGCAGCGCTTTCGGCTCGATCAAGAGCACGACGTCGAGGTCGTGGGCGTCGTGAGCGATGCTCGCTCGCACGGCGTGCGAGAGACGATGCAGTCGATGTTCTATCTGCCGGTGGCACAGCCCCACGGCATTCCCGTCAATATCGAGCCAACGAGCCTCGAGGTGCGCGGCACGGGCGACCCGGCAAGGCTCACGCAGCAGGTGCGCCGTACACTCGCCGAAGCCCAGAGCGGGCTGACGCCCTTGAACGTGCGCACGCTGACCGAGCAGGTGGACCGCACGCTCGTCAAGGAGCGGCTGCTCGCCGTCCTGGCGAGCGCGTTCGGCCTCGGCGCGCTGTTCCTGGTCGCGATCGGGTTGTACGGGGTCATCTCGCAATGGGCGACGCAGCGCACCCGCGAGATCGGCATCCGTGCAGCGCTCGGGGCGACGCCCAGGGCGGTGCAGTGGCTGGTGTTGCGCCAGGCGCTGGGGCTCGTGCTGATCGGCCTGTGCTTCGGCATCCCGGCGGCGGTCGGCGTCTCACACTTGCTGAAGAGCGTGCTGTTCCAGGTGGAGCCGCTGCACCCCGGCGTGATGCTCGGCGCGGCGCTGGCGCTCGCGGCGGTGGCGACGTTCGCCGCCTACCTGCCCGCGCGCCGCGCCGCGCGCGTGGACCCGATGACTGCGCTTCGCTACGAATGAGGGGCCCGCTACAAATGAAGAGCCCGCTACGAGTGGCCCCCAGGACGGCGCCGGGCGCCGAAGGCGGCGAGCCTCTTGCCGCGCGGGTCATGGTAGGCTGAGCAGCGAAGAGTCGACATGCGCGCGACCCGAGTCCTGATAGCCGACGACCAGCCCGACGTGCTGGAGGCGCTGCGCCTGCTGCTGAAGCACGCCGGGCTGGAGACGGTGGGCGCCACGTCGCCGGCCGGTGTGCTCGAGGTGTTCGAGAGCCAGGAGGTCGACGCCGTGCTGATGGACCTCAACTACGCGCGGGATACCACCTCTGGCCGCGAGGGGCTCGATCTGCTCGGGCGCCTGGTGGCGGCCGACGCGACGCTGCCGGTGATCGTGATGACGGCGTGGAGCTCGGTCGAGGGCGCCGTCGAGGCGATGCGGCGGGGCGCTCGGGATTACGTCCAGAAGCCGTGGGATAACCAGCGACTGCTCCAGACCGTGCGCACGCAGGTCGAGCTCGGGCGTGCCCTGCGCGAGGGCCGACGGCTCGAGCTCGAGACGTCGCGGCTGCGCGCGCAGGGCCTGCCCGAGCTCGTGGCGGCGTCGCCGGCGATGCAGCCCGTGCTGCGCCTGATGGAGCGCGTGGCCCCCTCCGACGCGCACGTGCTCATCACCGGCGAGCACGGCACGGGCAAAGAGGTCGTCGCGCGCTGGCTGCACGCGGCCTCGGCGCGCGCGGCGCGGCCGTTCGTGGCCGTGAACGCCGGCGGCGTGAGCGACGGCGTGTTCGAGAGCGAGCTGTTCGGTCACGTCAAGGGCGCCTTCACCGACGCCAAGAGCGACCGCGCCGGTTGCTTCGAGCTGTGCGAAGGCGGCACGCTGTTCCTCGACGAGATCGGCAACATGCCGCTCAACCAGCAAGCCAAGCTGCTGCGCGTGCTGCAGACCGGGGAATACCACCCCGTGGGCTCGTCGCGCACGCGCCACGCCGACGTGCGGTTCCTCGCCGCGACGAACCTCGACGTGCGCCAGCAGGTCGCCGAGGGGCGCTTCCGGGAAGACTTGCTCTATCGCGTGAACACCGTCGAGCTGCACCTGCCGCCGCTGCGCGATCGGCGTGAAGACATCCTGCCGCTCGCGCGCCACTTCGCGGCCCAGCTCTCGGCCCGCCAGGGCAAGCCCCAGCGCTCGCTCTCCGCGGCCGCGGCTCGCGCGTTGCTCGAGCACGCCTGGCCCGGCAACGTGCGCGAGCTCGAGCACGTCATCGAGCGGGCCCTGTTATTGGCCCGGGGTGAGGGCATCGAGGCGGAAGACCTGCTGCTCGGCGCGGCCCGCAGCGACGGCTCGGCGCGCTTCGAGCAGATGACGCTCGAGGAGGTCGAGCGCCACCTGATCCAGCGGGCGCTCGCGCGCTCGGACGGCCAGGTCAACGACGCGGCCCGGGCGCTCGGGCTGTCGCGCAGCGCGCTCTATCGCCGGCTGCAGCACTTCGGCATCAAGGGCAAGGAGTGAGCGCGACGCGCGAGAGTCGCCTCGAGCAACGTCTGTTGGTGCTCGGGCTGCTCGGACCGCTGCCGGCGCTGGTCGCGGCACTGCTGCTCGGCGGCGGGGAGCCCCCGCGCTCCACGCTCGGATGGACCGCCGCGGGCGGCGCGGCGGCGCTCTGGGTCTGGGCGGCGTTCGCGATCCGCGCGCGCGTCGCTGGCGCGCTCGCCACCCTCGCGAGCCTGCTCGCCGCGCTGCGCCAGGGCGACTTCTCGGTGCGCGGGCACTCGAGCGGTGGCGACGACGCCTTCGGCGCGGTGCTGAGCGAGCTCAACGGCCTCGGAGAGTCGCTGGCGCACCAGCGCACCAGCGCGCTCGAGGCGAGCGCTTTGCTCGCGAAGGTGATGGCCGAGATCGACGTGGCCGTGTTCGCCTTCGATCGCGCTCGCCGGCTCAAGCTCGTCAACCGCGCCGGCGAGCGCCTGCTGTCGAGCTCGGGACCGCCCGCGCTCGGCACGCCGGCAGCAGACCTGGGCCTGGTCGAGCTGCTCGAGGGCCCCACGCCGCGCACCGTCGACATGACCTTCGCGGGCGGCATCTCCGCCAGCAGCAATGCCGCCGGCGGCCACTTCGCCGGCGGCAGCGCCCAGTGGGAGCTGCGCCGATCGGGCTTCCGGCTGGAGGGGCTGCCGCACGAGCTGCTCGTGCTCACCGACCTGCGGCGCGCCTTGCGCGAGGAAGAACGCCAGGCCTGGCAGCGGATCATCCGCGTCATCGGCCACGAGCTCAACAACTCGCTCGCGCCGATCCGATCCATCGCGTCGGATCTGCAGGAGACGCTGCGCGCGCCGGCCAGCGCTCGCCCCGCCGACTTCGAGGACGACCTCGCGCGCGGCCTGGCCGTGATCGATCGCCGCTCGGCCGGGCTCGATCGCTTCATGACGTCATACGCGCGCCTCGCAAAGCTGCCTCCACCGCGGCTCGGCCCGGTCGACGTCGACGCCTGGGTGCGGCGGGTCGTCGAGCTCGAACGGCGCTTGCCGGTGCGCCTCGCGCCTGGCCCGAGCCTCACCGTCCAGGGCGACGGCGACCAGCTCGACCAGCTGCTGATCAACCTGCTGCGCAACGGCGTCGACGCCGCGATGGAGACGGGCGGCGGCGTCGAGGTGAGCTGGCAGAAGCGAGGGCCCCGTCAGCTGGAGATCACCGTCGCCGACGAGGGGCAGGGCGTCGCCGATACGCACAACCTGTTCGTGCCCTTCTTCAGCACCAAGCCCGATGGCAGCGGCATCGGCCTCGTGCTGAGCCGCCAGATCTGCGAGGCGCACCGCGGGACGCTGTCGCTCGAGTCGCGCTCGGATCGGCGCGGAGCCCTGGCTCGGCTGGTGTTGCCGCTCTAGGCCGCGCGGCCCGTGGCGACGACCGTGCGCGTGGCAGCGCCCTCGCGGAGCCAGAAAGATTCGCGGAGCCGCCGGTCACTCGTGCAGCCGGAAGGCGTCTGCCGACACGGGCTGATAACGTGCGGAGCGAAACAGGCGCTCTCCGAGCGCGGCAGTGCACTCGTAACCGCACAGCACGTTGTAGATGGGCGCGGCGGGCGGATGGTTGATGCGCTCGGAGCTCAGCACCTCCACGCGCAGGGCGCTCGCCACGTTGGCGCCCCGCTCGGAGCTCGCCGCCGTGTTCGCTTCCAGCGCCTCGGCGAGCTCGTTCGCGAGGTAGTCGGGGACGTGGCCGATCGGAGTTCCGGCGTGCAGGATGAGCACCGCACGCGGGTTGTAGGCGTTGTCGGGCTCGGCGCTCAGGCTGAGCGGCGTGTGCGGCGTGAGGCTCTCGATCGCGGCCTCGCTGCCCGCAATGCGCCCGATGCCGCGGGCGACGAAGGCCCCGAAGACCTTGCCCGGGGAGGCCGGCAGTGGCGGCGCGAACACCTCCAGCCGCTCGCTCTGGCCGGGCGCGGTCGGCACCAGCAGCGTGATCGGGGCGGGGTCGAAGCGATCGTTGGCAGGGACGGTGCCGGGGGGGCGCCGGCGCCCGCGCACGGGCGGTCGGTGGATGAACAAGGCGGGCAGATCCGGGCTGACGCTGACGCGCTCGATCGGCTCGTAGCCGGGGAGCCCCGAGAACCCGTGCTGCTGGGCCTCGGCGACCGCCCGCACGTAGGCCCACTCGTACTGCCCGTCCGGTAAACGCATCACGCGCGCGATGGGGAAGATGCGGCGCGACTCGGGCGCTTGCCAGGTGACGAAGAGCATGGGCACTCGAGCGCTCATCGAGCCTCAGCTTAGCGGCCACCCGCGGTCGCCGCAGGAGGCCTCAGCAGGCTGTCCCGCGAGCCGAACGCCAATTTTCCGACGGCTTCCCTGCCCCGATTCGGCCTCCGTTCGACCGCATGGCCCTCGATTCGATAGAGCCCACGCACTAAGCTCTTGGCCATGTCTTCTCCTCACGGGCCGTTGACGGACGTTGCGTCCGTGCTCGAGCGGCTCAAGCGCCCCAAGCGAGCGGTGGTGACCGCTGGCATGCCGTACGCCAACGGCCCGGTGCACATCGGCCACCTCGCGGGAGCGCAGCTGCCCGCCGACATCATGGCGCGCTACCTCGGCTTGATGATCGGGCGCGAGAACGTGCTCTTCGTGTGCGGAACCGACGAGCACGGCTCGACCAGCGAGGTCTCGGCGCTGCAGGCCGGCGTGCCGCTGCGCGAGTTCGTCGACGGCTGGCACGACAAACACGCGCGCTCGATGGAGCGCTTCTCGATCGGGCTCGACGTCTACACGGGCACCTCGCGGCCGGAGTGTTATCCGATCCACGTGCGCGAGTGTCAGGACTTCATCCGCAAGCTGCACGACAACGGCATGCTCGAGAAGCGCTCGAGCCGCCAGTGGTTCGACCCGAAGATGCAGCGCTTCCTGCCCGATCGCTTCGTGCGCGGCACCTGCCCTCGCTGCCAGAACCCGAACGCCTACAGCGACGAGTGCGAGCGCTGCGGCAACCAGTACGACCCGAGCGACATCGCCGACCCGCGCAGCACCATCAGCGACGCGAAGCCCGAGCTGCGCGAGACGATGCACTACTGGCTCGACATGTGGAAGGTGGCCGAGTCGCTGCGCGTCTGGATCGAGAGCAAAGAGAAGACCTGGCGCAAGAGCGTGCTCGCCGAAGTGCTCGACCGCGTGCGACCCTCGCTGCGCTTTCAGAAGAGCTTCGAGGCGCGCTACGCCGAGATCGACGACAACCTGCCCAAGCACAAGAAGAAGTACACGCCCGACAAGCAGATCGTGCTGCAGTTCGCGACCCGGGCCGAGCTCGAGAGTGCGCGCCTGGTGCTGACGGGCGCGGGCATCGAGAACCACCTGCTCGACGAGTGGGCGCACCGCTCGATCAGCCGCGACATCGCCTGGGGCATTCCCCTGCCCGAGCTCGACCCCGAGCTCTTGGGGAAGACCCTCTATGTGTGGCCCGACTCGCTGATCGCGCCGATCTCCTTCTCGCAGGTGGCGTTGCTCGCGCAGGGTAAAGATCCCGCGCTCGCGCACAGCGAGTACTGGCGCAGCCCCGACACGCGCTTCGCGCAGTTCCTCGGGCAAGACAACGTCTACTTCTACACGCTCATGCAAGGGGCCATGTGGCTCGGCACCCAGAAAGACCCCCAGAAGCAGCCCGCCGCGGGCGACCTGCAGCTGACCGACATCTACGGCTGCTTCCACCTGCTCGTCGGCGGCGAGAAGATGAGCAAGAGCGTCGGCAACTTCTACACGTGGGATCAGCTGCTCGACGACAAGGGTTACGCGACCGACCAGATCCGTTACTACGTGGCGCTGCTGGGTCTGGGGGAGAAGCAGAGCGACTTCGACTTTCAGAAGCTCGACGAACGCAACAAGTTCCTCGCCGGGCCGATGAATGCCGCTTTCGAGCGGCCGATCTCGGCGGCGCACTCGAAATTCGGGGGCAAGGTGCCCGAGGGCGTGCTGCTCGACAAGCCGGTGGCGCAGACGGTGCGGCTCGTGCAGCAGTACCTGCGGGCGATGGATCGCGCGGACTACCCGAACTTGCTCTTCGAGATCGAGAACTACGCGCGCATCGTCAACTCGCTCTTCAGCCAGTTCAAGCCGCATGACGACCGGCATCCGCTCGAGAGCCGCGCGAACGCGCTCTACACGAGCTTCTACGTGCTGAAGAACCTGATGATCATGCTCTACCCGTTCGTGCCGACGACGATGGATCGCCTGCGCGAGGCGCTGCGGCTGCCGCCCGACGTGTTCCGCCTGGATGAGCTCGGCAAACCCATCCCCGCCGGGCACGAGCTCGGCCAAAACCTGAAGTACTTCCCGGGCGACGTCCGCGCGAGCGACGCCGAGCCGCACAGCGGGGCCTGAGAAGGCCAAACCAGGCAGGAGGAGTTGAGGGGCTGACGCCTCCTGCCCGGAGGGGCTCGCGCGGGTGGGCGGCCGGTGCGAGG
>Ga0247763_1001042_pt1 | contig 16482 bp, 18 predicted proteins | sample UWRJL141409B4_FD_179926 | JGI IMG/M metagenome (GOLD analysis project Ga0247763, IMG submission 179926) | Plant litter microbial communities from Arlington Agricultural Research Station in Wisconsin, United States - UWRJ-L141-409B-4 | ecosystem: Environmental > Terrestrial > Plant litter >...
ATCGTCTGCCAAACTTCTTGTCGTCCAGTCACGCGCGTGTCAAAGAAGTCGATTCTCTCGCGCCTCAGAGCAGTGCGAGTCCATACCCTGTTACGGCTGCTCCACTCGTGCCGCCGCAGTGGTTTGTTGATGTGTTGAGACAGAGGTTGATTATGGTGGCGGTGGCGACGGTGCACCACCGAGCTCGGCGACTGGAGGGCATCGTCGTTACCGGTTTGCGAAGCCGAGGTCCCGACCGTCTGGGAGGCAGCATTGATCGCCCGGGATGATCCCGTCGCATCGGCGCCTGGATATGGAGAATTCGGCCCCGAAGGGTGGGACATGCAGCAGCCCTGTTGTGGCGGTGTTAGTATCTTCGAGCATGAAGAGAGGTGGGACGAGGGAGGTAAAAGCCCCGGTGTCGCAGAGACGAGTGTGACAAGACAGTTTCAATGAAGAGACAGGTCAATCAAGGGCAAGGGATTGGGGTCAGGCCGTACCATCTCGTCGAGGCCTTCGAGAGGCGGAGGTTTGTTCCGTCTCGATACTCGGTTCCGAATCCTCTGGGCAGCTCGATCCAGCCGCTTGGACAACTAGTTCATGACGGCTGTCGAGCCATATAACGGCTTCGCAGACGGCAATTCGGTCGAGTTCGTGGGCTTGTGATCTGCTGTCGTCAGAACTGCCGCCTCTGCCTGAACTGGCGAGGTTGCAAGTGCGGAGAACTGCACCGTTTTGCAGCTGATGTTGGTTGTCGAACTGTACGAAATCGCTTTCGGCAAGCGTGCGAATGCAGGCGATCGCTGTCAAGAACGCCAGGCCCCACCGACTTGGGTCAAGCGAGGGCTGCTAGCCGTTCAGATACTCCACTGTATTGGACAGCGGCTGGTTGCGGAGATCGCGAGATCGACCTTATCGGGGGAGATAAGCGGGAATTCTCAAAGACCGTGGGAGGAAGAAAAACACTACGCAAGACTCACCATAGAGAAGTTTGTCAACAACATCAGAAATTAGTGCGCATTGAAGTAGGCTTTTGTGTTAGATGATTTTGACAGAAGCACACGGCGTTGTGGTTCCCAGAACGGCCAAACGGGCTTGCCAGCTCCAAAGGCCACCTCCGTCGCATGATCCACGGCCTACATTTAGATTGCTCCCGTCCACGCGGCATTGGCTGCAGATCAGTAGAGTCTGGTACATGTTGCTACATCTCTCGTCCGACAGGCGGGACGTGTTACATATCCTATTCTATCCTGCGAGTTTGAGGCCAAAGCCCTCAAGGTTCTTGTATCACGAATCCTAGCATTCGGCCAACCCCATATCAGCGAGTGCCTACCACAGGTACCCTCGGCACTTTTCCGTCTTGCACAAGCACTCGGTCATGTCCTTAGTCTTTGAAGGGTCAAGTGCATCAACATCCAAGCCTTCCTCCCCGTCTACATAATCGAAAGTCAGTTCTGTGTTTTGGGGTATATCCCGGATCGCAAACAGGGCCAAATCATGAATATGCCTATCCGCAAGATCGCCGACCCGCGCGAAGATTCGCATGTTGGGGTCACAACTATGGTTGATGAACCGCGTTGGTCCGCTCATGAACTCGCCGTCAACCTCCAGGGGCGGTGCTCTTAGCAGTGGGTCGAGTGAGTCCGGATTCGAGAATTTGTCGAGAGCGAAGAGATAGACATCCTTCTTGCGTGCCACCGTCGAGGCCGCCCGCCTCCGATCCGCCTCTTCGCTGGTGATTACCTCTCCGATATATCGATCCACGAACTGTCCCTTCCGAATCGGCAGCGGACACCGAACACCCCAGCCGCGATCTTCTGTCCTGAATATTTGTAGAGGCACGGTCCGCCCGCGTTCCACTACACGGTTGGGACACAGTGAACTGCATTTGCAGCCATCATGGCACTCGTATATCGGCTCGCGGCTGTTGAGAATTCTACTTCGCAAGAGCTCTGCCTTCGCCCCTCCCGAGTGGTACGCAAATCTCTTGCGCCGCGGCTGGCCTCTCCCCCAATCGTCAGCTTCCTCATCGCTGTCCGGCGCCATTTCCTGCAGGCATTGGCAGCCGCTGTACATGCAATCCTCATCATCGTCGCAGTTGCATCCAGAACGGAAGTTCTCATCCGGGACTGGTACGTCGTCTCGGATGATGGATTGCTCTATGAATCGGAATTTTGGATCTAGAACCTGTTCATCATCCGCGGTGTTTACTATCGAAATGGGTATTGATGAGTGTGTCTTAAAGGAGCGAATCTGGCACCAGTGACAGCTGGCCATTTCATTTGGGTCCGCCTTGCGACGACGTTAGCACACGTATATGAATTGAAGCGAAATGTAAGCGGGGGACGCTTACGTCGGGATTTCCATGATTGTAGAAGTGCTGGGCTGTAGCCTTCTCCATTTTTCAAACTCAATTGCAACAAGTTCCTGGGGTTGACGCCGTGATGATCCGTGCAAACGCGTCAGGGGACGCGACTAGGATTGCAGGGATTTAAGTGAAGTGCAGCGGGGCTCGCGGGGTTTGCGGGGTCAGTCCCCTGAATGGCTTGGCGGAAGCTTCAGGCCAAACATGCCCGCCAGGTATTTCCCTATTTTAAAGGGCTCGATGTAAACCCTTGAGGGGTTGATAGAAGAGTTCAAGAACTTAACGTTAAATTCAAAGGCCTTAAAACATACCGGTGTCTAGATACTTTTCATCTACGCCTTAGAACAAGATCCTAAACTGTTCAGATATCTCACAACTCCCTTCCCATTTAAAATCTCACACTACGAAGTAACAGAGGTTAAATTGTATGAGCACTGGCGTGTATAAGCACTCGAGCAATTTCCTAGCTTGACCTCTGCTCCCTCCAGAGAATGTCGTCCAGGAAGGAACAACCGAACATAGCGATGGATGCCTGTGACGTTAAGGGAGAAGCGGGTTGTGCCAGACAAAATTTTTCATTTACAGTCTGTCTCATTCCCAGCTACTCCGTACGAAGTTACTTATCTCATCGCCCTCAGCGTTCAGTAACTCCCCCAAACCTTGACGACCGCACCTGCAGCAAGTCCCTCGCCATCGCTCTGGAGGGCCAGCCTGATGATGTTGAGAGCCTGTGTTCCCAAGAACAATGGCGCTTTAATTCTTTGCGCTTCCTCAATCGCCGCTTGCAGTTTATCGCCGAGACTTTTGAGCCCGAGACCACCCTCACTGGCCTTCCAACCCTGCTCGATGGTCCCCTCCTTGAAGGCCTTGATGATCTCGGGTCCAGCCTTCTCCAGTATCCTACTTCCGCCCGCCGCATTGATGCACAGCTCAAACACCTGATCTAGGTCCAAGCCGACGGTATTCGCGAACGCCAGCGACTCTGCTGCCGAGCAGAGCAGGATACCCTTAAGCAGGTCCACCACGAGTTCCAACTTGGCGTCCTCAGTTTCAGCGAGACCATGGACTGACCCAACTTTGCCTTTGCCCTCGGTATACAGCCGAATGAGGCTGCTATCATCATCTGGCCCAAAGCCCCGTCCAATACCCGAGAAATACACCTGCTCCGCCGCGCTGGTCATGAGCGTAGGAAAAGCACTGCGGCGTCCCTCTGCTGTGATGATGCTGGTATCTTTCATGATGATATTGATGGCGCTCGCGATGGGCTGGTACTGGGTGAGCATGCGGGGCGTTCTGTGCTCAAACATCCAGTTCCACGCGTCCGACCCGAGCACGGTCTGCTGGGCTTTGGCGAGGTCGAGGCCAAGCTGGTCGGCGAAGCCAAGAGCCTCACTTGCTGAGAGAATCTGGCAAGCGGCGAGTACTTGGTGTACCATCTTCATATTGCTACCGGCTCCGACACCACCCTGGACGATATAGAGCTTTGCCGGATCCGCCATCTCAGCGAGTAGCGGTCGCGCCTTCGCCAAGGCAGCGTCCGACATACCCGCCATGATGGAAAGGGTACCATCTGCAGCTCTCGCCGCACCCCCCGAAACGGGGCTGTCGACGAGTAGGATGTCACCACGGCCGAGGGTCTCGAGTTGCTTCTGCAGTGACTGGACATATTCGCACGGCACGGTTGAGCAGAGGAGCACGGCGGCGCCCTGGGGAAGTGCGGAGATGGCCGCGCTGGGCCCGTCGATGAGGACAGACTGGGCCTGTTGCGCTGTTGCGACCATACAAACACAGAAGTCCTTGCCAGCGACCGCCTCGGCCGGTGTCGTGGCCGTTTGACCACCGGCGGCCCTGAAGCGCTCAAGTGTTGGTGCCCAGACGTCGAATCCCGTAACCGTATATCCCTCTTTGATCAGATGGGTCGCCATCCCAAAGCCCATGGCGCCGAGGCCGATAAATGACACGGGAGGCTTTCCGTCCGCCATGGCTCAGATTTCCGGGCTAGTTCAGCAGAGGCTTTTGCGTGTGATGACGGATTGGTTGGATGATGAACAAGTTTATTCCGACAGTCAGCGTTCTATCTCCTCGACGTGCTTCAATCAAGGCGGCTACGAGGATCAAGTATCTAGGTAGGGAGGCAATACCCGGGTCGTCATTGACCCGAATTAGGGAAAGAGGTACATGTCGACCACAGTTGGAGCTCTACGAGTCTCCCCTTCCCTGATGCCGAGCCGCCGATCCGGGTGAAATCAATCTTCGGTGAACCCCACTGTGCATAGCCCACCCGCCCGCTCCCCGCTCGCGGGCGCCGTGGTTGACAGCCCCTTTTCACCAGTCCAGGAGCCAATTGTGACGTGATGGGGTCCCCCCCCGGTGGAACTACGTTCTCAGGCTAAAGTCTGTCCCGCGCTCCAAAACCGCTGAAGTCGTCCCGATTTCCAAGCGGGCCAATTCGACGATCCCACATTGGGGAACCCGAGCGTTAATTATCCATTATCCGCTGCCCTTGGGTAAAGCCACTCGACCACCAGTGGAGCTCCCTATTTTTGCGTTGCAAATGCTAGCACTTGGTATTAATTCCGCGGCATGAATAGTGCCAATCGTCAGCAAACCACACTCTCCAAGCTTGGCAAGTCTTTTGTCGTGATCCTCCCAAGTCACATTCTCATCACCGATTGCCAACATGGTCCGCCCTCCGCTGTCTGAAAACCGGTCTATGACCATCCTCAACGCGGCCAAGGCCGGGGGATACGCCGTGCCTGGCATGTGCTGCTACAATATCGAGTCCATCATCGCCACCGTGAAGGCTGCCGAGGCAGCTCGTTCGCCTGCCATGGTCCTTCTTTTCCCATGGGCCATCCAATACGCCGGCGACGCTCTGGTCAAGGCGGCTGCCGATGCAGCCCACAGCGCTAGCGTGCCAGTTTCGCTGCATCTCGACCATGCGCAGACGCCTGAGCTGGTGCGCCGCGCTGCCGACATCCCTGACGGGTTCGACAGCATCATGTGCGACATGAGCCATTACGAGAAGGAGGAGAACCTGAAGTTGACTGCCGAATTGGTTCAATACTGCCACGAACGTGGCATCGCTGCCGAGGCGGAGCCGGGGCGGATCGAAGGTGGCGAGGATGGTGTGGCTGAGACAGCAGACCTTGAGGGTCTATTGACAACGCCCGATGAGGCCGAGGAGTTTGTCAACACGGGTATTGACATGCTGGCCCCGGCCTTTGGAAATGTCCACGGCGAGTACGGCCCACGTGGCATCCAGTTGGAATATGATCGCCTCCAGGCTATTAACGAGCGCGTTGGAGAACGCGTGAGGTTGGTTCTGCACGGTGCAGACCCCTTCACCGAGGAGATCTTCAGGAAGTGCATGGCAGGCGGTGTCACTAAGGTTAACATCAACAAGGGCATGAACAACCACTACGCGGCGGTTCAGGAGGAGATGCGCGGGAAACCGCTGACAAGTGTGATTGAGGAGGGAACTTTAGCCATGCAAAAGGCAATTGAGCAGTACATGCACTGGCTTGGAAGTGCTGGAAAGGCTTGATTTGGAAATGTATCAATAGTGACGAAGCAGGAGCAAAATGGACTGTATTGGATAGGAAGATCGGACACACGCAGCTCAGAAATTTGATTTGATTATGCCTGGAGAGCTCGCCCACTGTTCTTGAGGAAGGAGCGGACCGCATCTCAATATTCGAAGCAGCACCGCCGCCACATAAACCAAATTCAACCGGCAAATACAAATTCGATGCTCTCAAATTCGAACCCTATTCGTTACCGTGATCCGTTCAATTGCCGCCCTATCCCAGCCAGAAACGGAAGCATCGGATTTCTCCTTGGGCGTAACGTACAAGATTACCTACCAGGCCCATCCGTCCGCCATATCTCAGTTAGCGCCCTCCAAAAGTCCCTTGATGGCGACCATTGCGCCCCAAGCACCGGGGTCCGGCGGCAGCTCTTTACTATCGGTTCCGACGCCTACATATGTTGCCCTTCCAAGCCGAGGACGCAAAGTCTTGGTTGCTTCTGATCCCTTGACCGCGTCGTCGACACTGGCCTCAAAACTCCGGCCTGCTTCCATTGCCTTCGCAAATGGAATGAGAGTATCCATCACGGTTCGGTCACCCACCTTCGCTGGCGTGTAGTGGCCGAGATGTATGATAGCACTGGCCAATGCCTTCCCCCACACAGCGGTCGGGCCTCCGGTCTTCGCGAGCTCGCTGTTCTCCTCAACAGCTGCCCGCAGAGACACGAAAAAGATACCGAGAATACCGCCGAGTGTGCCACCCATCTTGCTCTCGACAATATCTTCGAGCTCAGTGAGCACCTCAACGACAGATCCCTTAGAAGCGATGCCCCTTGTGCTGATAGCATCGAGCAGGGCTGTCGCGCCCGTCTGTAGCGTCAGACCACAATCGCCATCACCCATATCTGTATCCCACTTTGTCAAATCAGGCTCTGCGGCGTTGACAGCCTCGCACGCAGTGCGTAACATCTTCTCCAATAGAGCAGGATCGATCTTCAAGTCGGTGGCGTCATCGACCGCTCTGCGTTTCTCAGTGGGTGGTTGAACGAGCTGCTCGGCTCGCTTGCGTCTCTGGGGGGTGCTTTGAAAACCAGCAACGGCTTCCCAAGCTGTGTCCGTCTTGACGTCGAGCCAAGCTTTGATTTGGTCGACCGAGTATGGGCTGCTGGCGGCAATTGCTGAAATGTTGATAACTGACACAGAGAATGCAGGGGCATTGAGCGAAGTCTCGAGGCACCCAGAATACACGCGCACTGGTTCGATACTCCAATCGGCCAGGAGTTGCTGGAGAAGCTCGTCGACAAGACCTCCCAGCTCGAGGTTCGACATACCGCCGAAGTTGCTCACCAACAGGACAGTCTCGTCGCCAGGGTTGAACTTGACGTAGCTCCTCTCGGGGTCATCCTGGTCCAAGCAGTATGTCAGGATCTGCTTGACCAGCCCCTGAGGCGTTGGTGCGGGAGACAGCTTCCTGTATCCTGGCTCGTTGTGCGGTCCGGTGCCGATTTCGACTTCGTCGTCGTTTAGAGCTCCGTGCTTGGTCCGGCCGGGGACGTGGCAGTGGTCGAGAGTCGCAGCAATGCTGACGATCTGCTGGGTAACGGCAACCCCGAGGTCGTATAGTTCGTCGAGAGACGCTCCTTGGGCGCCCGCCGCACCGAGAATCTTGAGCACGCCAATTTGGGCAGCGAGTCCACGACGGCCAACAAGAGAACCGTTCACCTTCCCTATCGAGACATCGTCGCCGCAAATGAGCATTCGGCAGGGGTGACCTTTGGCTTTGGTCTTCTCGGCTGCTAACCCAAAGTGTAGGCAGTCACCCGTGTAGTTGGTAATAACGAGGAGGGCACCCTTGTCTGATGGGACGGCCTCGATAGCGGCCAAGATCTGCTTGGTACTAGGGGATGCAAAGACATCACCGGCGACGGATGCGGCAAGCATATTCTGGCCAACATAGCCAGACCATGCCGGTTCGTGCCCAGAGCCACCGCCGCTGATGATGCTCACGTTGGACCGTGGCGCCTCCGAGTCAAAGACGACCCTATTGGTTTCGTCGAGATTTAGGCGGGGGTTGTAGGAGATAATGCCCCGCAACGCTTTGGGGACGAGTCCATCCAAGGACGGGAAAAGGTGTCTCTTCGACATTGTAAGAGAATTGGTAACGTTCAAGTTGGTCAAAAGCGGTGGGGAGGAGAAAACCCAGTGGCAGAAATCATTTATATCAGTTGAGGTTCACTTCGGGCGACTGGATGATGGCCTGGCTTCATTGTTCCCATCTGGGTGCTACTTCATCGTACCCTTGCATTTTAAGGCGACACCAGTGGAGGAGTTGCCGGGGAAGGTGGAGAAGCAAGTAGGGCGACACGAAGAGGGGCAATGCACCAAGTTCCCCGGAGCGGCCAAGTGCAGATCACAGCTGTGGCCGGAATACCAAGAATGGAAACACGGCCTGGATAAATGCCGACTTGTAGATAGCCGGTCGGACTAATATTTTGATGGATTTTCTCCAGACCTTGATCGAATTCACTTGCTATCCTGACCAGTGAAGAGCCGCAAATTCAATCATAACCACCTCAATAAAACACCATCAAGGTCTCTCTCTCTCTCTCGCATAAAACATGAGCTCGCCCAAGTGGAGGATTGCCGTTGGTTGCGATGTTTGTCACCCACCCCATGCTCGCAACCAGCAGGTTGAAGAGAGTTGCCATAGCTTGCTAACCGCTGTTTCCCATATTTTTTTTTAACAGGAAGCTGGTGTCGGTTACAAGAACAAGATCAAGGCCGATTTCGAAAAAGACCCACGAGTCATCTCGGTGACTGACGTTGGCGCCGTCAGCGTCGACGACAAGACGGCCTACCCGCACTTTGCCGCCTCAGCCGCCAAGCTCGTCGCGTCGGGGCAAGTCGACCGGGCGCTGCTCATCTGCGGAACGGGTCTCGGCGTGGCCATTGCGGCCAACAAGATCAAGGGTATCCGCGCCGTCACGGCACACGACAGCTTCTCGGTGGAGCGGGCCGTGCTGAGCAACAACGCGCAGGTCCTGTGCATGGGCGAGCGGGTTATCGGGCTGGAGCTGGCAAGGAGACTGGCCAAGGAATGGCTTGGCTATGTCTTTGACGAGAGCAGCCCCAGTGCTGCAAAGGTTGCGGCGATTCACCGGTATGAGGATGGGGAGGGGGGGTTGTCGGGGGCGCCGGAGGAGTTGAAGGGGAGTTGTTCATGATCTTTCATATTGAATACCTAAGGTACCTAGACAAGGGACAGGAGAATGATGATGGGTCACATATGTTGGCTACAACATGGAACATATTGTGATTGCTTTGCTGCCGGTTATTGATTTCCCAGCTGGTTGTCGCCGTTGTAAAATTGCTACAATCTATTATTATGAGCAAGTCTATTCGTACTGTGGCAAGCGCCCCCCTATACTGTAAAAAGGGAGGAGATAGAGGTTGGGACGCTGGTATTTACACCAAAAATGCCTATCGCCATCGCCATCGCAACTGTATCGTACAGTAGGTTTTAATTGTAAAACACCTTGTACGTGTAAGCCCAAGGCATTCAAACTGGGGGTTCAACGCCTTGAAGATAGCTAAAGATGGCCTATAAAGGGTGGTCGGATGCCTTGGGCTTCCTTATATAAGGCGTCTTACAAGTAAACCCTATCGTACAATACAGTTGCGATGGCGATAGGTATCTTTGGTGTAAAAGCCAGCGTCCCACCCTTTCTCCCCACCCTTTTTTACAGTACCGGGGGGGGGGGGCTCGCTACAGTACGAATAGACGTGCTCATTATTATTGATCTTTCACCGCGGAGGACCTCTGGTCCTCGCCCTTAGTGGGCAAGCGGTCCCTCTATCTATCTGTTTAGGTAGGCACCTGCTACAATCTAATCAGATGCCTTAAGACCAGACTGGTGTTGTTTGAAAATTCTTTCGCGGTGATGTAGTTAGGAGGGCAAAAGCCAAGAAAGCAGATGGAACCTTACTGAGCTTGATCCCGATTCGGGCATCCGAGATCGCAGCCCCGAGTTTTTCGGGCACATTACCCCGAGCGGAGGCGCCGCCGCTAGCCGGAGTGGCGTTGGGTCCCAGAGCCCCGGATCGACCGCGACATCAATTATCCCGTCTCCACCAAGCCCACCCGCCACCCCTCCGGAAATCCAGCACTAAAATATTTACCCCTTAGCCTGGGGCTTATTTGATTCCAAGAGGAATTCAGCGCTAGCCCCTGGATTGGAACAGGCCCACCTCACGTACCTCAGCTTGTTGTTCTGGGCACGCCGTCTCTGTCCTTTCTTCCGGAATATCATTTGCTTCCAGACTCCCTGAGAGGGACCCATTGGTCTTTTCCCCTTTCCGTATCCCGAGGCTCGGAATCAGGGTCAGTAAAAAACACATACTATGGCAGCCAACCCTCGTCCTCGCCGCCGCCTCGTCGGCGTATCCACTAAGATGTATTTTTCTGCCGCACGCACCGCTTCCTTCGTCGCCTCCACCCTCAACCTGCTCTCGTTTCCCGAGCCCCGGTCCCAGCCCCAGACCCAGTCACGTTCCCCACCCGCCGACCCAAACGGGAAGTCCGAGGCTCTCTCAGATGTCGACATCTTCATCATCCCAGACCACCTCACCCTCGCCTCCGTCGTTGCCCAAATCCGCGCCGTCCCCACTACCGTCCTGGCCAGCCGCATTCTAGTGGGAGCACAAAACTGCGCCGACAGAGACGCTGGCCCACTGACTGGCGAAGTCTCCCCCGCTGTACTGGCGGAGCTAGGCTGTGCAGTAGTTGAGCTAGGCCATGCAGAGCGGCGGGCGCTATTCGGGGAGACGGATGATAAGGTCGCGAAAAAGGCGGAGGCGGTAATGAGGAATGGGATGGTCCCGCTGGTTTGTATCGGGGAGGCAAGCCCGCCTTCACAGAACGGCGGGGATGTCAAGGCCGCGGCGGATGAGGTGTTGGAGCAGGTGAGGGCAGTGTTAAAGGTAGTGTCGGAGGGGAAGGAGGTGATCTTGGCGTACGAGCCGGTGTGGGCCATCGGAGCGGCGGAACCGGCGGATGGAAAATATGTTTGCGAGGTGGTGAGAAGGGTGAGAGAGAGCGAGGAGGTGAGAGGGCGGGAGGGGTCGGTGAGGATTGTGTATGGGGGGAGCGCTGGGCCGGGGTTGTTTAAGAGGTTGAAGGGGGAGGTGGATGGTCTATTTTTGGGCCGGTTTGCTCATGATCCGGGCCAGTTTGTGAAGACGGTTTGGGAGGTGGCTGAGGCGTAGATAGGTAGGTAGGTGTATGTAGTTGAGGGTAGGAGTGGCAGATAGAAACAAAGAGGAGAACCTGAAAGGTGGTTACCTACCTTGGTAGGTGCCCTTCCCGTCCTCGATCGAAAGTGTTAAAAACGCAATTATTCCGAGGTTAGAAAATCAACCTTTGCAATTGGGGGTCTCTCAACGGGGTGTTCTGAATCGTAGGGGGTTACTGCTGGACGTATCAGGGAAGGAAGGAAGGAGCGGTGATGAGGACAGCGGATGCTTCGCGCCGTCTTAGCTCATGGCTTACCTCCTGTCTCTCTCTCTCTCTCATAATCAACATGCTCTGTTATCCAATTCACAACCTGCAAACAGCTTTCGGTCAGAATTTCTGCCTCCCTAACTTGTTGAATGATCGCAATCCGAAACGGCCTTCCAAGACCGGCTTGGCGCCAACAGAAAAGTCAATTAACATTGGCAGGCGCGGTTCAAGCCTAACGCTCGCAAGGTTGGGTCTCTTTGCAGCCGTCCTGGGATTGGCTGTTCCCGGCCTCTCACAGCCATGCAAAGGCGCCCGACAAAACCCCACGTCGGCCATGAGGCTCAACTTTGCTTCTGCAGCATGCCTTCAAACCGGCCGTCTATGTGATTGACCTGCTCCCCACGCCGTTTAGTTTCGATTAGATCCTACCCGGGCGTCCGTATCTTCACATTGTGTGGCCGGCGTCTCCTTCCGCTACCCTTGTCATGGCCGACAGCGACTCCCTGATCTCGCATACCACCGGAGGGTCTCTCCATGGGCCAGAGCTCTGCGGAGTATGTGAGGAAGACTACTCCCAGTGGGTTTGCGTTCAGTGCAATTCCGGTTTCTTTTGTCCAGGGTGCTGGGATAAACAATATGCACACGGCAAAACTCAAAGGCATACACGGCAGCAACGTGGTCGTCCTGGGAAGTCAAGGCAGCCGCCTAAGACTCTCTGCCACGAGAAGGTGGACCTGGAAGTTTATTACCGACTCAGGGATATTCTGGACCAGAGCCCAGAAGAAAGCGAGAGACGTATCCTACATGAATGGGAGGAGGGCGCTAAATGGTTTGGAATCGACCGCGGTGATGGCTCTGAATTCGGTTTTGAGGATTACCCTCGGTTTAGGAACTTGATGGCCGACAGCTTTAATCCAGAATGCCCTGAGCAGTTCCCCAGTTTCGTCTCCTTTATTGGCACAACGGGTGTGTATCTCATGCTCTTTATCTGTAGCTTAGAGGCCGCACTCTAACAGGCAACAGGAGCCGGGAAGAGCACCGTGGCCAGCATGCTTCTTGCCTTGCAGCAATCTCGCACTGGGAGCAGCAAAGACTTGAAGTCATTGTACCCTGTACCAGGGTTCCCCGGAGACCCAGATCCAACCACCGGAGATGTCCAACTGTACGCCGATCCCAAAACCCGTGGCACACGAGTTCCTATTCTCTTCGCAGACTGCGAAGGCCTCGATGGCGGGGGCAAGACGCCAAAAACCCTGCAGCAAAGTCGCGAAAGCAACGAGGCTCATAAAGGTTTTAGACGGAAAATTCCATTGACCAGCTATGGAGACAGCGTAAAGAGGGAGGATATTGTTATAGATCTGTTTCCCAAGCTTCTGTATGCTGTTTCAACAGTGGTTGTATTTGTTCTCAAGGAGCCCAGGTAAGATCAAAGCCATTTACCTCCATAATCACAGCATGTAGTGACAACTAACAACTGCTCCGAAGGACGCTTGAATCCGTGGTGTCGAAGATTCTCATTCCGTGGGCTCGCAGATCTATCTACACATCAGTAAACCAGTCGCTTCGGCCACATTTGGTGATCGCCCTCAATCAAGTCAACAATGCCATCGACAAGAATGAGTGGACTCCCGTTAATTCGACCCGGAAATATCTTGGAGCCTTGACACAAGCCAAACTTGAGGATTACATCGAACTCTGGGAGATGGCCAACGAGATTCAGAGCCTAGACGACGAAGGGTTTCTCAACATAGTAACCATAACAGACCTTCTGGAGCACCTCTACGCTTCCGTCACAGTCGTCCAAATACCAGAGAAGCTCTATTATAACAGAATGGATACACAAATCGATGTGCTCTACGAAACCATCGCCGCAAAATGTGTGGGGTCATATGAAAAGAGAAGGGCCGACAGAATGGCATTGAATGTTGACGGCACGGAGATCCTGCTATCCGCTGCATTCAGCCATTTCTCAGAGAACCCAGAAGCCCCGTTTGATATGATTACCCCAACGAGGGAGCAGAACCCGATCCTTGGAACTCTGGCAGGAAATATTCTGGAATTTGCTTTGGCGCTTCGGAGAACGAGCAATGACCCGAATCTCAGACACGACACCAAGAGGTTGTTTGACACGCTCATCCCAGTCATTTCCTCTTGTCTCCTCTTCGATGCAGAGCGGTACTCTCCCTTGGGTTAGTTTTCAGCAACTCTAGGGTCCAATTGTTAACAAGATCTTCCCGCTAATGTCGTTTTGTACAAGGTGATATCCGCAAACTCACGCAAGACAGATATCGAGCTCCTCTCTACCAGGCATTCGACGCTTTCTGCAAGCTTTGGTTGCCCTGTGTCTATCAACGAAAGGGGGTTCGCTGTTGCAACTATAAGTCCGCTCATGAAGGTCAAAAAGGCCACCAGGGACAGGACGGAAAGCCGTTTGGTTTTGGGCCTTTCGAGACCGATTTTAAGGACCCGGACAAGTTTTTCCTGGAATGGCTTGAGAGAATAGTGTTGGAACTGCATGAACTCGAAACAGAGCTCTCCCGCCACGAACAGGGCAAGCAACCCAACCTGACGCGAACAGGGATTGCAGCGAGGATACACTCTGACCGCATCGGTACCTTTCTGTCAACAGAGATACAGGTTGCAGCAGACTTTGTAAGTCATAGAGTCTGCTTTTTCTGCCTACGTCACAAGATGCCGGATACGCCGCTACCCTGCGGCCACATTCTATGTGCCGCATGCGTCAATGTGTTCAGCAATTCAGATATATCGGAGAACTGCAAGAATTTGGACTACTGTCCTTTCCAACCCAGGCTCCGGCAGCCATTCCAGATGTATACCAAACCTCCCAACGCCGGCGTGCGAGTACTCTGCCTGGATGGGTGAGTATTTCATTCGGAGTGTAAGCTATCTCAGTCTGGTTACTAATACTATTGAAAAGAGGCGGCATAAGAGGGATTGTCCAGCTGGCAATCCTGAGGGAAATTGAGCGAGAGCTCAAAGGGTACATGAAAATCCAGTGGTTTTTTGACCTGGTTGTTGGCACAAGGTAGGTTGTGGATGAAACGATTCCTGTTGCTACTTATTCAGGGGCTCTGACTGCCATCCAGCACAGGAGGAATCGTTGCGCTCGGCTTATTTGCGAAGAATAAGTCTCTCGGGGAGTGTATTCGTGACTTCACAGGGCTCTGCTCGGCAGCTTTTACGTCCCGAGAGCTCAGCAACATCCCAATCCTAAGGGAAGCCGCAATACTCCACCATGGCAGCAAGTACAAAACAAGGCCATTCGAGTCGCTTCTCCAGAAGACTATGGGTCGAGAAGATCTGATGTTTGGTGGACGTGTGTTCGAGGGCGGGTGCCGCGCCCGGGTCGCTGTAGTGTCCACCGACACTGCCGTCAAGCATGGGCCAGTTGTCCTTGCGAATTACAACCGCCCGCAAGAAGAAGCCATCATGGGTAGGTCAAACTGGAGTCCCCTCAAGGTGCTCGGATTTAACATGTCATTTCCAAGCATCCTACGAGTTCATCCGCGAGGAAACGCCTGACGATGAAATGAAGATCTGGGAAGCGTAGGTACCTATCTTCTATGGCAACCCGGTCAAGTGCTAACCGTTTCCTATTGTTAGTGCACGAGCGACCTCCGCGGCTGTGCCCTATTTCAAAACGTTCGTCAAGCAACAGACAGGCCGCGACTACTGCGATGGCGGCTTGTACCACAACTGCCCAGTGAATATCGCATCGAACGAAAGGCGTCTTCTCTGGAGTGACGTTAGAGACAAACAGCCGGACATAATGATATCTCTCGGGACAGGACATAGCCCAACAGATAACGGAGTCATCGATCCTAACGGAGTAGAAGACCGAACTCCGACCTCGGGCCAGCGGCACCTTGTGAAAAAGGTCTGGCGCATCGCTGCAGACATGATTCAGAAAATAAAGGAATGCCAGAGTGCCTGGGACGAGTTCGTCAAGGAATCTACCGATTCCGTCCGGGAAGACCAGGAGTTCACCGGGCGGTACATTCGACTAAACATTGACGTTCCTGGGGGTGTCCCAGCGCTTGACGAAACAAGAAGAGTGCTTGAGCTTGAAAAGCTGGTCGCCCAACGACGGATTCCCCAGGCTCAGGAGGTCGCTCACCGGTTGCTAGCAAGCTGCTTCTACTTCATACCTTTGCCAGCTCCACTGAACAGGCCAGTAGGCCAAGTTTGCGGTAAGGCCAAACGCTGGAAATATCGCAAAGAGAAGGCTGACGTTCACGGGCCTATGTTGTAGGTGAAATTCGTTGCAGATTCCCCAGTGGAAGCGATGAGGCCAAGGGGCTCGGTCAGTTCATCACAAGCTGTTCTAGGGGGCATTTCAGACCGTCTTTCCTTGCACAGCGTTGCTACAGCCCGTCTGTGTCCGAGAAGGAGGGATTGGAGCAGGGGTTGTCGACTGTTGTGTCACTCAGTGATGGGATCATTTTCGGCTTGCGCGACCAGGGCTTGTTCTCCCTCCCTATCGACATCCCTTACTCGCCGTCTAGCACAGTGCGGATTGGGATTCGACTCCAGGAGAGGGTTTACACGATACGCGGCAATCGTTGGCTATCCATAAGTGGATTCCCGCGATGTCTTGATTCGGAGTTTAGTCTGGGATGAAGGTGTGCCCCGCCGATGAAGGGCCAATTCGGCCAGCGGATGAATCGGGAAGCATGGTGGTGAGATTCTGCCAACTCAGCTGTCCCACCGCCTTGTATATCGGTGGGCGAACGAATCCCAGATCCAGTGACCTTGGCCGCTCATCGCCGAGGCTGCAGGCGCATCCTATCGGAAGCTGAAATCATGACACGATTTGCTGCTTGTTATTCCCGTTTTCGTCCGTGCCGACTACGCTGCGTGATAACGCTGCTGTCGCTCGAGAATGTCGAGCGTGGAGAGCTTAGCGCCATGGGGCTGCAAGTTTCTGTTGGCTGACAGTGGCCGGCCAGATTTCTTCATTGGCCACGTCTTTGCCGTGCATGCTGCAGAAGTGCCCAATGTGACGAAGAATCGTCCCTGACGTGGGGAGACGAGAAGCATGAAGGATGGCACAACCCGAGCGTCAAAAAAAAATAACAACAATACGCT
>Ga0247763_1001043_pt1 | contig 16482 bp, 10 predicted proteins | sample UWRJL141409B4_FD_179926 | JGI IMG/M metagenome (GOLD analysis project Ga0247763, IMG submission 179926) | Plant litter microbial communities from Arlington Agricultural Research Station in Wisconsin, United States - UWRJ-L141-409B-4 | ecosystem: Environmental > Terrestrial > Plant litter >...
AACCGGCGTTTTTCTGCGCAGCTACTACATAACTCCGGGCTTTACGAGAAGACTAATTCGAAAACCAGCTTACACACATCCCCCGCACCCACAAGACCTCCACTGTGTGCCCACGGCGGCGGCTTCCAGTGGACCTCGAGTAAGTCTTGGAAGGTCTACGAGCAAAGTTCAGGGGCGCGGCCGCAATGACACCTCAACAAAGTATAATCTACCTCACAAGGACAAAATTGAGTTGCCGGAGAAGGCTAAATTTGAAAAGCCGCAAGAAAGTTTTTGGATACGACACGACATCCGAGGGCCTGGAAATCTATTAAAAAGAACCCCCCCGTATTTTAGAATTCTGTTTTCTCTTCATCCTTCTTCATCAGTTCGGCTACCCTTTCTTCATCACCAAAAGAATGCTTTACAACGGTGTAGGCCCTGAGGACCACACTAATAGCACATGGCCAGACATCCCCTTCGTATACGAGCCATACCTCGATATAAGCAGTGATGTTGAAGCTACGTCATTAATACCAGAGAACGAGAATCAAGCCTCCGACCAAGGTCTCTACCCAATCCCGCCCCCGCTGTCCAGCGCCACCTATCCACGGAGGTTGGAGATCTTACGCAACCTCTGGGACGAGCTGAGGGCGATTGAGGAGGATTTACGCACCGTTCTCGATGCCGAAGAGCAGAAGTGGAGGAGGTGGAACAAGACAAATAAGGGCATAATTGACTGGCAGATCTGCCTAACCAGCACTCGATTTGTGTGGTGCAAAATGAAATGGGCCAGATTCCGATACAATGTCTTTTCGCCAAGAAAATCCTGCAGTCTTAATTTACACAGATCCAGCTGCTGGAGGAAGCGTGAGGAAGCAGAGGGAAAGATGTGGAAGCTCAAGGCGGAAGCGGCGCACCAGCTCCGCGAGCTTAATAAACTCGACCAGGTGGAGGAGTTGAGACGGGATAGCAGGGGCTTGCTCGAGAGACTCTGGATGCCTAACTTCATGATGGAGGAGATTGCTATCGGGAGATTGGCCAAACGGGAGCGGAAGAAGCTCGAGGCAAGGTACCTACACGTACCGAAAGCACTACCGCCCTAGCCGCGCTTCCCTTCACTCCAACAGCGGCTTCGATTCTATGGCGCAGCCAGGTGAAAGACGGTAGAAAAAAAAGAAAAAAAAAACAGCACGACCATGCCGTCTCTCAGCTTCTTCCGCAGTGATTTGCCAGCAATCATCCGTCCCGTCCCCTCTTACCTTAGTACATATACAAATAGGGAAGTATGAGGGTTTCCTTTTGCTAGTATACGAAAATAGTAAAGTAGGAAGGAATGTCGCAGGAGGGAAATGGTGCGAATTTCAGTTAGAGCAGGAGGGAAATGGTGCGAATTTCAGTTAGAGCAAGAGGGGAATTGCCTCAGCTCCTTGGATCATCCAAATTCTCCAAAAGTTTGTGCATTCGGCAGTTCGTGTAATTACTTGGACTTGAGCGGCTCGCTGACATCAATGCCCTAGACCCCGACGGTTTGACTACCCTCGCAATTGCTCAGTCCGATAAAGACACGCTTAAGGTATGGGATCTGCTGAAGCACGGCGCCCAGCAATAACGAGACGGCAGTGCTGCACACCCTCATCCTGTTCTTTGATGCCAACTGCCGCTAAGCCCAACAGTGCCGTTAGCGCATCCTCACGTATCGTATCTAGATCACCACCACCCATACTCTACAGATTCTTCCCAATACGGAACAGAACAGACCATGCGGCATCAATATGTCGGCCGACATCCGCGTGACGGAGCCGCCGCTTGCTAGGTGCATTTAAATCGCCCCTGGGAAGCGTATTGTCGCGTTGAACCTATATAATCCCGTATTGACGATATAGCCGAGCTGCTCCTTGGTACGCATGCTGTCTCAGACGGGTCCCACCATGATACCTGCGGTCTGCCCCATGTCACACGCTGAGCAGTCCTGACACCTTGATTGGCATCACGATCCATCGGATCGTGATAAGTGTGTCCTCGGCGAAATCTCCGACGAGCCCTCTTCCCATGACCGCCGCGGCGGGACCGATCCCATGCTGTACTGCACGCAAGCTTGCCTGCTAGGCCTCTGCCGCGGAGGCCCTCTCGATCCCGACTGCTCGAACACGCCCCGCGCACGGCCGGCCGAGCTGCTGGCCGCACCACCACGCCCTCTCGGCCTCCGAGGTGTGTCTGCGCGTCCGAGACCGGCTCGCCCGCGATCTCGACCATGGCTGCTGCGAGTGCCTGGAAAAGTATGGCCTGCTCGGCGCGACTGGGGTCCTGTTCAAGAGGACGGGAACCGACGTACGGCTACGTTTGTGTGGCCAAGGGCGTCCAAGGGTCGATGCGGGCTTTCTCGCCGACGAGGCGCGCGCGTCTATGCGCGCTGCCCGGACCTCCAGGGCACCTGTATCCCCCGTCTACCTGGGCGCCGTCGACCTCGTCCACCACCCCTACCCGCTCCGCAGCCTCGCCACCGTAACCCGCATGATGCTCCTCTCGTGGGCCGGGCACGACAACGTCCGGGACACCAACCTCACCTGGGACGACCGCGCGAGGGCGGCCATAGTCATCGACTTTCCCCTGGCATACCTGCAATGCCACGCCCAAGAGAGCACAAATAAGGGTAGATGATGAGACAAGAGGCCGCTAAATATGAGAACAGACAGAAGCTACTACTCTCTAAGGGCACTAGGTATTCACATCACCCACACCTCTGCGACCATCAACTTTCTTCGTCGGATCAAGTATGTGTGTTTGGGCAGATCCAATAGCGCTGGGTGGTTGTACTAACAATAAAGAGATTGAACGCAAGCATGGAAATACATGGAAATGGAACAATCCGAACACAGTGCTAGAAACCAAGCAAACCTCTCTCTTCTCCCACCAGCTCCTCCACCACAGCCTTCAACTCCCCCAGCACCCCCTCCAGAAACTCTCCATCATCTTCCCCGCCCGCCACTCCTACGTGAACCTTTCCCTCCTTAATAAACGAAACTAGCTTCATCGGCCACGCCGCATCACCATGGGGATTCGCAATCGCCACCCGACACTTCCCCCCAGCCCAGGACATTTCGTCAAAATCCTCCCAATCCTGGTGATGCACCACGCTATCAAAGAATCTCACCCCATCCCTATCCCAATTCATGTCCGACCACTCTGTGCATGCTGTTGCAATCTTGTCAAACCCAAGGAAATCTCTCGCCGAGGACTCCGCCGTCTGTGTCTGAACGAACCGGAGAAGGTCAATCGCGGTCCAGCCTTGTTGGAAAGAAACCCGGATTGGTGTGAATTGGTAGCATGGGCCGATGATATTCTCGGCGTCGGCCATTGGCAGATCAAGGCTGCGGCCGGAGGTGATGCCGCCAAATGTTACGTCAGTTACACCTAGACGACGGGCGAGGAGGAGGGCCCATGCGGAAGAAAGAAGGGTTGCCGTGGTGATTTCAGGCGGGGGCTGCGTTGTGGAGGTGGAGATTGAGTTGAATATGGATTTATGCGAAACTGATGTTGATGAACGAGGAAGGACCGTCAAAGTTGACCCGCGAAGGAGGTTGCGCCAGTAGTCAACAGCTTGGCTCTGGGTTGTAGCCGCGTTGGTTTGTGAGATATACGACGAGAATGGCTCGAAATCGTCGAGCTTGGAACCAGAATAGAGTGTCTCTAAATCGCGAAGGAGACGTGGGAGGGAGATGCCGTCATAAAGGGCGTGCGAGAGTGCAATGACAAGACAGGCCTGGCCATCAAGACCCTCAACCAGAAAAATGTGTAGGAAAGAAGATCCAAGTGGAAACTCGGCTTCAATGTGTTTACTACAGAGGTCCGCGATGAATGGCTCAAGATCTCTATCGGCGAGATGTGTGGTGATTGGGGCTTCAAAGTCCGCAAGGACTACCTGGTAGAAAGCGGAACGGTTCTGAACAAAAACGGTGCGAAGAATGTCGTGGGCTTGAACGAGCTGATGACATGCCCAGAGAAGTCGCTCCGAGTCCACCCCATGATCAAAATACAGCATGTTGTACTGCATCGATGTCCGGGGAGCCTGCATGGTGGCCCTGATGTCGAGGGCCTGGGAGTCCGTAACGGGATACACATCCTGAATAGACCACTCCGGTCTTACGAGCTTCGGACGTACAGTATTCGAGACGAACTGCGTGGGATCCACGGCCCCAAGTAGGGAGAATGCTTTGTAAGGCTGAATCATGTCCAGTTTAGACGCCTGGTTCACCTTCAGCCTTTTCGCTGCATCCCCGAGACGCATGTGTTGAAATATATCAGCCACAGTGAGACCGTGACCCTGAGAACGTAGATGTGAAACCAGCTTCATTGCCAAAACCGAGTCGCCACCGAGACGGAAGAAGTTGTCGTCGACATCAATCCGTTCTGGACCTAGACCAAGCACCTTTGCCCAGGCAGACCGCAGAATACCTTCTTCGACTGTCACGTGTGTATCGAAGAGCTTGTCCCATGCTTGACTGAAACCCAAACTGATCTGGTCGAGAACATGCGATGGAATTGCCGAAGCAACATGACTGAGGAAAGTGCGGTCGACCCTGCCGCTAGCTGTGGGGATCTTGTCGAGGACGACGTACGAGGAAGGCGCCAGGTGCGACGGGAGAGAATTTTGCGCAAACTTGTCAAACTTCTTGAGTGCAGTGGCAAGATTTGTATAAACCGTTGCGCAGATTGTCGCTTCAGAGCACATCTCAGATTTGGCGCCCTCCCACTTGATCTTGTACGTTTCTGGCAAAATGCCCACGGTATCTCGCCCTGGGACACCCTCCAAGACGACAAGGAGCTTTTGTGTTCCATTCTGAGCTGGCCGAATAACTGCAGCGGCACGGAACGACGGGAGATGCCTCTCAAAGTGACTTTCAAGGTCCGCAACATTGACCGAGTGGCCTTGGGCCGGCACGATAGTATCTTTTCGTCCGACGAAAATCAAGCTCCCGTCTTCGCAAAGCTTAACAATGTCCCCAGTAGGTTGCGCCTTCCCCTTTCGGCCGGGACACGACACACTGCCGGCTTCAAGCCAACGAGGTGAGGAAGGAGCGGAGAGAAAACTTCCCTCCAGCCAAAGTTCACCGGTGCATCCAATCGGCGTCAGCAGAGAAGGACAGCGAGGATCGCACACCCACGGGACCGCCACTCGGGGATAAGGCGTTCCCTGTGCAATTGCGTCGTCTGCTCGAAGCTTCGCCGCGTCCAAAGTCAACGGCGGCGCTTTGTTCCACTTCCAAATCTGCTCCAACTCGTCGTTGCCCAGCCCGCCGACTTCGGACACCTTGCGACCCAACCCGCAGAGAATTTCCTGAACAACGATGTCGAATTGGGCGAGAATCCTTTCCATCTCAACCACCCCAACAACCCTTGTATCAAAACTCGCGCATACCCTGGCCTCACCCTCACCCATCCCGCATGCAAGCATCAGCGAGTAAGGATTGAAGTTGATGGCTTCCTTCACCACATCACCCACTTCGAAACCGAGTTCTTGTGCAACTGATCCAGGCGCTGGCTGCACCACCATGCCCATGGGCATTTCGCACGCAATCTGCGCATCACGGCTTACCTTTCGGATATTCTGCACGCCGAGGTGCTGGAATGCCGCGCGCTCCATGGCAGCACGCTGGACAACAGCCAAGAATGCCTCCACGGTACTCTCTCCCGGGACACGAACGCGCACTGGTACCGTGGCAATGACAGGACCAACCACACCTTCAATACCCGGGAGAGGAACATCACGTCCCGTGAGGGTCTCCCCCAACACCACATCGTCGCTGCCGGTTCGACGCGCCGCAACGACAGCCCACGCAGCGCGCAAGAGTGTCGCACGTGTGAATGGGAAATTCGCAGGTGGTAAGAGTGCAATACGCCGCTCGAGAAGACCTGTGGCCTTGGGGAGGAAATCACGGGATGGAACAACTGGGAATTGCGGACCTGTTGCACCAGCGAGCTCTCTCCGCCAGAAGGATTGAGCTTCTAACTGGCTTTGTGAGTCCAAGAAATGCACAAAGTCGGCCATATGTGCGCGGCTTGGATTTGGTGTTTTGTTCTGTAAGTGGGCGAGAACCTGAGATAGCAGCAGCGGCTCCGACCACCCATCATACAGGGCATGATGAACTGTCCAAACCATGTAGTACTTGTCGGGTCCGGCAACTACGAGAGCATAACGTGCCAAGGGGTGTCCGAGGGCAATTTTGTCGGCGCGATCTGCGGCGAGGTACAACGGGAGATCTGGGGCATGGTGCCACTGGACTGGCGACGCAAGCACAACTTGTTGCAGTGTGGTGTCGGAGTGGAACTGGACGATGCGGGTGCGCAGGATGGCGTTGGCGGCTACAACAGCCTCCCAAGCTGACTTCCACGCTTCCAGTGGAATGTGCGGGGGAATCTCAGCGATGCGTTGCGCTATATATGCCGTGGTTGACTTGAGGGAAAATGTGAAGAGGGACTCCTGCGTTGGTGTGCATGGATAGATGTCTTCAATGATATCTGACTCAACACCGCAGATATGGGCAGCCTCGAGGCGGGCAATGTCTATGGGTTGCGAGAGCATCGAGAAAGGTTGTCTGACAGTGTTTTCCGAAGGTTCCGAGACCGTATGCATCACGGCAGCCATGGTAGAAAGCGTGGGATGGTTGAAAGTGTTGGAAACACTCAGGTTGAGGCCCTGCTCCCTACATACCGGAACCAGCCGCATAGCAGCCAAGGAGTCTCCGCCAAGAGCAAAGAAGTTGTCGTCAGGATGGACGTTTCCCGACTCAAGTCTGAGCACCATGCCCCATGCCTGCCGCAACTGTTCCTCCATGTTGGTTAGAGGGCGGCTGCCTGCTGTTCTTGACGTCTCTCGCTCAACCTGGCGGAAGTCAACAGCCGTACCGAATTGTCGAAGCCGCTTCCTATCAGTTTTCCCAGAGATCAAGGTTGGGATGTAATTGACGGGGAGATAAGCGTTTGGCACCATGTATCGGGGCAGCACTGCACCAATTTCTTGCTCGGCCCGAGCTAAGGCTTCCCTGATATGGTTAGGGAGTGGACTTGTTTCCATTTCCCTGTCTTGTTGTCCCTTGGTCTGTGGCGCGACAAATGCTAAAAGTGCCGGCTGGGCTGACCCCTGAGGAGTGACCACTTCGACAATAACGCTGGCATCCGCGGGCAGGCGTGCCTTCAGTTGGCTTTCAATCTCACCTAACTCGACTCGCTGTCCGCGCAGCTTGACCTGGGTGTCCTTCCGGCCAACAAACACGATCCCCCCCGAGCCGTCTGGATCGTACCGTCCCAAGTCGCCCGTTTTGTACAAGCGACCTCGTCTCCCGGGAGTTGCACTATGACCGGCAACCAGCCAGCTTGGGTCATGAATAAACGCCGCGGCCGTCTTCTCAGGGTCGTTCAGATACCCCTGTCCAACAATCGGGCCTTCAACAAGCAACTCCCCCACAGCACCAACCGGAACCAAAAACTCATGGTCATCCGGACTGACAATCCAAATGGCCGCCCCATTGCCATGCCCGATCGAGATATAATCCCGCCCAGTGGCAGCACTGCTGTTAATGGTGCATCCAATGGTACACTCACAAGGCCCATAGCCGATGATGATCCTGGCATGCTTGCCCCAAACTGACGCATCACGAGCCGAGATGGCTTCACCGCCAAGACCAAGCCCATTCGTCATTGCCGAGATGACATCGAGATCGAGAATCCTTGCCACCGACGGAGTGATTCCCGCATAGTTGATCTTCATACTTCGAATCACGCCGTTAATGTCATTAAGTCGATCTTCGTCCGAGGGTATGCACAAAGTCCCACCGTTGGCAAGGGTGCACAGCATACTGTCAATGCTGACGTCGAAGGCGTAAGACGCAAAGTCGAGGGTTCGGTTGCTTTCGATGTATCCCACGGCTCTGGCGCGGGGAATAGCGCTGCTCGTGTAAGCGCTGTGGGAGATCTTGACGCCTTTTGGTGTGCCCGTGCTGCCAGATGTGAAGATAATGTACATGAGGGCAGATGCAGGGACCTTTGGGATAGTGGGAGCGGCTTGAGTCTCGGGGATATCGGCAAAGTTATCTTCACCCACGACAGTGATGTTTCCCGTCGGCATAATGCGCTTTGCAAGGTCACACTGCGTGTGGGAAGACAGCATGGCCTTAGCACCTACTTGGGATGCCATGTTTTGTAGCCGAGCCAGAGGAAGTGTTGGATCCATGAGCACTAACGTTGCCCCTGACTTCATAACCGCGAGTACCGCAACCGTAGTCCATCTTGACTTCTCAAAGCATACTGGCAGAAAGTCGTGCAGCTCCACCCCAGCGTCTTGGAGCGACGCTGCCAGGATGGAGGAGTATCGCTCGATCTGGGCATATGTGAGATCCCCATCCCAAGAGTTGACGGCGATCTTGTCGGGGTGTTTCGCTGCTCGCTCTGCCACGACTTCATGCATGCAGTAGTCGAGTGTCGGCGGCAGATCGCGGTTCCACTTCCATATCCAGTCGAGATCATGTGTCGTGGGACGCAGACAGATTTGGATGGGCTCGGATGGGCTCGAGAGGCACAACTTGACAATGTCAACGAGTGTTTCGATATGTCGGGTGACGGTGTACGGCAAGACGGTGTCGGTGTGCCATACAGGGCTGACGACGAGGGTTCCACCGCTGAAGCCGACTTTAAGGTGAAGAGCCTGCTTGCAGACTATCAGTAAGACAACTCGGATGACTGACAGCTATGTCAACAAAAATTGAGAGACGGCTATTCACATCATCCTTGGACCCGACTTCTCGGGACAAAACACCGGTACTGAGAAATACCGACACGGGACGGGATGCAGGTTTCATCCTACGCCGGGATGTGACCTCAGCCACGTGTTGAGAGATGGCGGAAGTAACCTCCTCGACGTTACTCTGCAGGCTTGTCGCAGCTTTTTCGGAAGACAGGACAAATTTGTCGGAGAATGAACCGCCGTAGTCGTAAGTCCATTCGAACTCAGCCTGTCCATCCTCGCGGATACGCAGCAGAACAAGAAGCCAAGCGAGCAGCAAGACATCTTCTCTCATTCCCGTGGGAGTAGGGAGTTTGTCGGAGCTGAGTTTGGGGATATGGAATGACTGAATACCATTGCTACCCACCAGGTTGGGTGACGGGCCATTGCTATCAACTGGGTCGGGCAACGGAACGGCTTTGCTGGTCTCTCCCGAGTCCTCGCTCGACTTGGACTTGACGACGATGGACTCGGCTTGTTTTTCAAAGCTCTTGGGGCCCCAAACACGGGAAAATAGCTTGGGACGCTTTGGGCGTCGAAGCCAACTGACGAGAGGGTGCATTTTGCTTTGGCTCTGGCGCTGAAACGTACAAAGAAGTTGCAACTCTAGTTTTCCTCCGCGTCCGCCCACCGCCAGTCATATGGGTTCTCCCCTTCGACAACCACTCCATGGCCACTCGAGCCATGCACAACCGACACCGGCTAGAGCCCGGAACCCCGTCATGCTGTCGCCAAACTCGCGGACTGGGAATAGGGGAGTTCCCCTGACCCCTGAGAGGAAGCACGGGCCACAAACATGGCTGTCCTCTTTCACTCAGCTCAGGTACACAGTGCGCATTCCACGAGGTTCTGTCGAGATTCTCTCAATAGGCAGGTTGAGAGTTGCCACTTGGCAGCCGATGTGCCGCGGAGAAGCCAATGATCCGCCCATCGGAGTGATTCGATGCATGGTTCAGAGCCTCAACGGTGTGCCCAATCTGCAAGAGCTTGCAGAACCACCATGGACGCTGCGAACAGCAGACCAATAACCGTGCAGCATAAGCGAGGACGGCGAGGAGCAACGAGTGTGGATGGGGTCTTGTTGTTGTCACAGCGGCCTCATGACACATAATTTCCCCTTTGGGAATACCGACAAGGCGAAAACAGGGATTTCCTGTTTTCGTGTGGCTTGCATCCATAATCTTATCTGATCATCTAATCAGATCATCAGCGACGAATTATTTTTGTCCGCCTGTGGGGGTTGCTTCACTAGTGCCATCGGCTAGCGCACGCGTGCCGTCTTGTCTCCGAACGACACCGATGTCCGGCATCGGAACGTGAATAGTTGGCAAGAGCTCGCGACATTTCTTACCCCGAAGCCCGGAGCAAACATGTATCTACCCCTGTCATTGTGTTTTGGGTTTCCCACATTGTTCACAACAGCATCGACATGTCGCAATCGCAGTATTCGCAGTTTTGGCCCAAAGGGGGTTTCCCAGGTATCCTGCATCATTATGTATGTTCTGTTATCTGCATATCATGGGAGCTTATTCGGTATTGTTTACTTACTGGAAGACAGGACGAGACCTTGGTCACATTCGAGTTTACCAACACTGGCATCCAACAACCACACAGTATCCTCTTTGTCGGGGGACTAGGCGATGGAGTCGCCACCACTTCCTATCTCGCCGATGTAGTCCGCGGAGTGCTGCCAACGTCGTGGTCCCTCTTTACTCTCAACCTCACTTCATCATACCAAGGATGGGGCCTGGGCCATCTCGACCGCGACACTGATGAAATCGCAAAGTGCATCCAGTACATCCAAGAGTACAAAAAGTCAAAATACAACAATACCTCCTCCAAGATCGTCCTCATGGGTCATTCGACAGGAAGCCAATGCGTTCTGCACTACCTCTCCCGTCCCAACCCGCATACCAGCAATCCCCCTTATGACCCCTCCCTCGTCCATCGCCACCGTCCCATCCTCGATGGTGCCATCATGCAAGCCCCTGTCTCTGACCGACAAGCCGTGATGTGGGTTCTCGAAGAGGGATTCCTCGGGAAAACCCCCGCGGAGCTAAAAGCCGTGTACGATGACCTCGTCACCACTGCAAGATCAGCTCTCACCGCAGACCCAGCTTCTGACGCGATCCTCCCTATTGCTAAAACCAGTCAGCTAGGCTATTTCGGCACGCCGATAACCGCTCGACGGTTTCTCAGTCTCGTCAGTCCCGATAGTCCGGACTCGCCTAGTGAAGATGATCTGTTCAGCTCGGATCTCAGCGATTCACAGCTAGCTACCACGTTTGGGATGATCCATGAGCGTGGCCTGCTACGTGGGGCAGGTAAACTGGTAGTCCTCATGTCGGGAGCAGACCAGGCAATTCCCGACTGGGTTGATAAGGCGGGATTACTGGAAAGATGGAAAGCGGTGGCGGACAGGGACGGAAGTAAGGTCTGGCATGATGGGTTGAGCGGGATTATCCTCGGAGCGTCACATGCGTTGAGCAATGATGACCAGGCGGAGCCGAGAAGGCTTTTGGTGAGAAGGGTGTTGGATTTATTGGGGGAGTTGGGTGGAGATAAGGGTGCGGGTGAGAGTGAGTAAGCTGCCCTTTTATCTGTGCTTCTTTATAGAGAGGGAATAGAATGAGCTGACGCCATGTTAGAGGGGAAAACGCGTTCAGCTCCATGTCCATCCGCATTTGCATGTCGAGATAGAAGCGTTAGGCCGGGGGTGTTGTGTGGGAGCTTCAGACTGCATCTTTCGTAGGACTAACTGATCTGTGGTGAAATACGTGGATGTTACAATCAAGAAGAAAAAAAGGAGAAAAGGGGAAAGGACGAGAAGAAAAAGTCATGTTAGGAGAAAAAAGACTGGTGACATCATAGCTCGTGATCTCGAGTTGACAACACATATGACATGTTAGGTATTGTCGGCATGCAATGCCATTACCAAGATGGACGACTGAACGTGCATTTTAAGGTTGCACTTGTGCGCCATGTCAACTCTGCCAGGGCTGATAGCACTGCGAAGTCAAATCAACACGTAATAATAGACGGGGACCCGGCAGCCATGGCAGAGATTTCAAGCTTCTTCCTGCATCACAGATCCGCGAGATAGTTTAAAAATCATGTCTTTGGCAATTAGACACTGCTGTCAATCATCCATATTGTCTCTGTCAATAGCTCTTTTTCCCCCTCCAATGTGATGTAGCCCCTTTTTCGGCCTCGAAGCTCTTCCTTTTTTTTATCAGAACCAGACCAAAATACAGGATCATCTTATTTACCTGAACTACTTGCCCACCTAAGTTATGTACCTATCTAGGAAGGCAGGCAAAGTTAGGTAGTCACCGTCTGATGCAGCACATTCGTTCTATACGTCTCCGAACGCAAAAACAAATCCTCATGGGTCCCCTTATCGACCACCCTCCCCTCTTCGATCAAGAAAATACAATCTGCGCGCTTAATGGTATGAAGTCGATGCGCAATCGCCACCACTGTTATCCCCTTCGCGGCAATTTCCAGCCCTTGTTGAAGAAGTCTTTCCGATTCCGCGTCCAATGCACTAGTGGGTTCATCGAGAATTAGCAAGCGGGGTTTCCGAATCAAAGCTCGCGCAATGGATAGACGCTGTTTTTGACCTCCGGAAAAATGCACCCCGTTAGGCCCACAGCGCGTCTCGTATCCCTCGGGTAAGGCGGAAATGGTTTCGTGAATACTGGCAAGACGGCAGGCGGTTTGGATTTCTTCCAGGGTAGCTTCGTGGCCTGCTGGTGCGCCTAAACCAATATTGAAGGCGACGGTTCCTTCGAAAAGTAGGCTCTCTTGAGGAACAAGAGCGATGGTATCCCGGAAAGATACGTCGGAGGTTTTGGTCACGTCGATTCCGTCGATATAAATGGATCCGGATTGCGGAGTGTAAAGCCGTTCGAGCAGGGCAATGACGGTCGATTTCCCTGCACCGCTGGGACCAACGAGGGCGCAGAATGTACCGGGAGGGATAGTGAGGTCTAACCCCCTGAGAACTAGCGTGTCTAGTCGAGCGGGATAGGAGAAGTGTACTTGACGGAATTGCACCGTTGCAGCTTGATTCGGTGATACTCTCCTTCCGCCGGACTCGATAGTCTTTTCATCCCCCGAGGTGGTGTCTGTGGGGTGTGAACTGGAAACTTGTCCCCGCATCCCGTCCCTTCCCAGTTCAATGACCGCCAAAAGCCGCTGCATGGCCGCTCTTGCACTGGATAACTCCGGAGCCAACGCAAACATCTGACTCCAAAGCAGCGCGCTGACTAGTAGCGAGAAAACCACAATCAGGAACTGCGTTGTCGTGACTTTTCCCTCGATGATCTGTTTCGCTCCCCACCAATAGGCCAGCGCGTTGACGCAGTTTCCGAGGAAATACGTGAGTGCCTGACAGAGACTTGCTTGCACCGACACGCGGAGTGTTTCTTTTTTCGGGGAAGCCAACTCCCGTCGGTATACGCGCAGGGTATCCTCTTCGACCCCTAGCGCCGCGACGGTCTTTATCGCCGCGACGGCTTCCGTGCCGACCTCGACGGATCTCGCCCAGGCATTTTGGTGTTTCTCCTCAAACCTCCCGAGAATTTTGAGTTCTACCACGCCAGCACCGAGCAGCAGCGGAACCAAGGCGAGACAAACCAACGCCACCCGCCACGCGATAATATGCGTCAACACGATGGCCACCACGAGATTTATCGAAATGGAAAACACCGTGCCGATAACACTTCCTGATAAACCCGCAAGACTCGTCCCATCCCGCGTCAACACGGCAAGTAACCCCGCGGGAGTCCTCCTTTCGGACTGAAACCAAGCTAGATCCTGGGAAAACATGGCTCTGAATGCCAGAATCCGCACGTTATAAACCAGTTTCTCAGAGATAAACCCAAAACACGTCCAGCTTGTCAGGTTGGCAAATAACTCGACAATCGCCAACCCTAAAAACAGTAACCCGAAGAGAGAGCCGGAAGAACGGATTTCGCTGGGAGTGCGACACGGACTGAGTTGTGCAACGGTATTTCCGAAAATCACGGCTTCGGCGGAAAAAGACGCACCGACGAGGATGGAGGCAAATAACGAGAGGCTAGCGAGGAGGAGATGTGGCCGCAGCAGGGGGAGGTATTTTCTCAAAAGGGTAGGGAGGGGTACTCTCTGGGAGGGGATCTCATCTTCTTCTTTTCCTTCCTTGTCTCCTTGGTTGTGATTCTCGTCTGAAAGAGGGGTGGTCGGAGAGGGTAGTGCGACTGAAGGCTTATCCAGGTTGAAAAGGGTGGTGATGCTCCCCGAGTCAATGCTGTCCCTGTCCCTGCTATCCCCATCCTTCAAAGACACCGGTGTCGACCCCGCCCCCATTTGCAGTCTTACCAACTCCGCGTAGACACCATTCTTCTCCATCAACGCCGCATGGTTCCCCTGTTCCACAACCCTCCCGCCTTGCAAAACAATAATATTATCCGCCGCCGTAACCGTAGACAGACGATGCGCAATCGTCAGCATTGTTTTGTTAGTGTCAGAGACCGAAACAGAAATCTTCGCAATAGCCTTTTGAATCCGCTCTTCGCTTTGCGAGTCCAGCGCCGCTGTCGCTTCATCGAGAATCAACACGGCCGGATCCTTCACCAGGCTTCGCGCCAGCGCTACACGTTGCTTCTGTCCGCCGCTAAGTAAGCGGCCGCAGGACCCGACTTGCGTGCCGTATCCGCTGGGAAGACGCGAAATGAACTCGTCGGCATCGGCGAGGATGGCGGCGTTGCGAATGAGTTGGGTGATTTCCATGAGAGTGGGACCGCGTTCCTCGGCTGCGGCAACAAGGGATTTTCCGTTTCGTAGTTTGGCCGCAATATCTGCGAGGTCCGGACCAAGAAGAGTCGGTAGGAGATGGGCGTGTTTCGGGTTACTAGAGTTGGTGAGGCCGTGAGCGATGTTTTCAAGTAGAGAGCGGTCGAGAAGCGATGGTTCTTGCTGTACCAGACTGATATATCCTCTCAAGTTCCGGACGTTGAGGTCGCGGATATCATGTCCGCCGAAAAAGATTTGGCCTTGCGTGGGATCGTACAAACGCATGGCGAGACCGGCAATGGTTGACTTGCCACTCCCGGACAGCCCCACGATAGCCGTATGTTTCCCAAGGGGAATGTTGATGTTGACGTGATCTAACACGACCGTGTCCGGTCGACTGGGATAGGTAAAACACACATCCCTTAACTCGAACCCTGCTTCGATTTTCTCTAGGGAAATTCCCGAGGATGTCGCCGTGCCGTCGATTTGCGATTCTCGATGCATATCCTCACTGAGTTTCCGAAACGACGCCACGGCGGCCGAGAACAGGTGGATGAACGGGGCAACCTGGCTCAACAACAAGGTGGCCTCCACCAAGACGAAGATGACGGTGAATGTCTCCCCGACCGATACTCCTTCGGCTTTGTTAGTAACCGCCTCGGCGATACTTACACTTCCTTGCCAGAACGCAAGCCCATTCGCCGCGTAGGCGAGAAAATACAACACGCCTGACTGAATCCCGACCGCGACAGCTTTTTTCAGTCCTTCCCTCTTTGCTTCTCCCAGTGCCTGTTTGTATATCCCTTCCAGTTTTGGCGCTGCCCCGAACGCCTGCACAACAAGGACATTCCCCAACGCTTCTCCGGCAATCCCCGCTGCCGTCGCCATCCCCTTGGTTACTCCCTCGGAAAAATTCTCGACAAAATACCCTCCTAGAAAAGAAAGGGTAAAATATCCCGGGATCAACCACACCAGTATCCCCGTGAGTTTCACATCAAGCGTAAAAGCGACGACATAAGCCGTGATGAAAAACGCCCCCGAGGCAAGACAGATTCCTACTTTTTCAGAAGTGCCCGTGCGGATTATGGCAATATCGCCCGATAATCGCGAAGCCACCTCTCCTGATGGGAAACTCTCGAAATACCCCGGTTCTTGCCGGAGGAGAGAAGACAAATATTTTTCACGAAGACGTTGCGATAACCGTGCGCCGAATAGCGAAAAAGATAAAAGGTGCGTGTAGACGAGTAGGAATTGGATTATGGCGAGGATGAATATGGTGAGAACTTTGGCGTTTGCTGAACTTTGATATGCTTCTTCTTCATTCTCTTCATTCTCCGTCCTTACCGAGAGAGAAGATACTTCAGGAGAAGAGGAGGAGGAAGAGGAAGAAAGTGCACAGCTCGCAGAGTTAAAATCATTAAGCAACCTCCCGAAATATATCGCAATCAGCGGAAACGGTACCCCGGAAGCCACGGCGCTGAAAATGGCAGTTACCAAGAGGGCGACATCTTTTTTCGACGGGTTGGCCGAGAGGAGCAGGCGGGCGTACCCCGCAAAGGTATTGGTGAGCTTCATCTTGTCAATACTTGTGGTGTGTTCACCAGAGAGAGTATTCTGTGGTGTGTAAACAAAAAAGGTGAAGTAGATCTTAAGCCTGCTTAGATGCATAAGGGGTATGTTTGTAAAGGGGGCAAGGGTGAGCCGAGATCGGAACTCCCCATCCCTGGTACCTACTTTGTGCCTAGGGAGGTAATGAGTGATTTAACACGAACACCAATAGTGCAATAACCATTCCCCTGGAATGCCCCGCGGACTAAATACTCGAGAACAGAAAGACGTCCAGACAAGTACATGCCAAGCCTTTGACAGCCAACCCAGTGCCCACACCCTCAAGACTCTACACCACAAACACGTCACGTCGGTCACATTACATCGTCTCTTTTTTT